>Ga0137359_10000184_pt1 | contig 48656 bp, 38 predicted proteins | sample Mad1_40_16metaG_FD_108281 | JGI IMG/M metagenome (GOLD analysis project Ga0137359, IMG submission 108281) | Vadose zone soil microbial communities from Angelo Coast Range Reserve, California, USA - Mad1_40_16 metaG | ecosystem: Environmental > Terrestrial > Soil > Vadose zone | place: USA... | reverse complement strand
CGTCTGCCGGGAGCGGTCTGGATCAACCCGCCCAACCTGCTGGGCGGCGCCCATTTGGACTCAGAGCCGTTGCTACTCTAAATTCAAATGGTCGGTGTCTCAAAGTCGTTGACACGCGCCGCCCCGCGCACACCGCTCCGCCGTTCTTTTCTTCTGCCGTCGACAATCGGTTCAGCGCGTCATACGTGTAGCATTGATTCAGCGTCAATCCCGACAGTGTAATCGTCTGCGACAGTAAATTCCCGTTGTTGTTTGTTGTCCCATACGCATAGTCCAACTGCAATACACTCGAATTCCCGCTTGATGTCCCCAGGCCAATCTGTGTCGGCCGGTTATTGAAATTCGTATGCGTGAGCCAAGCGTGATGATCTCTTTCAAACCGTAAATGTGAACAGAATATAGCAGAGACTTAGAATGATTGTCACAATAGATTGCCAGCGAGGAAACGAGAGTACACTGGAAAACAAAGTGAAGAGCATGCTCCAATGCTGCCATTCTGAAATCCAATTTGGTGGCGTCGGTCCGCCGTAGTATCCGACCGTACCTGCGTAACGAACCACGTTTTCGTGAGCAATGACGAAACTTGCGAATCCAACCAGGGCGCTCCAAGCCGTGACGGTGCGTAATATGACAACCCAATGTGATACATTAGAATCCGTTAAGAGCCATTGCAGCTTCGCTTGTTTATCAAGGGTTCTCATTTCGATTTGTTTGTCGCTCAAGATCGGCGCAAACTGCCGGCAACAAGTCTGTACGCGGTCTTTAGTTCAGCCCTGCGATGTCCTTTACTAGTATTTCGTTCTCGTTCTCTGCCCATCAATTAGCAGTTTATCCATGCCTGACGAGATGTTCCGGAGATGCAACGCAGCAGGAGAATTCGCGAGACCTCTCGTAACCTCGTCTGGATGAGTCGCTCTTCCTAGCACCTCAACTAAGTGATCTAGATTCCAGATCTTCCCTCCTCCAGCGTCAAAATGCGTGAATACCCATCGGTCAGACGGCGGCTTAGGGATAACTACATGGAGAACCATTCCATCACCCTCCTGTTTGTACGTCTCATCGCCCTCAGTATGATTCAATTTTGGATTCTCAGACCTGAAGCCGGCAGATAGAAGCGCAATATCAATCCGCTGGTCTGTGCCAAGTGCTAGCGCCCATCCATTCTCCTTTGGTGTGAAATAGGTATTTCCATGCTGGCCTTGTATTACTAGGCCAATGTTCCGGGACGGTGCGGTCGTCGTCCACTCACCAAAAGTAATCAGGTTCACGTGATTCCAAACACCAGCCTCCATAAGCACCGCTCTAGTATTTAGAACTATCTGTCGTTGGTCATTGCTCCACTTGTTCCAAGTTTCCGCGGTTACATGTTTACTCGCCAGATCTTCACGTATGTCAGTGCTTAAATCGCCCCAAGTGGGTATGTCCGTCAGGCCATTTGGGTCAACATAACGGAGCGGGTTATTCAGGACATAGACATACCCGTTGCACCTTTGTGGGTTCGATATGAACTCATCCCGCTTTCTGGTTTCGAGCGAGCAGAAACACAGGTGGGTCCGGCGACGTGAAGCGTCCCTGTGTAGAGGAGTGATACCTAGCTCCGAAATAATCCAATCCTGATTCACCATCTCTCTCTTTTTGGGTGAACTTCTGTCGAACACTATCCGCCGCGTAACCCTGCGCGGCTGTCCGACCGCCGATCCCAGCCTGTATCTCTTCACCGAACGGCAAATAGTCATGGCGAGTTGTCGTTCCGTCGGACTTCATCACTAAACGGGTGCTTCCAAGGTGATCGCTCGTCAAATAACTTGTTCCACCGCCAGATGGATTGACCGACGTGTACTCGGCTGCTAAATCGCTTGCCGCATTATACACGAACACCGTCGTCCCGCTGCTGTCGATCTTCTTTATTCTGTGACCGTCACCGTCATAAGAATAATAATTTGTCGCCTGCCCGCTCTTCGTGTATTGCGTCTGCCGGTTGTCCGCGTCGTACACGATTCCGTTCACTGGCGTCGTCGGGTCTTGAGTCAGATTTCCCGCAGTGTCGTACCCGTAGTTCTGTAAGGACGCGATTCGATTCGTCGTCTGGCTTATCGTCGGATTCGGTCCAAGCGCATTGGCTGTCGTGTTCACAACGTCGAAGTTCCGATTGCCAAATCGATCATAAGTAAACGCCTGCTTCCACTGCTGCGTCCCCGCGCACACCGCTCCGCCGTTCTTCTCTTCTGCCGTCGACAATCGGTTGAGCGCGTCATACGTGTAACATTGATTCAGCGTCAAGCCCGACAGTGTGATCGTCTGCGACAATACATTCCCGTTGTTGTTTGTTGTCCCATACGCATAGTCCAACTGCAATACACTCGAATTCCCGCTTGATGTCCCAAGGCCAATCTGTGTCGGCTGCAGCCGGTTGTTGAAATTCATATGCTCCCACTTCCCATTGCCGAGCTTCATTACCGACACCGCGCCCTGCGGCGCGTATTGAATCCGGGTCGCCGCATCACCCGGTGCGCCGCCTGCGTAGTATGTAGTAGCGTCTTTCTTCACTCCAGCTAGCCGTCCAGCCGTGTCGTATTCCGTTGTGACTTGTTTTCCGGACGGATACGTTTCGCTGGTCATCTCCCCCGCACGATTGTAACCGTAGCTGAACCCATAGTTGTTCGAGTCCGTCTGCTGATAGCTCGTGATCACACGTCCAAGCTGATCGTAACTCTGATAGTTTCCGGCGCTGCTAGTTGCTCCGCCGTAGCACACTGCGACCAGTCTTCCTACTGAGTTCGTTGGCGTAAAGGCCGGCGGTCTCGTCAGGGGCAATCCGTTTGAATTGTCGTAGTAGTAATTCACTTGCGGCGTGCTCTGCAGATCCCCCGCATACGTTCGACTGATCACACGGTTCAAAGCGTCATAGGCGTACGTCGTCGTTATCAAGCGTGCGTCTTGCTTTGTCAGCAGATTCGAGTTCGCATCGTACGTGTAATCGACGGCTCCACCCTCGGGATTGGTTGCCTGCTTAAGCCGCTTGAGCGAATCATACACAAATGTCCGCGTCTGCCCACCTTGAGTGACCGTAGTCAAATCATCCAACACATCGTACACATAAAATGTCGGTTGCGTTGGTGATGCTACCGTCCCGAGACTCCCGCTCGAATTCGGTTCGTCCACCCTGATCATGCGCCCAAGCCCGTCGGTGATACTGCGCCGCGTCTTACCTGCCTGGTCCGTCACTGTCGCCGCGTTATCGGAATAAGTAGTTGTCACCACCGCGCCATCATTCGTCGTCAATGTCCGCACTCTTCCAAGTCCGTCATACGTCGTGTCCGCGTAGCCATAGGTCGATTCGTTAGTCTGTATGTATGGATTCGTTGTCCGGTTCACCCGGCCTAAACCGTCGTATTGCTGGACGGCTTTGATTGTACCCTCAGGAGCCGACGTCCTCGTCTCTGTCGTTCGTCCGAGTCCGTCGTATAGCAACGTGCTCGTAAGCACTCCGTCGTTGAGCGTTGTTTGATCGCTCTGCGTCGTCATCAGGTGCGATGCATCGTTATAGATAAACGAGGTATGCCTTTGTATCTGAGACCCCGAGAAGATCCCCACGTCAAGCCCCGTCGGTCGATCAAGCAAGTCGTCGTAGCGGCCCTTCGCGACGATGCCGTTCGCGTCTTCGCCGTTGACTGGCTTGCCGAGATGATAATCGTATTGAGTGAACGCAATTTGATTCAGCGCATTTGTTACTTTTGTAGCAAAGGCGTAAGTCATGCGCGACGGGTTGCTCAGCTCGGTTGGGACCGTGTTCGACTCCGCTTCGTGGGCGCCGTATTGAAACGTCATCCGATTCCCGTTGCGGTCCTGTATCCAGGTGACCCTTTGCCCGTCGATGTTCGGCTGCTGAGGATACCCGGACCGTAGCCGGGCCGCGGACCAGTCCACATATTGAACTCCGGCGTATATCCATGACTCGGGGAATTGGTGTTCTCCGCCGTTCGCCAGTGGTTTTCAATCATCAGCGGGATCACGTGTTGGACTTGCCCGCGGCCGCCAATTTGCAAAAGGGGCAACGCAAAGTTGAGATTGCCATTGTAGGGGTTGATGCTGTCAAAGCCGCTTAGCGAATAAGAGCCGGCCGGCGCTCCTGGCGTCAGGCCGAGCGGTGTTGTGCCGTCGGTAGCGCTCCGCATTTGCGCCGATGCTTCTGATGCAAGCACAAGAAGCAGACAGGCAGCAATTATTGCAAGACGTAGTACGGGCTTGGCGTACGAGTGCGCGGCTTCAGCAGTTTTGCTCATATTGGTTTCTCCGAAAACAAAAGAACAGTTCTTCTCGTTGATTCAGATCCCGGCGGCTTCACTTGTTTTCACTAACCGTTATTGTGCATGACCAGTTGGGATGATCAGCTTCCGTTAGCACATATTCCCCATTTTGCAACTCGAAGTCCTGGATCCAGCTTCTTTGCCCGTGGGGGATTCGAGCCTCCTGCACCATCGTGGGCTCCTTTCCTTGGTTATTTTGCGACAGTTGAACATGTATTCCATGCGGCAATCCGGTCATGTCGTCGACCAGCAGGGTAAAGAGCGAAGTCGCTAAGAGTTCTTTTGGTTCGAATCCTCTGGCGCTTACGGTCACCAGCTTCACCTGCAAGACATCATCAAATGGTCCACGAGGCGCGCTTGGCGCGGTCCGAACGGCTCTCGTGAACGGTTCATTCACTGGGTTTGCACTCGCCTCAACACTTTTTGGCGCTAGGGTGTTTGATTCCGAAACCCTATAGCCTCGACTGGCGAAGACGACCCCCGCACAACACACCAATGCACAAGAGATGATCGTGCCCAGCACTTTGCCACGGTTCTCGCTTAAACGTCTGTGCATCAAAAAAAAGACGAAACAATGCCGGAATCTGTTTGTCATTGTCAGCTTCCTCACTTTGATTCTGATCTCTCGATCCAATAGAGGCCGCAATACACGTTTTGTGGCTGCAAGACCACCCTTTTCTTGCTGACCCTTGGTTCACAGCCTATGAAAAATCGTGCCCGGCAGCGCCTGATTCATTTGTACCTGGGTGACGCTGATTCGATAATCAACTCGGCCGCCCCACCAGTGCACCACCTCAAAAGGCCACAACGTTCCGCCTACTGTTTGCCAGTCGCCGAAGTCCACTCGAATGTCGGTCAATGGGCTTCGACCAGCGTCAATCCTCTGCTGCGGATCATCCGGCTCGAGCCATCTCGCGGATTCGATCGTCGCCGAATCGCGATTCACATAGAACACAACAAGCCGGCGATCTCCCACCCGATTCGGTGTAGGCGGCAGACCAACGACGTCTTCCATCTCGACTTGCTCGAGCTTGAGCGGTGGGTCGATGTTTGCCCCGGGTGACCACGGCCGGCCGGGTCGAGATGTTTCCATTCGCGACCCTGCCTCGCGATAAGCCGCACCTGCGCCGCGCGTCGTAAACAAGCGCTCGGGCCACGCGCGCAGCCACGAGCGAATGTCTCGCGCTCGCGCCTCGCTTAGGTTCCCGGTACCAGCTTGCCACGCACTAATGCCGTCGAAGCCTGCGGTCTCAACCACGCCGTTGCGATTCAACTCGATTCTAAGAAAGTTCGGATAAGCGCGAGAGATCACGATGTTGGCCTGGTCTCGCGTTTGCCCGTCTCGATTGTAGAAAGTGATTGATCCGCGAACGACTGAGTTTACGATCGTGGGTGTCCAGCCATGTCGAGCCCGCGCGCCTTGCTCAATGTCCTGACCGACTTGAGCCCCAGGCTCGGGCGTCATCTCACCTGGTTGGGTCTTGCTGGTAACGAGCGCGAACGCGCGGCTCAAACCCGACCTTCCCGCTTTGGTTAGGCCGGCGCCCAACAACAACGCGATCGTAATAATCGCCGCGAGCTGGAGTCTCTTCTTTCGCATCTGGCTTACCTCTTTTGCTGACTTCCGGTCTGACTTCTTCTCACTGCACTTTTCTCACGGAGTTGTTGCCCTTGTCTGAGACGTACAGCTCGCCGGCGGGAGCAAGCGTTACGCCTGCCGGTAAGTTGAAACTCGTGCTCGAGCAGGGGCCGTTGACGTACCCCGACGCCCCGTTGCCCGCCCACGTCGTCACCGTGTGCGTCGAACTCAAATCAAGCACTCGAATTCGATTGTTGGTGTAGTCGGCAATGTAGAGGGAGCCGACCCCACCGGTGTTAACCCACGCAAGATGATAAGGCGTGTAGAACTGAGCGCTGGTACCATTCCCGTCGTGATATCCCGGATCGCCTGATCCCGCAAGGATCGTCTTTCCTCCGCCGGTCATGTCCAGGATCTGGTGATTAGCCTGATCGGTAACGAAGACTCCGGCAGTGATCTCGCTGATCGCGATTCCGACCGGCTGGAAGTATCCTATCGTCTGTCTATACAACGTCGTGGAATTTCCAGCCAGATCAAGGACGCGCACCGCCTTGTTGCCGCTGTCCGCCACATAGATCAGGCCTTCGGTCCCAATGGTCAATCCGACTGGAGTGTTGAAGAATGTGTTGGCAAAGTCACCATTCGCATATCCCGGATTCCCTTTACCGCAGAACACACCCACCCTCCATCGGGTTCCTCCAAGCGGCGGCAACAATCTTCGAATAACGTGATTATCGGTGTCCGCTATTAGCAGGGCGTCGACAACGCCGCTTTGATTCGTGATTGCGGTAATTCCTCTCGGATAGTTGAATCGGGCTTTGTAAGGATCGCCGTCGCCGTCCCAGTTCCCGGCAATGCCGCTCCCCGCAAGCAGGATCGAGTAACCAGACGCTGGACCGTCGATATAAATCATCCTGATCCCATGATTTTCGGTATCAACGACAAACAGCGCGTTCATTCCGCTCACCGGATCGATGCCCGCCACTGCGGCGACCGGCGAACGCCACCTCGCACTCAGCCCGTTGCCCTCGGTGTACCCGTACCCGCCGCCGGATTGGCTGCCGTCGCCTGAGAACGGCGCCGTTGCTCCGCATCCGCTTCCAGACCCCGTGGTCGCCGTGACCTGGTTGGATGGCCCTGAGTCTCCCTGATAGTTACTTGCGATGACTCTGAACGTATATTGAGTAAGAGGAGTCAGCCCCTGCACCAAATAACTTACGGTGTTGGGTAGGCCGTTGTGGGCAGGAAGCGTAATCACTGAGGTCCACGATCCGCCGCCGGCCTTTAGCTTTTCGACCCTGAAGCTGTTTTCGTTGTCGCTGTTGTCGGTCCATTGCAAATTGATGCGCGTGCCGGTTATGAGCGTCACACTCAGGTTACTAGGCGCGTTGGGCACATTAGCGGCGGACCCGGAAACCGTAGCCGATGCTTCATTGGAGTAAGCCGAGTTGCCTATGTTGTTGAACGCTCGAACACGGTAGTAATAGACAATCCCGGGAGTTCGGTGCAGGTCATTGAACGACACAATGTCTGTCGCTGTCGTGCCTATCTCGGCATAGGTTCCGCCAGCCCCATTTTTGCGCTCGATCTTGAATCCATCTTCGTTGGAGGCAGTATCAGTCCAGTTGAGGACTATTGAATCAGACGAACTCGGCCACGCCATAAGACCCGTCGGCCCGTTAGGTACGGTGGCTCCACCACCGCACGAGAGAGCCTGAGGACTCCCGGTCAGATTGCTGGTGGTTGCGGCATACTTTACTGAGATCGTATGGGATTGGCCGTCCCGCAGACTTGAAGGAACCGCAAAAGTGAATCCATGATAGCCATTGTCGTTAACAAAGCCCGCCGCATCTGCGCTGTACAGATTGGCATAGACTGTCGACACGAGCGAGATGCCGTCGTAGATGTCAACGCTTATCGGCACATTCAAGAAGCTTTGATCGGCCGCCCAGCCGGAGATGGAAGTGCAGTTCGTTATCTGGTGCACTCCCACGTATAAGGACTGCGTCCCCGTCGCCGGATAGAGCTGACTCATTGGGATAATCTGCTTTGGCGTCGAATTGCTGCTCCACTTCAAGTGCGCCTCCGCGTTGCCCGAATCATCGTAGTAATCCATGCGAATGTTGTAATTCGAATCGCCGACGAGGAAAATGGTATTACTCCACTCTGTCCCGCTTTGATTGGACCACTTGTCGACCATCAACTGGTTGTTGACCCAGAGCCTCACTCCGTCATCGGTGGAGACATAGAACGTGTAGGTTTCTGAGAATTGGGCTTTGACCTGTCCGATCCATCGAACACTGAAGTGGTCTGAGTTGATGGGCGTGCCGGGACCCCCAGTGCCCCAGTTGAAATTCACGGTTGAGTCGGTACGTGTCAGAGCGGGAGTGCCTTGCGCAACCATATTGTTGAAGTAGTCACCGCGTAGTCCGGTGCCTCCGCCTCCACCGCCGCCGCTTGGGAAGACATTGAACACGGCCTGACCTGACGTTCCTCCGCCAGGCGCCGGATTGAACACGGTGATGTAGTGCGTTGCTGCAGTCGCCACATCCTGGGCGGTGATCGTAGCGGTGAGTTGTGAGCTGCTCGAAAAGACTGTTGCTCGGTTACTGCCATCAAACCTCACGGTTGAACCGCCGACGAAGCCGAAGCCATTGACGGTAAGGTTTACGGCTTGGCCGCCGCCGGCAGTAACGCTACTCGGGCTGATACTCAAGAGCACCGGCTTCGGATTGAGGCCGGAGGTCACTGTGAGCGTGACCGGATTTGAAGGCCCTCCGTCCGGGGCGGGATTGACCGCCGTGATGCTTCGTGTTCCCGCCGTACTGACATCGGTGTTCAGTATCTGAGCGACAAGGCTCGTTGAAGTCTGGTTAATAATCGTCCTGGAGTTACCGTTGATAAGCACCGAAGAAGTGGGAATGAAGTTAGTGCCGTTAACGGTGAGATTGAAGCCGCTGCCAGCTAGCACGGACATCGGGCTAATGCTGTCGATATGTGGCACTGGGTTACCGGGAGGATGCAGAGTCACAGTGAACGGCAGCGTATTCGATATCTGTGCCCCGACTGTTACCGAGACATCGCGCGCGCCTGTTACTGCTGAAGCTGCAATCATGACATTTGCCGTAACCTGATTCGCGGAAGAACTAAGGTTTGTAACCGTAATATCACTGGACGGGCTAAAGTTGATCGAGGACGCTCCGCCGAGATTACTCCCAGCAATCGCAAGCGATATGGTTGTGTTTTGCTGCCCAGATGCTGGATTTAATGAGGTAAGGGCTGGCACGCTGCTTCCGCTGGTCGGCTCTTCTGTTGCGATCTGCCTGCTACCCGCGTAGGTGTATTCCTTTGACGGAGAGTTGGCAGAAAACGACTGTGGCGCAATTTCTTTGCCCTTTGTCTTATCACTATTGTGCCCTGACGAAAGAAGACCCGCGCGTTGAGCCAGCACTCCGCCTACAACCAGGAGACTGAACGTGAGGCCGATCGCGATCACTGCTCGACGATTGTAGGAACGCTGCTGTGCGCTTGTCTCGACCGTCTCGTTTCGTTTTAGACATCGCTCTCCTTCTCATACTGGACACACCTCGGCTCTGGTGTTCTATTGCTCACACGTGTACGGGCAGAATGCTGCCGGGCGGCCTTCATGGGCATCGCTAAAGTAATTTCAACTTGGTGACTACGACTACAGCCTTGGTCCTCATGTATACCTACAGATGAGTTGGAAAAAATTGCGCGGTTTTTTGAATCAAGTACAAGAATGTTTAGTGGACCTTCAAAAACTCCATCAGGGAATGACGCGGATTTTCCAGTATGTCACCCAAACATTCTCTGATAGCCGCATGACCAAATTGATGTTTGGAAGCGAGCACGCGAATAATCCTCTTCCCGAGTCTGCTCTGGGTTTGTTGCAGCTGACGTGTAATCGTTGAGGGATGAACCGCAAACAAGCCGGCTATTTCGCTCACCTGAAGCATCTTATCGTAGCGTAGCAATAGTATGCTTCGCTCTCTCTCGGTTAGGCTCGCGCTCGCGATGGCGAAAGAGTCATTTATCGCTGCTTCGTATCTGCGCGCTATGAGAGCGGAGTCGATCCTAGCCAGGGCCGCACTGTCCCTGACATCGCAGATATTGTCAATACGCTCCAATGAGTTCCATTTCAGGTCGCGTTGATTGCAGGCGCTATGCCGAACTAGCGCGTTAAGCCATGTCATCAGGGGCCGCCGTCCGTCGTAAGAAGCGAGCCGGCGATTTCCAGACGCGTCCGGTAGGAACAGGTCTGCGGTTACATTTTCGGCGAGTTCAAGCCCCGTATTATGGCTGCCTGTAATAAATGTCGCAAACTGAAGGATACGATTCTCGTAAACGGTTAAGAATCGACGCCAAGCCGTGTCGGTAGACTGCACGCAAGCGATTGAGAGATAGAGATCCGGGGCGTACAGCGAGTTCAATAAGTTGAGAATATCGGGAATCGAAGCCGTTGATCCCAATTGCGATTCCAGCAAGATGCGCAACTTTGCCGCGAAGCACATAGGTTCGAGATCGAGATCGCCGTGTACGGCATATGCACCTTGATACTCACGTGCAAATACATCAGAGAGACCTGTCTCAGTAGGGCTTGTCATTCTATACCTCCAGACGGTCGACGACTTGCGGACTCTCGCAGAACTCGATTAGCGGCCTAATGTGACGGAATCCTCAAGCCGGTCGACTAAGCGGTGTTGGATTAACCCAGTATGCGATGTCTTTTATCCGATTGCTGCAGATCCGTCAGTCAATAGAACGATTTGCGAAAATTGACTTGCTCTTTGAAGATTGGAGGACGACAAATCCAGTTAACCGGTACATATTTAGTTTTGTTACTGCCGACCCAGGTTGAACGAACCACAACGAACGGCTGAGATGTGATATCCTAACGCACGGATGCCTACGAGGTTCGGTTATTCATAATCCCGTTTCTTTAGTCTTCGCTGAGCTCTTCGAGTAGTCCAAAGGGTTGTCTGGAGGTTGGCCGGGCAGAGATCACGATTCCGATTTTCGGGCGCGTATTATCCCCTAATACTATCTGCCAATCGTACAGAGTGGTTAGTCAGAAGCCAAACTTCTCAGAATTAAGAAATTGATTCAATCTCTTTTTAAGGTTGCGGATAGGGATCTAATCTGGTTGGTGCAGGGTCAACTGGCAATTACATCGTGTGTCTATTACTAATCCGCTGTCCCAACGCCCATCTGATAAGTACATACATCTGTAATTCCAGTTTCTCGGTCTGTCCATAAGACATGTGTCGACCGCATAAACGAGGGTGGGTGCAATCTGACTGACCAGTCCGCCTGCCCCGATAATCTCCGTGTGCGCCTAACCTTGCAGCCCGTGTTCGCGCGATGCCCTTCGGATCAAGTGAAAGACGGCGGAAACGCGTAAGGCGTTTGAACTCCTATTGATTCTAGTTAGGAGTGAGGGGGAAGTTTTGGGCGCCAACGATTTACTCAAATTGGGATGGCCAAATACTACCGTAGCCCCCAAGATCATTAGCTTTAACATAGCCGCATTAAGGGAAGGCCCTTGGCGATGACCTCGGCGGGGGTGTGTACATAGCCACTGGCCTCAGACGCGGGTATAGGTTTGTGCCAAAGGTTCACGAGGTACTTGATGACTCTGCAACGCTGCGTGGCGACCGCTTCACGAAAGATCGACCAGTTGTTGTGGAACCCTCACTGACAAGCTCGCTGGCTAGGAAAATAGAGTCAGCATTTGGCGGTCATTCTTGGCACCCATTAGCTAGCTGCCTTATTTATGCGAGTTACTATGCCGTCGGACTTCTTGTCGAGGTCGCTTACAAGTTTGACATCTATGGGAACAAAGCAGTAATTGCTGCTCCTTTTCTTTTCATCTGGATCTTCGCAACGTCTATTCTGGGACTAACCGTTGCATTCAGATCGGCGCGAGCGGAGAAGAGCTTCGGATTGCAGTTTAGCGTGTCGGTCTTTGTTTTGGCTGCCGCGATAGCGTTTATCGCTGCCTGGAGCGTTCTACCCAATGTCCCCGTGACTGACGCAAAGTTTCAAACCTATGCAGCACCTGCCGCCTACTTGAAAGATATCGGCTATATCCTTCCCGTCGCGTTGCTATTCTTGGTTACGCCATTCCACTTTCTTGTAGTTTTGGAACAAGAAGTCAAGAACGGTAAGGCTACGGCAGTTCTCGAATTGCTCGCAAGAAGGAGTCAAGGTATTAGACCAACAGGGACGGTTTATATCAAACCCTGGGTGTTGGGATTGCTGCTTGCTGGATTGGCAGCTTATTCCCTTCCCGCCCGAGCCCACCTGTTTGACAATTTATTGCCAAGCCCGTATCTCGGTCTGTTCGGGGTTCTTCATCAGACTCTGACGATGTTGCAGTTCGCCTTAGGACTCTATTGCCTAGCTTGGTATTGCTGGGCACTCGATCGACTAAAGAGCACCGTTAAGGGGCCAAGAGTAGAAGATACTTGAGGTCATCGCGATGATATGTGTCAGAGCATTGCGAGAATTGAAAAGGAATCGGCTTCCTGCCTGTAGTTTAACATACCCGATGATTCCGTCAAAAACTCTGCCCATTGTCAGAGATCCGAGTGTTATTGATACGTTAATGGTTTCCTCACGAAACTTCTCTTCCTCACTCACCGAGCTTGGGTCTGAATTTATCTCAAAGCCGGCGAGATTCACATCTTCAGCGATGATCGAGAAAGGATGTGGTTCCACCTGGAATATCCGTGAGAACGATCAGCGTACGAATGCATCAAAAAAAGCAGCGAGGAAAGACGATCTACAAAATTATCTACAGTGCGATTTCAGGGAGGCGGCAGAAGGGCCGGAAACATTGAAAATAAAGGTACGCCCGGCAGGACTCGAACCTGCGACCCCCTGCTTAGAAGTCCGTTCCGCGCAAATCAGCCAAGAGCCGAAAATATCGAAGGATATCAAGCCTTCAGATTCCAGCCAATTGGCGTGGGCTTATAGAGGCTTGTAGAAAGCTGTTGCGTTTTGGGGAAGCGACCATCTACAAAATCATCTACAGCGCCAGATTACGTGTCAAATCAAAGTAAGAATTATTGCCGAAACCTCGCAAGGACATCACACCTCATAAGCCTTCTTTCTCGTTCTTATACATGAAGCGGCGCGTAAATGAGATTGAGCGAATCGAGTAAAAGTAGAGAAGTCCTGAGAAGGGCTGGAAAGTGCGCTGGCTTCTTAAGTTCGACGCCAATGTCGGGTACCAAGTCCGGTTTGACACTTCCATAGAACAGGCAAAGTGGGCCTGCCCTTGACCACGGACCTTGATCGCAGTCATGCCCTTTATTCAACTGTCACAATTTCATTCGCATGAGCGGGTGTCGGTTTGCCTGACATTGCTGACAGAATCCTGTGAGTGAGGTTCCTTTCAAATTCGTGCTTGACAGGAACAGCAATGGATGTTAAGAAGGTGGTGCATTAACAGTTGTGCTTACGATCACAAATCTATTGGAGGTAAAGGACATGGCCAAGGCGAAAGCGACTCAAGACAATCCCCTGAAAGGTGTAACCGGAGCGACTAGGGCGCCGCTCGAGAAAATGGTCGAAGCTGGAATGCGAGTGCAGGTGGTTGGGCGCGTCAACAACGGTAAGGTGGAATTCGATCAGGCCACTCTCGAACAGTTAGCGCGAAAGTTCCCTAACGCCAAGATGGCGTTCGTAGCTGTCAACGCGCCATTCGATCCGGTGCTCCATCAGGGATAGCTTTCTACGAAGAGTGTGGCGGGTGTGACGAGCATTCGCAAGGGTATGCTTACAAATACTTACGCTTTGCTGACCGCTAAACAACCCGTCGATCGAATTCTCGCTGCGGCAACTGCGGCGTTAGAACAGAACACGCCTCGCGTTGAGTGCCCTAGGTATTTTGCAACGCTGAACAAGGCACTTCAAGAAGAGCCACCCCCGTTTGGTAAGCAGCGTTACGCCGACATTTATCACGGTGCATCAGCACATGGCCAGTGGCTGGCCATGTCGCTGATGGTAAATGCCGAGCGCGAGGGCGACGGTGCGACGCGTCTTTGGTCACTCGCGGCTTGTTCTGTAGATGACGAAGAACGACAGCTTCTCAAGCGTCATGCCGTCGATGAATCGGGGCATGCTCTTGCCTATCTTGCGCTCCTCGATCTCTGCTTTCCTGGCGCCGTATCCCCATCCTTCCGCTTGGAATTAGATCAGCTTTCTCCCCATTACACGCTTAAGCAGCGCTTATTCGCAGTGGAGGGGTCGCCTTACGCGAGAACACCATCCGTGGATGATTACATGCAGATGAACATCGCGGAGATTCGAACAACGATCCATCATTTAATGCAGCGATCAGCGCTCGCTGCGCATTGTCCAGCTAAGAACGCTCCGCAAGCAACTAGAATACTGGACTCACTGCTACGCGATGAGCTCAGCCACGTGGCCTATACTGCGGTATTGATCGACCGGAAGGCGAGAGGCGCTGAGCCGGACGCCTTTCAAGCACAATTCTGCAAACGCCTTCGTGACTTCAATCGCATTACGAGAGAAGAGCTTGGTCAATTAATCTTCGACTAACCGCACTGGATAGTGAGAGGCGAGCCGGTATCCGATCTCGGTGATAGAGTGAGAGTCTAAGAGCTCAATTCGGCTACTTCCACCGAAGCGCTGGCGTCTCCGTCGCGTGACTCTGTGACGAAGATCGATAGTGCCAACCCGTCAGGTAGCTTGTCCGAAGCGCTCGTTCAACCAATGGAATGCGTGGAGCAATTGAAAAACCGCTTGCTTTACCGATTCCATCCACTCCTCGCGCTGCGAAAAGCCACGTCGATTTACAATCATATTCCGTTCTTCCGTGAACTACCCTAGATGAATATTGCTGAGTTCCTTTACCTGAGAGGCACAAAACCCTCGTCTGTTGTCGCAGAAGTAGCCGCGACGATTGGACTCGCTGACGACGATGCCCTGCTGGCGGTCGGATCGCTTGTGGAGGGCTTGGGAAACAGCAAGTCCGACCTCGATCTCCTCTTGATCACCTCGCGATGTGACGGCGTAAGCTCCGTGCAAGACAGTGCGGCGCTGATTGTCGGAGGTTGCATAGCAGACCTGCGAATTATGCGGACCGTCGAGTTGGAGGAGCTCCTCAATCGACTGGATCACTGGTCCCGCTTGCCATGGGAGGTCACACATGCCGTTAAGTTCACGCTCGAAGAACGAACCTTGATGCATCGGCTACTTCATGGTCAGGTGCTTCACAAGGATAAGAGGAACCGAGTCGCTGAGCGCACGCCGTCACTGGTAGAATTGGCGCGTCTCAAGTTACATTTCGCCCGCCAAATGTCACGCACAATCCAAGTCGATATGGTCGGATATCGAGAGACTGGTGACTACGCGTCGCTGGTATTCGCTGCACAGGAGTTGCTCGGCCACGCCGTAGACGCTCTCTTGGCAGGTTATAATATAACGAACCCGCTAATCAAATGGAGAAGTCGGTTGTTGGACCTCGTACCCTCCAACTGGGAGAGGTTTCTTACTGTTCAACCAACAGGGTTGACGGCGAGCCAACGAGTTTGGCGTCTGCATCGAGCACCGGAAACCCCCGACAGCAAGCTTGCCTTGGAGCATGCCCAACGCATTACGACATTTGCTAGAGCGGTCTTCGTATGGGCCGAGCTTCGCCTAGTAAAGGCCGAAGTTGTAAACGAGAGACCGACTATCAGTAATCCATCAAAGCGTAAGGCGAGCGATCTACCCCTGCCACGTTTAGATTTCGATGTTGACTTCCTCTTGGCAGAAGAGAAAGTCATCATCGCAAGACTCAACGAATTCGGTGTCAGCCTGGAGCTATCGCCCCGCGAGTTTGCTCTTACTTTGTTGTTTGATGGAATCACAACCCGCCGCGAGGCTGAGCTGATCGCATATGGAGCACAACGTGGCAAGGCGACATCGAACGTCATCGATCATTTCGTCTCTACGGTAACCGGCGCTGGTCTCACCGTAGACGCTAATGATGAAAACCGAAGATCTTCGTCACGGCGCAGAAAGTAAGCGTGCAAGATCCGCTTACGAGTTACCAAAGCCTCCAATGAGTGCCTGTAGCACTTCGCGTCTTCTGAAGCGGGAATTACTGATTTGTTTTCAAGATGGGCATCGGATCGGTGTGTATATTGATCCGCGTCTGTTGTTCATATGAAGGATGCCGCCGACTATGGCGGTTGGAGCAAGGACGGATGAATTCGTTGACTAGGATCCCCTCGCGCCTCCTGCTTCTTTGCGCGGATCAACTGCGGGCGGACGCGCTCAGGTGTTACGGCAATGCGGTGGTTGATACACCACACATTGATCGACTCGCTTCTAGTGGCAGGCGATTCGCCCACCATTACACGGTAGCCGTACCCTGTGGCCCATCACGGGCGAGTCTGCTTACTGGCCTTTATCCTCTCACCCATCGGATAGTTCACAATCGTACTCCCTTCGATCCGAATATTCCCAATATAGCGTCTATTCTTAACTCTGCGTCGGTGTCCGCTTACCTGATCGGCTATACGGATACTGCGGCGGCTCCCTTCTTAAATGAAGCCGATGCCGAGGGTGTCATGCCCGGCTTCTCGGTATACGCCCATTTTAACCTGAATGATCATGGCCTGCGTCCTTGGGTTAGAACATTGGAGAGCCGAGGGTATGGTCCTTTCGACAACCCGTTTGATGTTTTTGGTAGTGGTTCCGGAGAAGCTGCGTCCTTCAAGGAAAGAAGAAGATCGATCTATGACGTGAGCGAAAGTGACACCGCGTTTCTTGCCGATCAAACCATCGCTTGCATTGCCGAGCACCGGGATGAACCCTGGCTCATTCACACGGCCTTTCTTAGGCCGCATGGGCCATTGGTTGCTCCCGCGCCATACGATTCCCAATATTCAGGGTCCGCCATGCCGCCGCCGGTCCGAGCGGCGACCCGTTTGGCGGAGCGAGAGCTACATCCTTTTCTTGCCAATTCTATCGACCATCTCGATCTAGAGTGGACGGCAGAGACCGATGTGGCAGTTGGACTCGCTTCTGCGGAAATGCTAGCCGAGATTCGAAGCGTCTATCTAGGCTTAGTTGCCGAGCTCGACTATCACGTGGGTCGGATTATTGCGGCTCTTGAATCGTTTGACCTGATGGACACGACCTCAATCGTCTTCACCTCCGATCATGGCGACCTATTGGGAGACCACTGGCTCTTTGGTTCTCGGGGGTTCTTCGACGCCGCATACCACGTGCCTTTGATCATCACGACTCCCAAGTCGCGAAATGCAATTAGGGAGTTGGGCCCAGTCGACGGCTTCACCGAGTCAGTCGATATAGTACCAACAATTCTGGATTTGATGGGACTGCCTCCGATGGAATGGACCGATGGACATTCATTGATGCCCTTCCTTTATCAAGCAAACCCCAGATGGACCCGAAATGCAACTTTCTGGGAGTATGATTTTCGAAACGCATGCTCGGGAGAGTTGGAGCGGGTTGGCGTACCGTCGACGGAATGCGCTCTGAATGTCTGGAGGACGAAGAGCCATAAGTATGTTCACTTCACCGCCCTACCGCCGCTATTGTTTGATCTGGATTCCGATCCGGAAGAGCTCGTCGACCGAGTTCGAGAACCAAAGTATCGGGACGTTCTGCTTAAATGCACCGGCGATCTTCTTAGTCATCGCATTAAACATGCCGATCAAAGGCGAGCTAACCTGGCGCCGCTTGCGCGCCCCGTCGTCTAGCTATCAGCCCAGTCCTCAACAACGCATATGACATATTTGTCCGAGGAACAGAACACCAATCGCCGTTTCCGAGCGGTCAGACAGAAGAGGAGAGGCGAGCCAGGGTCGTTGATCATCAAGATCGGAGGGAGTTTGTTTTCGGACAAGCGCCAAAACAGGGTCGTTGACGAAGGCGCGATTGCAGCATACGCACGGCTCGTCGGAGATCTGTGGAAGACGGCTCCGGGCTGCGTCGTTTTCATTTCCGGCGGCGGATCGTTTGGTCACCCAGTGGCTAGAGCGCTGGATCCGGCGGACCCCCACGCATCGCTCGCACTCACCGAAGCTAATTTTGTTCTGAAATGGATTTGGACGACTGCGTTGAGAAAAGAAGGGGCTCCTGCTCTGCCTTTTCAACTGACCGGCATTTGTTCATTCGACGGTGAGCAACTCCAGGTCCACGGTGAGGCTCTCCGGCGCGCGCTGGATATCGGAGCGCTACCGGTTTTGTCCGGCGACTGCATCATAAGCCGCGACGGTTCGCTTCGCATCTTGCCGAGCGACCGGGTGCCGGAGATCCTCATGTCATTGCTCCCCACACCAATAAGAATCGCAGCGTTGACGAATGTTGCCGGTATTCTGAAGGACGGACCAAACGGATCGAGCGTCTTGCGTTATGTTGACGCAACCGCGCCCCAGTCCGCGTATCAGTTTTTGTGGGCAGTTCCCGAATGGGATATGAGTCAAGCAATGTTAGGAAAGCTGGACACCATGATTCAGTTTGCTCGCTTGAGAGCTGAGTGCTTAATAGTAAAAGGCAATCCGGATACCGCCAATGTTCGATTCCTTCTGAAGCCAGTAGATCAATGGCCTCCCGAGATCACTTATACTCGTATAGCGCTCCCGGATGCGCCGATGATCTAGAAGACCGATTCGCTCGGAAATTCCGGCCGCTCCGAAAAGAACCCACAGAGCAAGGCACCCGGTGTTTCCGAGGGAAGCATTGTAATAGACAGTTTCGGTACCGTAAGCTTCGCCCGGTGTGAATGCAGCGAAGAACAATCAAACCCACCGACGCGATAGTCAGCTTGATTACCTCAGGGGCGCTGATATAATGGCCCCGACTCAGGCTGTCTATTAAGCGGTCTAAGGTAGGGGCTCACGACCCTGAGGACGTATTCCTTCCCGATGACGAGGTAAACAATCCAGGCGGTGCAACCGCACCGCGTTGATGCTGGCGAGCTTCTTCAAACAATGGCGACTCATTAAGGTACTACTTTGAGTCAATCCTTAAGTTTGAGAGTCAATGATACTTGGACTCCGTTCTCCCGATCGTGAGGGTTTGATTTGGACCTGCCATAGTTGTGGGTTCTGGGTCGGTTGGAATTCAGAGGTCTTTTATGGATCAGATATTCGCGGACGCCTGCAACGATGGTATTAGTTTCATTCTTCAGAGTCCAGACTTGGTTCCTGAGAAGGGGGGGCTGATCCGGGATCCCGGCCAGGGCCACCTGGTGACTATCACTGGACGCGGAGGCACGGGAAAATCGTTGTTGGCCCTTCAGTTCCTCACTGATTTACTAGAGCAGAGTAAAGGTGTACCGGCGGCGTTCTACTTTACGCTCGAGGCGAGTCCCTGGGAGCTTGCCAGGCAATTGCAAGCCTTCAAGTTCGGGCACCGGTACTCTAGATGTAATGAACCGCCGGGTAACAGGCAGTCGAGCGACGGGCGAAAGGAACCATCTTTCACGAATATGAATCCCGAGAGTCTGTACGGCAAATGCGCGGGCCTCCATATCAAGGCCATTCCTTCTCCCACAGAGGATCTTTCGGTGCTGATCCGGCAGGTGCGTCAGACTATTGCCGACGAACTGGCGAAGCAGGCCCTCGTAAGCGAATCGAATCAGGGATTCGATGACCTTGTCGGAATTGTGATCGATCCCCTCGGAGGGGTTCGAAGTCGTGAGACGTTGCGCACTGACCTCAGCAGCCTCAAACACTTGGCCGATTCGCATAAGACGTATCTGTTTCTTCTTGCTGAGGACCACATCTATGAACAGCATCGATCGATCGAGCATTACTCTCAAACGGTTCTGCAACTGCGCCAAGATCCGTCCTCCTTGCCCTCCCGCCTGATCTTTGTTCAAAAGGCCCGGAACCAGCCATTTCGCGAAGGAAACCATCATCTCGAGTTGCTGCCGGACTGGGGTGTAACTGTCTACCCCTCAGTGGAGGCACAGTCGGCTTATGCCCATAAGTTGAGGAACCGACCATCAAAACTACAGAAAGCGAAGATGCCCGCCCCGTTCATTGACTTGGACGAGTTCGACGAGCTCAAAGATATCGCCGATGGATCGGCTATCTTCTTGATGGGTCCGCCTGGCACTTTCAAGCAATTCATCGCCAACAAGTTCGTAACTGCTCTCAAGGACGCATCGTCGCTTTATATCTCATTCAAAGCGGAAATGTCGGTAGTCGAAAAGGGCGCCAAAGGATTCAATGTCCAGCCTTGCCCTTCAGACAACAATCCACCCAGGCGTCGAAAAATGGAGAAAGATCCAAGGCCTACAATCTGGTTTATTGATGCCCGAAGCCCGCTTTCCACACCGCAGGAGATATTGAGCCGTGTTCGCATAAAGATCGGAACCCTCCCCGACGAACCACATCGACGTCGCGCTGTAGTGTGGGGGCTAAGACGACTCGCGGATATGCCGAACTTTTCAGGCAACGTTGCAATGCAATTCCTCGAGGCACTCGTCACGCTGTTGCAGGCGGAGCGAACCACTTGTCTGCTTGTTGACTGGCCTGACATCGAGAAGGGTAACACTCTTCCCATAGTAGACTTGAGTCAGTACATTTTGCTTACACGGCTTTGTTATTCGCGCGGCGATATCGAGGGAAAAAAGGAGGTAGACCCTGAGTACCTCAAAACAATCGCGGATGAAATCTGGACCGGCAAGAAAGAAGGATCCGCGGCTTCGCCTCGCCGGCGACGCATGCACAAAGGATCGAATTCGAACTCGATCTACACGGGGCAGCCATCGCATCATGCTGTCCTCCTTCGGATACAACGCGACAATGAAACCTACAATCGGGATGTCGGATTCAAGTTTGTCAAATCTACCGGACCGGAGCCCGATGTTGACCGGATTCAAGAAGATCTTTTCGAGGCTTGTTGGAAAGTCGGGGGAGAACAGTGGGAGAAGGACCCCGGTCTCAGTTGAGGCAGGCAATGACGCAACCGAACAACGATAGCAAGAAGGAACCCGCGGCGACGCTAAGCAATCTACCTATTGAGCGAGCGGTCGCAGATGCTGAGTCTATCGAACGCCGGGCGAGTAAGCTCATATCCAGGCTCGAGGAAGGAATAGAGCACAACAAGTCCATCGCAATCGGCTGTGAGAAACAGCTCAAGAATTCCGCATTGTACATGCTAACTACCGGCACGTGGGAGCCGAAGGGAACTACCGAAGACCAGGTTGCGCGGCGTTGCTGCCGGCTGTTCTGGGGGTCGATTCGAATCGCGGTACTTGATCAATTTGGGGGCTTCGCTGTTCCTGATGCCGACTATGGCTGGATCGATTTTCGCGACGCCGCGCTCACCGAGGACGGCCGGCCTAACCGCGCATTCTGGTCGATTGTGAACGGAAAAGACCAGACGCATGTTGATTCACGCTCGCGGCCGGATACTGAGAACATAATCGGTAGGATTTGGATGCGTATCGCCCATGCAAACGTGTTTCAGAGGCTTCTCGCCACGAGTGGCGGGTTCCCGGAGATTCGGGATCTGGATCAGTTGTTCAAGAAGGCAGACGGTGCGCTGAGTAAATTGCCCCAGGAGAAGGAAGTCACGAACCTTCAGAAATGGCATGGCTCGGATCAGCCCGACCGGTTCAATTATCTGCGCCGCTATGCAACATGGCGATTGATCAACCGGTGGCGGCCCGACCGTGGAATTAGCAAGTCCGATAACGCCAGGGATGGAGCGGGACGGTCTAAGCGCTCTCATGACAATCGCTGGGACATTGAGCGATACAAGTTGGGGATTCCTGACGATCAAGGGCTGATTATGCGGCTGCGGTTGTTGCTCAGTCGCGGAGCAGAGTCTCCAACAGGCGTTGAAGTCAGTCTTCTTCTGCGAACTCTGGCTGGACGGTATCTAAACGATTCGCCCGTACACTTGGAGTGGGCAGAGGACAGCCCTCTGGAGGCAGTGCGGTCAGTACTTCGCCGACAAAATGAACTGAATGGCTCCTGGGATATCCCGTCCGGATCGTCTGGCCTGTTTCTCCACCGATTCTCTCCGCTCTTGCACATCCTTGATCTGGACACCGACCTTCTGCGTCTGGAGAGTCCGTTGTTAGTGGAGAAGTGCGCCCGCGCCCTCGACTCAACCCGCCGAGCGTTGTCCGTGCAAGAAGCGAATTTGCAGGAGGCGCTGGAGAAAAACAAATCACCTAATATGGTGGAACTGGCTAATTCGGTAGTGCAAGGCCTATCGCTGGGGGCTACAGTGTCAGATCGCCTCAAGGACCTCTTGTCCGATTCGATCCTGCGAGATAGAAAAGCGGATGACGGCTACACAAAGCTGACGCTTAACGATATGCCGAACAGCTTGAATTTCCGCAGCAACATCAAAGAAGGAGTGATCGACAAGTGGGTTAACCGGAGCCTTTTTCGGCCCGGCGCCATTCTGATTTACGGCCCGCCAGGGACGGGTAAGACGACGGTGGCGAAGATCATTGTGTCCGAGCTAAACCGAACGCTTGCCGGCAAGCCCTTAGGCTCGATAGGGACCGATAGTTGGAAGTTTCTTTCTCTCAGCGCTGCGGACTTTGCCGGAGAAGGGTCCGATGGCATTGTTGCTTGCGCTAAACGGCTGTTTGGCGACTTGAGGAAAGTTCGCCGATGTGTGGTCCTGTTGGACGAGATGGAAGAATTCCTGCGCGCGAGAGGGTATGACCCCGACCGGGATAGCAGACTCGTGACGACCGCGTTTCTGCCTCTCTTACAAGAGGCCGTAAGTTCTCGGGAGGTGATCCTGATAGTCGCAACCAATTTCGTGGGGAGCATCGATGCCGCAGTGACGCGGCATGGACGCTTTGATCTGATCCTGCCGCTGGGTCCGCCCGACGGGGACGCACGAAAGCAGATCATAGCGAAGCTCCCGGGGTACGCGCGGATAACCAAATTCCTTGGCGAAGCGAAGAAACAAGGAAGAAAAAAGGACTCCCTGAATGCGGACGGGTTCCTCAATGGAGTAGCTGACTATTCAATGGGCTACTCGCGGACGGAGATCGAAGGTTTCTTTCGCGAGCTTTGTGATAAGGTGGAAGACGAGGTCAGCGGCAAGGCTAAGTCACCAATAGTATTGGCTAACGAATACACCCTGAAGGTGGAGCTCTGGCGTATTCGAGCCGAATTTGTGCCTATCGCTCTGAGCGGCCGGGCGGGTTCGGATTGGCGAAGCTTCGAAGATGAAGCGAATCGATATCATCGCTACGCCCCTCGGGTAAAGTTCCCAAAGGACACTCAAGCCTACTGGAGCGAGCCAGCGTTGCCTCTCAGGTGAAGCGACAAGTAAGGGGGTCTCGTTTTGTTAGTGGCAATTGTGGGGGCAGACGGTGCTGGAAAGTCGACAGTTGTAGAAGCAGCAACCCGTAGCCTGCGCGCAAAGGGATATGCTGCCCGCCCGGTTGATCGCTGGGACATCGTCGACAATCCGAACTTTCCAGCGGCCCGGTTTATGAAGGCCGACATAAGAGATATCCGGTCCTGTGTTGCGGATATGCCAAACCCAGCAAGGCTCCTGTTCCTCGTATGGCTGGTGTCGATGGCCATGTCGCCCGATTGCGTCGCGCGCGCGCAAGAAGACTTGTTGTTGATCGATGGATATTGGATGAAGCACGTTGCAGGTGAAATCGCTTATGGGCTTGACGAGGAATGGACGCATAACCTTGTTGCGGCCCTGCCGGTTCCCGATCTGGTGATCTATCTGCAGCTTTCCCCCGAACAAGCGTGGTCGCGCAAACGTGATTCGCTCGTACCCTACGAATGCGGGATGGACGCTTCGTGTCCCGAGTCTGGATTCCTTGCTCACCAGCGGCACATCCACGACTTCCTGGATAGCTGGCGAGATCGGTATGGCTGGACTACCGTGGATGCCTCCGGGCTTTTAACCGACGTGGTTGATTCGGTCGTCGAACGAATCTGCGAGGCACATTCCCGTCCTTCGGTGCGGATGCTGGAAACGTAGGTCTCTTACTCGAATGATGCGCTGTCCCGGGTTGTTATCGCCGGGAACACTTTTGTCTGAATATGCGCGTAATCATCTATAGAATCGCATTCCGCAAACAAGAGGGAGCCCGGAAGCTGCTCTACGCCAAGACGACCGAGATTGAAGAGGTACTGCCAGACTTCTTCATGCTCCGATTGGCTGCCGCTGAAGCCAAATCCCCGGTTCCACGGCGGCTCGCCGGCGAGCCATCGGATCAACGCCGCGCATTGCTCTTGTTCTGATGGAGCCAGATAGATCATCCCGAGGCTCTCTCCGAGCAGGACCATGTCTGCCGTGAGTGTTGGCGGCAGCCCCTTGCCAATCAGAATTGGCTCGGCTGGAGAACGACCATAGACGCGCACTTCCTCGATGTCTCCTGCTACACGGTCAATCACGAACAGTTGCGATTCACCACAACGAGACCACAGCTCATCCATCAGGGCTTTTTCGTAGACTATGTCTGCGTCCATAACCAACAGGCCCGCCCTGCTTGTAACCCTGGCGCAGAATGCTTCGAGTCCGCATAAGAGACTCAAGCTCGAACCGACCTGCAAATCCGAGAAGCGAGACGTCACGATTTCCACTCGAGAGCTCGCGTGGATCTCAAAGGCCGCTCGATCGCATTCTCTGGTTATCACGAAAATTCGATCAATGCCCTGTTGCTTGAGGAAGGAGACGTGGCGAGAAAAAAAATTGGCGCATTTCCCCGCTTCTCCACTCACCTCCGACGAAGACTGCCGTAAGGGAAGTAATGCCTTAGGGCACCAGGTTGACCCCATTCGCCGATTCGCGCCTGCGGCCAGAATAATCGCGTACTTAATCACCGTTCGTTTCTCCCTTGTTCGGATGGGTGATCAAGCGGTCATACGATTCGCTGGACGCTGTGGCCTCAACGTTCTTCCAGAAACTGCGAACCCAACACAGAACATCTTGCATAACGTGATGGTTCTGACCCGGCCTCAGAGCGCCGAGTTGAAAAAACATAACCCCCTCAGTTGGCGGGCCGAGAAACGTCATTCGATGATCGATGCCGCCGTCAGACCGAACTGGGTGGAAATCTGAGCTGAGATCTAGACCTCCCGGCTCGAAATAGCGGTCGTCGTGCGACGGGTTGCGCCACCTTCGCACGTAGCCGCGCCGATAGAGATTCTGGTACATCGGCATTGCATCCAATTCGGGATCGAAGGGATGTACCTTAGCATCTATGAGGGTATCTACGAAACGCGCCGCTCCAGTGTGTGGGCCTTTCACCCGAAACCGTCCGGAGTCGTCGAGCCCGACGGTCGGGTCGGGACCAATCGATACATCCAACAAGCCGTACTCGATCAGTGCCCGGATCTTCTGCATGACTTCGAGGGCTGCTCCGTTGGCCAGGCGGTTATGGTGCCGCATGTAGACAGAGAGAAACTTGCGATGAGACTCAGCGGTCAGCCCGCCGAAATCTACTGCAAAAGCCAGCACCTGGCGCAGGTCGCGCCACACGCCATCCGCCGCCGCCTTTGCAGGGTTATCCAGGTTGTTCTGGGCGGCCCAGAGGTGATCGCGTTCCATGAAGGCGAGCATGGCCTCCCGATAATCGCCCGCAGTCGCACAGCATTCGACCGAAATGGGACGAATCATCTTGTCCCAGTCGAATCGATTGTGTCCGGCAATGCGAGCATGCCTGAACGGAGAGGTCAGCCCCCCAACAACGGTTCCGAGCTTATCCGGGTGATCAATGAATTCTCTACACTGCGTCCAGGCCTCCGGTCCAAACACTACATTGACATAGCGATCAAGCGCTAAGGCAATTGACCAGGGCCTCACCTGACTTCGAGCATCCGCAAGCGATATCTGACCTGAGAGAATTCGATCGACAAGGTCGAGCGCCTCGCTTGCAGTCTCCTCTATAGATTGGAGGAGGAGTCGTCCCGAGTGTGGTGGCTCAGCCTCTCCGCCAGCCGCCAGAAACGCTTGATAGCATGGCGTAACATGTTCGACAACGAACTGGCCGAAATCGGCGCCTAACAGAGTCTTGTAGTAGACGTAGGCCATTTCCAGCAGTAGTATCGGAAAAACGTGGCGCTCGAAGTCGATTTGCCGCTGAACACCGAAGCGTTCGATCTCAATCGGTACACCAGCAGAGGCCCTGAGGCTAAGGATTGCAGCTCTGGTAAGAAAGACACCGCGATGCTCAAGACGCTCCGGATCTTTTTCCTTCGCATTGTACGGGCGGGCAAAAGTAAAAAGTCCTGTATTCCCGAACGCCACTATTGACGCCGGTTCAGAACCCGACGCCCGGTACACCAGGTTTCCGTTTGGATCCGTGTCGAACGCTCCCCCCCTTCCTTCGGTGAGATACAGGATGACGTCTATCGCAGTCAGTCCCATACCAACACAGCCAACTGTCTTGACCGGTGACACGGCGTTTTCGGGAATCATCTTCTCAATCGGATAGGCAGTGGGAACATACACGGCGCCGGCGTGACGTTCTCCAAAGCGAAGCAATCGATCCAACTCCGGTGAACGGTGAGGGTCGTTGTACGAATGTCCCGTCGCAAAGAGTATGTGATCAGCAAGAATGAGCCCCGGTCCTTCGGGGGTGGCCAGAACCTCGTAAACGTCGCCACGGCCGATTACATCGATCACTTCGCAGGGGTGAAGATGAACGCGAATCATGGAAGGCCGTTCAAGTATCTGAACATACTTTCTGAACATATCTTGCAGGGCGAATCCATGTACGTACCGCTTGGGCCAGTCTTCGGGAGTCAGGTCAAAATCCGGATCGCCGGTCTCAACAAATCTGTTTCTGCACCACTCATATAGCGTCGGCCGCAATCCTTTCGCAAACAGCGGTCCGGCATCTATTACGCTCTCGTCGGCTCCGAAGCCAACCTGAGCGGCGATGCGGTTGAGAAAACTCGTGGAAGGTTGTGTCGTGCTGTGTACCTGGCCTGACCCGAACTGACCAGTCTTATCGAATATGTGCAGTTCCAGCGCGACGGGATGATTGATCTCCCCAACGGTAGCCGCCAGACGCTCGATGACGTAGGTGCAGGTTGGGCCGGCTCCAACGATTACGAGGCATATTGGCTCCACGTTAGTCTCTCCAAGTATCTGCGCTGGCGACTAGGCCTTACAGGTGTCTACTGTGTTAACGTTCCCGAGATTGTGCCGCAGCTTCGATGATCTTTGCGGTATTTGGAGAGGCAGTGCCTATACAGATATCCGCCATCCGCGCTTGGTGTTCACCATATTTCCGCTCCCAGGAACTGGGGTCGCGTGCGTAAATAATCTTGTTGTACCGCTCGAGGAACTCCTCGACGATTTGCTCCAGACGGCTGCCGTCAATTGTCGCGAGGCGTAGTGTCGACTTGGCCGTATCAATATGCAGGGCTCCCTCGTAGGTGATGGTACCGTTAGAGACAGCGCGCTCGAAAAGCTCGGACCCCGGAATTGCTTGTGCAATAAAAATGTTGATTGAATTGAACGGAAGCTTCTCGACAAACGCGAACCCCTCTTCGATATCTTCTTCGGTCTCTCCGGGCATTCCCACAACCAGAGTGCCGTGTATGAGGACGCCGCGTTCTTTCAGGTATGCCATCAGATCTGGTACGCGAGCCAGGTTTACCGGTTTGCGATGGTGCTCTTTCAAAGTCTTCGCGCTACCGCTGTCGACAGAAAGAGTGATCTGGTACATGCCCGACTCGACCATTCCATCCACCATTGCACGGTCCAGGGTGTTTACCATGATGCCGTTTGGAGTGCACCAGGGGAGTCTCATTGGCTTCAGCGCCTCAAACAACTCAAGTGACCTTTTGCGGTCGAGCGTCAGATTGTCATCGGCGAATTGGATTTCATCGATCCCGTAGAGATCTCTGTAAAGATTTACCTCGTCGACGACGTTCTCGACAGACCGTGCACGGTAGGCTTTGGCGAAGTTGGTACTGGCGCAAAAGGTGCAGCCGACCGGACAACCGCGCGACGTGTAAATCTGCATAACCGTGCGCCCACGAGGATACGGGGAAAAGGGTACGTTGTGCGAGAAGTATTTCTCCAGCGGAACCTTGTGATATGCCGGGAAAGGAATAGAGTCCACGTCCTGGATCTGATCGTACTGTGGGTTAACGACCGGCTTTCCATCCATCCAGAATGCAAGGCCGTCAGCGTTGACGTCGATCTCCCCGTCGTTTATCAGTCGGAGAAACTGCGGCATGCGGCTTTCGCCTTCCCCTCGTATCACGAAGTCGATACATGGTTTGTCGCCGGTAGCGGCGTCGCGCAGAAATCGCTCGGCATAGATAGTAGCGTGCAAGCCCCCGGCAACGACGAGGGTCTCGCTACGCAACTCCTTTACGATCTGAGCGTATCGGTACAGGTTCCGCAGATCAGATGAATAGATCATCGAAAAGCCGACGACGTCGAAGTCGTGGGAAGCAATGTAATCTCGAAATCGATCCTCCGACATGCCGAAACGCCAGACTCCGGGCGCGAGGCGTTCCTCCTCATCAATGCCCTCTACGATGCAGTCAAGTATGGTTACGTCGAAGCCATCCCGTTCGAGAGCGGCGGCTACGTAGCAAAGTCCAAGAGGTGGAATCACGCGTTTCACCGCGCCCTCGTAGAGACACATAGGAGGCATTACGAGGAGCGTTTTGGCCGAGCGGCCTAACGGTTGGCGGTACGAGACAATCCGGGAACCTGCGCGTGGATGAGTCACCTTCGCTGTTTCATCCTTCGACGCAAGGTAGAGTCTGAGCGGACTACTCAGCGGCAGGTTATCATCAAGTGCCTTCTGCCTGATTCGATCTTCCGACATTTTCAATCGCGAAATGCGCCCTCTTCAACATCGATGGTGCGGAACCCAAGGCGACTATGTGGGACCGCCGACCTTATCGATTCTCTTGCGCTGCGGCTGTCCGTCGTCCGGCTCGCTCCTTAGGATATGATAGAAAGCATCAATGCCGGGATAGCGGGCCGACTCGCCAAGATACTCCTCGATGCGCAGAAGTCGGTTATATTTGGCCGTACGTTCACCGCGTGACAGCGAACCGGTCTTGATTTGCGCAGCGCCGGTAGCTACAGCCAAGTCCGCAATAAACGAGTCCTCTGTTTCCCCCGAGCGTTGCGAGATGACCGTTGTAAGTCGGTTCACGTGCGCCAACTTAACGCAGTCCAGCGTTTCGGTAAGTGTCCCAACCTGGTTGAATTTGACCAGGATCGAATTGGCGATGCCAGTATCAATACCCTTCTGAAGAAACGTAGTATCTGTCACAAATAGGTCGTCTCCTACCAGCTGAGTGAATTTGCCAACCTCGTTGGTCAGGGTCTTCCAGCCTTCCCAGTCGCTGTCCGCAATTCCGTCTTCGATCGAGATAATCGGATATTGTTCAACCCAACTTTTCAGGTAAGCAACCATTTCATCGCTGGATAATCGACGCCCATCTGATTTCTTGAAGACATAAGTACCGTTGCTGCGGTCGTAAAACTCGCTGGCTGCCGGGTCCAACGCAAGGTGACAATCGCGGCTGGTATTATAGCCGGCTTGTGAGATCCCCTCGAGAATCGTCTCCAGAGCCTCTTCGTTGGATCTCAAGTCCGGAGCAAAACCGCCTTCGTCACCAACGTTCGTGGCGTAACCCTTTTTCTTTAACACCGCCCTTAACGAATGAAATATCTCTGCGCCCATTCGCAACCCTTCGCGAAAGCTTGGCGCTCCTGTCGGCACCACCATGAACTCTTGAAAGTCAACATTGTTGTCGGCGTGAGCGCCTCCGTTGATTATGTTCATGAAGGGCACGGGTAGGATGTGTGCCGAAGGACCCCCTAAGTATCTGAATAGCTCCAGCCCCAATGAGGAAGCGGCGGCTTGCGCGTTCGCGAGTGATACCGCCAGTAACGCGTTTGCGCCAAGGTTGGATTTGTTGCCGGTGCCGTCCATCAGGATAAGCTTACGATCGATCAGTCGCTGTTCGATCGCGTTCATTCCTTTGATCTCGGGGCCAATGGAATGGTTGATGTTTTTTACGGCATTGAGCACTCCCATCCCACCGTAACGTTTCTTGTCTCCGTCACGCAACTCGACTGCTTCATTCTGACCTGTCGACGCCCCAGACGGCACGGCTGCGCGCCCGATCGAGCCGTCTTCCAAAAGCACTTCGGCTCCAACTGTTGGATTCCCTCTTGAATCGAGAATCTCCCTCGCCGACACGTAGTGTATCTCGCTCATTCCGGCTCTCTCCTGATATAGTAGATTACTAATAGCGACTGGCAAGCCTAACCTGTTTTCGCCTCGCGGTGCAACTTCAGGGGGCCTTTGCAGCCAGCCTGATAACGCTCTCTTGAAGAGCGCGCAAGAATTCGTCGATGTCTTGCTCAGTGATCCGCCCCATGTTCGCTAGCCGGAACAGCTTTCCCTTAAGAGTCGCTTGAGCGGGGTAGATGATAAAGCCGGCCGCCTTCAACTCGTCGTGAAGATTCTCGTAATTCACTCCATCCGGAAGGTGGACGGCAGTGAGCGTGTTGGAGCGTTGATTTTCTGGGACCATGATTCTAAGGCCCAAATCCATCAGTCCGGCTCGAAGCCGACCAGCTAGCAACCTATAGCGCGCGGATCGCCGCTCGATACCTTCTTCCAGCATTATGTCTATCGCCTCGTCAAGCGCATATAAGGTTTGAACTGCAGGTGTGAATGCCGGGGATCGATCGATCTCTTCGGCCACGTATTGGCTATAGAGATCAAGATAAAATGTCCTGGGAGGGACTGATTTCAGCGTCTCGGCTAGGGCTCGCCTTAGGCACACAAAGCTGATTCCGGGAAAGCCCTCCAGGCACTTGTTGCCTGTAGCGATGCAGATATCGATTTGGTCTCTCTTGACATTCAAATCCTCACCGCCCAGGCTGCTGACGGCATCCACTATTAAGGAGCGCATACGCGCCGAGACAACCTTGCCGGCGTCATGCACCGGATTTAGCATGCCGGTGCTCGTCTCGTGATGGACCATGCACACATGCGAGATTGCCCCGTCTTTCGCTAGAACGCGATCCAATACTTTCAGATCAATTTGCTCCGCCCATTCGAATTGAAGATGCTCGTGCGGGATTCCATGGATAGACACAATCTTGAGAAGGCGTTCGCCGTAATAACCGTTATCGATGATTAGTATCTTGCCATCTGGAGGCACGACCGAAGTCAGCGCCGCCTCGAGTGCCGCGGTACCCGAGCCTGTGAAGATCACTGCGGTGTAGAGATCGTCACCTCCACACGCTCTAGTTATCTTCTCTCTCACACGCGTCATTAGCTGCGAGAATTCCGGCTCCCGATGACAAAGATCGGGTTGGAGCAACGCTTGGCGAACACGCTCATCCACGACCACGGGGCCCGGGTTCATTAGGACAAGTCTGGCAGCATCTTGTTTTATTCCATCCACGCAATGCCTCGTGTCTTAGCAGGCTCGGCAAGGTTCTCCGCAGATGCACGTCGAAATCGGGCGGCTACCTCCCACGGCGGAATTGATGGGCGACTGAGGTTTGGATCGGAGCCTTGCCGAATTTTGAGATGTATCAGGTGAGGGCCGTCTGTCTCACACGTGTCCTGCGTAAGCAATCGCTCGAGTGCTTGCGTGCTGATGACGGATCCAGCGGTCCGGTAACCGCAGGCTATTGCTATTCCGCAGAAATCGACACTCCGCGAGAGGGTGCTTTGGCCGCCGGTGGATTCATACGATTCATTGTCGAGAACAACATGAACGAGATTTTTTGGCAGATAGTGCCCGATGGAAACCATCGCCTCCAATCGCATCAATGCAGCACCATCGCCGTCCAATACCACTATCCGTCGCCCTGGCGTGTGCATGGCAATACCGAGCGCGACGCTGGAAGCGCAACCCATGGACCCGATTACGTAGAAGTTATTTGGACGGTCTCGATACTCGGCCAGCTCTCGAGCCGTCTTTCCCGTGGTTGCCACAAGCAATGCCTCTTGCCCTACTGAATCCGCGATCAGTTTTACCGCTTCACTGCGCAGCATCAACCGGTCACCTCGCGGCTCGACAATCAGCTCGCGCCCGGCAAAGCGGCCGGGTGTCTCGCTGTCTTCGGGGTCCGCCAACTGATAGCCAGCCAGCGCGCCCTTGCGCATAATGAACGCGTAGGGCAAGCCCGTTCTTCTCATGTGATTAATGGCAGCATCCACTTTGGTCCTCAACTCCGCATCATCTTCGGGAAAAAGATCGTTGTCGATATGGATCGCGTCGAGGACTGAGCGCGTTACTTCACCCATCAAATGATGCTGCGGCTCATCGCTCGTTCCAGGCTGACCCCGCCACGTGATTATCAACAACAAGGGGATCTGAAAGACGTGATTCAAAGATGTTAGCGGATTGATGGTATTGCCCAATCCGGAGTTTTGGAAAATCACGATAGGGTGCCGGCCGGCCAGGCAAGCTCCGGAAGCGATAGCGATTGCCTCGCCTTCGTTGTTCGCGGCAACATAATTCCCCGCGTCGTGATCGATAATATAGTTGATCAGTGGCTTGAGGAAGGAACAAGGCACCCCCACGTAAGGACCAAAGCCGCGTTCCGCCAGATGGCTTACAAATCTTTCAGTCGAGAGCATTGATCCCCAAGTTATTTGCGCGCCGTCAGGAATTCGGAGCGATAGTCTTCGAAAGTACTTTCTTCCGTCAATCTAGACGGAAGCCTTATGCAATGCACTTGCCTTCCCTGATCGATCAATTTCTGCAGCACATCGGTGAGCAATTCTATTACGGGTCGCGGGTCTGCCCAAAGATTGTCGCTCGTCGGATTATTCCACACAGTCTTGTAGCCTTCGCACAGCATTTCAAATCCTCGAGGAGAGAAGAGAGTTAGTCCAACAAATTCACCGTCAGCCTCGCTCACTGGAATGTCCTCGCCAATCCTCAAGACAAGGTTCGCCGGTTCTTCGCCCTTTGACGCGCAATCGGGTGAGCCTAACTTGACAAGATTGAGATGACGACGGGCTCCGATAGCCCAATCGCGAGTCGTGTCCACCAAAAAAGTGATATCGTGCGGAGTCTTGAGGAGTATTTCCAAGCTCTCGCTGGAAAACGGAATGTTGGGGCCTACAATCAGCGTGTGCATCATCTGCGACGATCCATCGGCGAACAAGTTCGCACCGGTCTCAGGCATTATTTGCAGTTGTCCCTCGTCAATGATCCCGAGGTCCTCTTTGGTGATCGCGTGGGCTGCTTCGACGCCAGCGAGGGTTATATTCCGGATGCCGGCCAAACGCATCGTATCCAGTTGCCGGCTTAAGAATGATCCGCGCAACGTGTCGGGATTTGTCGAATGCTCCGTTGTGGGGTCGCTTACAATCGATATGATCGCCCGCATTTGTGTCGAGTCAGCACCGGAATACTTCTTCTCGTTTTGCTGGAATTCCGAGAATCCTTGCAGCGACAATACCTCAGTAATTGATGTCACTTTCTCTTCAATCGATGCGGTCGTCCCGGTACGTAGAATCTCCGCGAAGGTATCCGCCATCGCTCGAATACTCGCCCGCAATCCCTGGTTGGCATACACGACCAACTTAACACCCAATGCCTCCAGTTCCGAAGTGGTGATCGTGTAGTAGGTTGTGGGAATAACTGCCAACGGAACGCTGAAATCCCAGGCTCCAATAAAATCAATGATCTCGTGTGGAGTTTTTTTGTTGTTGTGAATCAGAATTACATCGGCTCCAGCTTCAACGTACGAATGCGCGCGCCGAAGGGCTTCTTCCTGACCGAAGCCAGCAATGAGCGCCTCAACCCGAGCAATTATCATGAAATCAGCATCGGCACGCGCGCTCTTCGCCGCACGGATCTTTGCCATGAACTGGTCGATTGGAACAAGCTCCTGCCGCCCGCTGACGAAACTGTTTACCTTAGGGTACTGCTTATCTTCGATGCAAACTGCGGCGACTCCAGCCGCTTCATACTTTTGCACCATATGAATGACGTTGTTAACCCTCCCATAACCCGCATTGCAGTCGGCGACCACGGGTATTTGCACCGCCCAGGCCATAGATTGCGCCGCCGCAAGGAATTCTGACATGGTCAGGATGTCCGCATCCGGTACCAGGTGTGAAGCAGAGATCTCCAAACTGCTCGACCACACGCCATCGAATCCCGACCTCTCGACTAACCTCGCACCTAACGCATTATGTGCTCCAGCTATGCGAACCAAGCCAGGCCTCTCGACCAGAACTCGAAGGTTCGATTCCGCATTATGCATTAAAACAAATCCTTTCCCGGGAATCCTGGGAAACCAGCCCACTCAGAACCGAAGGACGAAGGGATAGTCCGTACAATGCGGTGTTTGCTAGACGCACTCGATTATGAGTGCTACCACATCATTCCCGCCGGCCTTGCTGGTGCCGGCTGGAATCCTGAAGAGATACTCCACTTGCCAGGTAACAAACCACACACAGAGATTCTACACATGACGCCGCGACAAAACAAGGAATACGCATTAAACGATCAGATCCTCTTTGCTATCTCTCCGATGATAGCCAGCTTGAGAATCTGGAGCTCTGGGACTTGTTGTACGAAAGGAACTGCTTTTCAGATAATCCTGGCATAAAGTCCTGGGCTTCCGTTTGGAGCGTTGATTCGAGAGGGCCTTGCTCACCTGCTCGCAATGTAATAGGACTCAAGACTACAAAACGACGACGGGTTCTTAATTGAGGTGAGCACGCCCCGAAGACTATTGAAGCCGGGTGGGCACACTGCCGGCAAGTTGGTGAAATGCTCTCTCCGAATGAAATAAGTGGCTTATAAAGCAATGAGACTAAAAATACGCCCGGCAGGACTCGAACCTGCGACCCCCTGCTTAGAAGTCCGTTCCAAGCAAATTAGCTGAAGGCCGAAAATACCGGAATTCATCAAACCTTTATTTTCAGCAATTGGCGTTGGCCTATAGAACCTTGTAGAAAGCTATTGACCTTTGAGGAAGCGACCATCTACAAAATTATCTACAAGATTATTTCGCCCCTGACGCAAAGTAGGAATGATCTCATCGTGGCCAGCCGGCAGATCTCTCTCGACGCAGCGAGGTGGACGGATCTCGTAAGGGTATTCCCGAGGATCGCAACGTTCGAGCAAGCAAAACATCAGGTGAAAAACGAACCCTACGTTCGCGCTTTACAAAGTCGAATCGGTAATAGTACGTGAAGCCCCGCGGGCAAGGTTGATGGGCCGCTCTACTACCTTTCTCGCCCGCGAGCGAACCAGCCACCACTAACGGTAAGTCTTCTTACTTTTCCCGACGGTTGGTCTTGCCTCCACGAAATGAGCTTGCGGTCCGTGGCTCCGATAGGCGGAGTTCAGTTCTTTGCTTGTTCAACCTGCACACCGCGAACCACTTTCATCGCGAGTTTCTCATCCGGCACGTGGTAAAGAATGGTCCCGCTCATCATTTCGTCCCGCGTACGTCCGCCGAATTTCACCTGTTGACTCGGGTCCGGATTGTATTTGTTTTTCGAGCTGTTATCCCAGACCGCAATGTATTCGGCTACCGTTCCTTTCGGCACGGTAATAGGTCTCGCGAGGGTGTACAGACGCTGCCAGTTGAAGCTGAAATGCGGGACGTCGAATACGGTCTCAGTTTTTCCGTCTGGATAGATCAACTTGACTTCAAACGATTTTCCCCTTAGGTGCATGTGAGCGGCGAACGCAAAGATTGTGGCGTCGGTCTTGAATTTGCGGTAGTCAATTAACTGATAGTTTTCTGCGCCCGGTGGTATGTCGATGTGGTCGGTACCGCCATAAAGCGACCTTGCGACCTTTCTGATCACGCCGTTCGAATAATATATTCCAACCTCGGACTGGTCTATTTGGGCTTGCTGAGTGGGCGCATAGTGAACCTGCAGTCCCAGCCGAGTGCCCTTAGGAATCATAAAGGCAACATCATCTTCATACTTCCGCGGCAGGCTCCCTGGAACCCAGTTCAACAGCAGTTGCCCCCCGATAATAAACACGTCATCTCCTCCGCTTTGACCATCTGCATTTGGATCCAGCCGGCCATCGGGTTGTGGCTTCAACCGATCAGGCAGTATGTAAAGACTGGCGTGATGCACCTCCCTGCGGTTTCCGGGCCGAATTTCGATTCCCTGAATCCAAGTGTCAACAGGAAACGAATAGTTGAGGTCGAATAATTCGTAGTCATCCACGGTTCCGGCACGGATGTCGTAAGGCTGCTTCATCCTTAGGACAAGATCGGGTTTGCCGGATTGCCATTCGTTTGGCCATTCGATCTTTGGCCGTTCGGCAGGCGGAGTTCCACGCTTAGAACCGCCATCCACCCACCGGACTACTGTGTTTATTTCATCCTGAGTGAGTCGAGGGTCGCGCTCGAAATAACCGATTGACCCAGATGCGTTAAATGGAGGCATTGCGCGAGTAATCACCTTCTCTCTTATTGATCGAGTCCATGGCCGGACTTCCTGGTAGCCCACGAGAGACATCGGCGCTATCCCACCCTCGCGATGACACTGCTCGCACTTCTTTTGAAATATCGGGACAATGTCTTTCTCATATGTCAAGGACTCGGCGCTATCGCCCAGTCCCGGCGGAGTCGCTTTGACCGTAATCAGATAACCGAGTGAAGCGACGAACGCCAGTGCCAGCAGCTTCTTCATGATTCACCTACTTTCCACCACGGGCAATGTCCGCTAATCCCACCGAAAGAACTTAACGGACAATGCGATCCCAAGGACAGAAAAGACGACCATTACAGCAAGGCTGGCAAAGTTGTCCTCCAGCCCGCCCCCGGTCAGGGTCGATTTCAAGCCCCTGATGTAATATGTAGCCGGCAGCACCAAAGCGACCTTCTGCATCCACGTCGGCATCAGTTCGTACGGGAGCGTCGCGCCGCTCAGGAACATCATCGGCGTGAACAATACCTGCGCCAGCCCATTGGCCTGAGCCACGGACCTTGAGATAGCCGCGACCGCAAACGACAATGCACAGAACATCAGCGTTCCGGCCAAAAAGACAGCTAAGAACGGACCGAGATTCTGCGGAGTCGTTGCCTTGTAGGCAAACCGGCCCAGAATCACCAACAGAATTGAAGTCAGTCCTATCACGAAGATTCGCGACGCGCAGAGCCCGATTACGATTTTCCACAACGCCACCGGAGCGACCTTGTACCGCCGCAAGATGCCCGCCTCTCTCGCACTGACGCTTACAACCGCCATTCCAAAAAGCGAGCCGCTCATAGCGTTGATGCAAATCACCCCTGCCAGCAATGTGGTGGCCCGTTCCGGACTCCCTCCGAACGTCGAGCAAAACAGCACAAGCAACATCAGTGGAAAGACAAACCCCCAGAACACCGCCTGCCTTTCGCGAAACGATAGCTTGCTGTGTACGATGGCTTCTTGAAGGACGATGCTCATACGATTTCCTTTCCAGTAAGCTCGACAAACACATCTTCCAGCGTACCGCGCTTGATCTGCAGCTCAAGCAGGCCACTGTTTTGTGCCTCGATGCTGTTGACGAGGTTCACAAGGGCCGGTCCCGTGTTTTCGGCCTCGATTATGTACTCGGCGTTGCCGTTGACAGACGTGTCCACTGCCTTGATTCCCTTCTCACCTTCGATCCTGAGCGGCCGCTCGGTCGTGAGCCGGATTTTCGCCGACGTACCCAGGGACTTCGAAATAAGATTATCCGGCGAGTCCACGGCAATGATCCGCCCGGACTCGATGATACACACCCGGTCGCAGAGCCGCTCCGCCTCTTCAATGTAGTGCGTTGTAAGGATTATAGTCTTGCCCTCGTTTTTCATATCCTGAACGGTCCGCCAAACCTGACGCCGGACCGGGGCGTCAAGACCGGTCGTGGGTTCATCGAGGAAGATGATTTGGGGATCGTTGATCATCGCAACCGCGAGCGCAAGGCGCTGGCGCTGTCCCCCAGAAAGCTCGTCTATATAGCTGTTCCGTTTCTCGCTGAGCGAGACCATTCCGAGCACTTCGTCAATGTCCGACTTGCGCAAGTAGTAGCTGCGAAACTGAGCGAGTATCTCGGCCACTTTCAGCTTTCTGAAGAACGAAGAGGACTGGAGTTGAACGCCGATGGACTCCTTTAAGCAATCCAGTTCGCTTGCCGGATCGAATCCGAGCACATGCACCTCGCCGGCATCCCGCTCCCTCAAGCCTTCTAGTATCTCGATCAGTGTTGTCTTACCCGCACCATTGCGCCCGAGCACTCCGAAGATCTCCCCTCGCTCGATTTGAAGGTCGATGCCGTCAAGGGCAGTCACGGCTCCGTATCTCTTAAACAAGCCGCTAATGCTCACTGCCGGTTCATCACTCATTGCAATGTTCCTCGCTTGCCGGTCCAGAATAGCCCGGCGATTCTGAAGCCGTCCGAAAACGGGAAAAGTGGGTTCATTTGAATCAACACGGCCTTCGCAAGCAACATGCTTATGGCGACAGCAAGCGCTTGTCTGAGTTCGGTGGCGCCCACCGATAGACGCCAAGTTATTGCGAGCACGCCCAGCAATGCCAGGTCGAAGCCGCAGCCAGCCAACAGAACCTTGAGTACTTGACGCCGGCCAGCTTCGCCGGATCGAAATATCCGGCAGTAAAAGGAAGGCAGAAAGTAATGCAGATGGACGCCAATCTCAGTAACCTCAAATCCGAAGTAGCGCGCCACCAGGCCGTGCATCATTTCGTGCCCGATCGATGAAAGGTATACAAGCACGCCAACGGACACTGCGTAGCGGGGAATCGAAAATCCCCTAAAGACCCACAGCTCAGAAAAGTTCGAAGCGACAATCAGGATACCCGTCACCGCAAGCGCGGCAGCGGGCGATAGCACAAGCGCCGGCCGTATTTTCCGGACAATCCCCGTCAGCGCGCTCAAAGGCCGCTTTGGATCGAACAGCTTGACTCTATACTCGAAGGCGCCGCCAGGTAAAAAGCGGCGCCATTTGGCACCGCTCTCAGTCATGAGAAGGTCAAGCGTTACCGCCTGCTGGATGAAGCGATATAACGAATCGTAAGGAAGAGTGACGCCCTCTTCGACGCGCAGCTTGAGGCTAACCTCTTCAGGGTTCGTCAGCTCCGCGAACTGTTTGAGGATCTTGTACTCTGTCTCGCCTATTCGATATGTACTCTGCGTCGTGGTATCCAGCACTACATAGCGGCAGTCCATCGGCGTGAAGGTAAGACCGGATTTGAGTTTGAAACGAACCATTCCCGATTTCCTGGCTCACAGTCCAATTACCAATTGATTAATCGCCACGCTCAACGATTTTTCCGTCTTTGATGACAATCGAAATGCTTCTTGTGGCAGCGATGTTCTCCAGGGGATTTCCCTCAACTATCAGAAGGTTCGCGACCTTCCCAGGCTCGACCGTACCTATACGATCGGCGACCCCGATCAACTCTGCGGCGTTCTTCGTCGCCGACATCAGTGCCTGCATTGGAGTGAGACCGGCAGCTACCATCATCGCCAGCTCCTGGTGAGTTGAGAGCCCGTAGAATACCGCCGGCGATCCCGCCCCCGACGCCAACGTGATCTTGACCCCTGCTTGAGATACCAGCGCCAGGTTGCGCCTGCTATTGTCCAGAGCTTTCCTGAAGTAATTATTCGCCCACGAATCCGACTTCAGGTCGAAGAAGTAACCTCGGTGCGCAGCCAGTCCGTTACGGATCAATGCCGAAACGGTTTGCTGGACTTCGGGGTTATTCAACGTGTCGTCTATGTCACTGGTACTCGCTGCTTCTGCCTCGTGCTGGGTGAGCAGCGGACAGTAGTAGGTACCGTGGTCTCCGAGAGCCTTGATCACACCATCATCGAGAATCTCTTCGGAGAGGTGCTCTATGCAATCAACCCCCGACTCGACGGCTTGCTGTATCTCCTGATTCGACCTGCAGAGCGCGCAGACGCGCAGCCCTTTACCGTGAGCTTCGATCACGAAGCTCTGAAGCAAAGCGAGCGACAGTTTCGGATACGGACGAAACTGCGTCCCACCATCGTATGAAACCTGGCTGATATTGACTCCGCTGCCGCGCAGTGAGTCTATTACCCCGGGAATCTCGACCTCGCTGCTGATCTGTCTCGTGGCGTCCGACGCCACAGTCGCCGGCAAGAAGTTGGCGGGATACCCACCAACTGCGGTGATCCATGGAACGGAGAGATACAAGTCGGGCGCGATCCGGTCCGAACCGCCTCCATTGTCGCGAAATCGCGTTGCGAATACGACCGAGTCGCCGCTGTCACGAACAGCCAGGACGCCCCAATAGACCAGTGCGTGCATATCCGCCAGTATCCGTTCCGCCATGAACTCTTCGGTCGTCTGCGCCGGTCCCGCGCTTCCTATGAAAAGGTGTACACTCGTATCGATCAGTGAGGGCAGGACGGTCTTGCCCTTAGCGTCCACAACCCGCGCGCCGGCCGGCGGCTCAAAGTGCTTGTTTGTGGAGACGATCGATATCTTTCCCTTCTCAATAACCAGAACCGCCTGCTCGATGGGTGGCCGCCCAGTGCAATCGATAATTCTGGCGCCGACGATCACCAAGTCATCCGGCTCATTGCTGGGGCTCTTCTGTCGGTTTGCCAGGTAAAGCGTAACGCCCAGCAGCAGCGCGAAAGCCCAGATCAGCCAGTTTTTCCGCAAGAAACTAGCGGGACGCCGCGACGTAGCATCATTTGATCGCTTATTTGCCACTTTCGGTCTTGTTCTGTTCAACGCCGCCAAGCGCGCAGGTGTACAGGGTCATTTCGTTCACGCCATCGATGCCTATCAAGTTATCGACGTCATCGTCATAGAATCCCCCAAGCATTACGCAACCAATGTCAAGAGCACACGCAGTAAGACACGCTGCTTGGCCGACGTGGCCAGCTTCCAGATTTATGAATCTGTACGAACGCTCTCCATATTTCATCGAACTCCGCCTTGGGATAGCTGTGACCACAAGCGCTGCCGCCACGTTCTTGAACATGTCCTCATAAAACAACGCGCGCCCGAATTCGACGCTGAACTGGCCTTCCCGAACGAGCTCCAGAGAATGACCCTCAACGTTATAGTGATAGATACCGGGTTCCAGCCCATCTACCTTATGCGCAGCAACATAAAGCTCCAACGGATAAAGGGCCCCACCCGAGGGAACCGCGCGCGCATCCTGCTCGATGCCGAAGCTCAGAGTCATTCGGCCGGTTGTTCCGTACGAGTTAAAGAGAATGTGAGCTACGTTGTTCAATGAAATCGGCTCGCCCGTAAATTCGCGGATGGAACGACGCGTGACAACTATCTCCCTCAACTTCCTGGAACGAGGGGTGTCTTCGAATTCAGTATAGTCAGGCAAGCTCATCTTGGGCGCCGTCGGGTACGCCTTGTAACCGCGCGTGATGAGCCGCAAATAAAACGGAGATCCAAGCACCGTCCCAATCCGGCGGCGGAAGCTCAGTCCGTTTATCTCGTTGATCTTCGACGCCTCGTGATACGCCTCCGCAGACTTGCTGTCCGGGGAGTCGTATATATGCCGCAGTGGGTCTTTGCGGGTTCTTTTTTGAAAAATGTCCATACGTCGGCCTTTGATTGACTCAGATTCTCATGGCATCGGATGCGGAAACGGATTCAACTCCTTAGCGGTAGATGCGGTCTCACGAAATCCTAGAGATTGGGGCATTCTGTACAATCGCTCACACCCCAGGAATGGATACCGGTGGTCGCCATGCAAAAGCTGAAGCCCTGGAACCATGATGCGAACGACTTTGAATCCGACTTCGTCGATATCAGGGCTTGTGAGATCCACGACAATTACATCAAGGTTATGCCGAGCCAAAATCGATACGTAAGTTTCGATATCCCCTTTGATGGAACCTGTCGAAAGGTCGGGAATCTCGCTTAGTCGCCTTTCCGAAACCGGCTCCTTAATGAAGTCCAGAACGTCATGGAGCTGAGGTGCGCGGGTGTAAAACGCCGCATGATCCTGGAACGAATTGACGTTCGAAAAATCTGGCTTGTGCTTCCATCCGGGATTGCCCTGGAGAATGAATCGGACATAGGGCCGCCCGTGTGCGGCTTCAACCAGACTCTTAAGAGCCGCCCGAGTCGGAGAGAGGTTCGCCTGACTGCCTACGTTGACCATGATTCCGTCGGTCGAATTCCCAACAAGCAGAGTAAAGAGCGTCGGAATCCCAAGATCGGTCGTCACCTCGCAGGTGTAATAATCCAAGCCCGGCAATGCGAATCGCTCCTTATAGATGTCAGAGATAGCGCTCGCATCATCAATGACCACACGCCTGGTGGGCATTCTATTCATCCAGAAGCAGGTGACTGAGTCGCGCTCGACCGCCTCCCCGATCGCCGACAAAATCGCTTCCTCAATCGTGTTACCGCAGGCAAGCCCCGTTGACGTAGTGCTGGCAATCTTGGTCTCGCGGCCGAAGTTCTCCAAGTAGAGGGGAAGGTGGGCGAGAGATGCTGGGACCAGAACGGATTCTTGCTTTTGAAGCGAGAAGCCCCACGTCCAGCTCAGCGGTGATTCCGCGGTAAAGGGTGCGAATGGAAATCCGTCCATCTCATGCTGGGCTTTGGAATACAAGGAAAACAAGTCCGGGTGCACTGCCTCGTACTTCAGATCGTTGTAGGACGAGAAGATAAGTTCTTCTGGTTCGGAATACGCCGCGCAATACCGTTCTACAGCCTCGCCTATGGTAGCCGCTATGGCTTGGTCGCTATTCAACGACGCTCCGCCGGAACGGATTATCTGAGGTCCAAGCGAAAGAGGAGAGGCTTGTAATGCCACAGCCCCATAGGCGAACACCTGCGCGTCTCCATGCTCCAGCCAGTTGGGCATTATGGACCGCACGATGCCGCAAACAGGGTCAACGATCCGAGATCCTTTATCCAGCGATGCTTCAACGCTAGACGGCTCTACATCCTCGAGTCTTAACCGCTTTATCGATTCTCTAGCCATGGCGTTTCTACAGTCAGATTTCTAGCTTTGCCGCATCCCGGGCAACGGGGAAGCCTGAGCACTTGATGTGAGATAACTTCGTAGGTTAGTGCGTTCACCGTCAGAAACTTGCCGTAGAGCTCGGGCTCGTAAAAAAAGCAAATGCGCCTGATAATCTCGGTGGCCGCAAGTCCCGCGACAACGGACGTAAACGAACCGAGAGTTCCGATTGCTGCACGCATGTCCTTGCCATCGGTCCCGGTCCATTTTTCCCAAGCACGGTATTCCTCGTAGAAGTCTAAGTTTCGCAGGGTGCGAAGGTGATGGCAGAGCAGGCATGCCGTCTTTCCGGGAATGACGAATGGGCCGACAACCGCCTCTGTCCCGTTCAACTGCGTTAGCAGAAGAGGTATGTTGAAGCTTTGAGTGATGTCGTTGATGGATCCGATCAACGACGGTTCAGGTCTATCGAATGCCACTGCCAGCATGCTGTAGGGACCGGAGGCAAGCGCGTCTTCGAGCGGTTTCAAATCTTCAAGCCGTGCGCCGAAGCCTTCTATTGACACCAACTCGTTTATGGCTCGGAGCGAAATGTCATCAGGCAGATTAAGAGCGCGGATCGTTCCGACGCCAGCGAGCCCCGTATCATCGACAATGGCGCGCGCCAAATCCCCGTCGCCCACGATCAAGAGTGAGCCTTCTTTGAGCGTTTTCTGATATTCGAGTTCGCCGCCTAGCTCGTTGATGACCGCGAAGAACGTGAGCTGCTTGCGATAACGGGCTATCTCCTCCGTAATCACCCCATCGTCGGCTTGCGCGGCATCTTCAATGATCATGGAATTGGCGAGCCCATCGAGCGCGCCACGTACTACGTCTTCAGATGCCAAAGAATCGAGTTTCAAGATTATCTCCTCCACCGTGTTGTTACCATCCAACAAAGGCAGGAGGTGTTTGAACACCTCTTCAACGGTTTGTCCTCTCAGTACCGACACCGACTCCGAGCTGCGAACCTGAATCTTGTCGCGCCCCATTGGTACGATGTCCAGATAATTCCTGATCTTGGGCCTTTCCATGGTTCTCCCGAGGCTCATCGAGCCGAACGAAGAGCTTTGTCTCTGTTAGTTATGTTCAAGTACCGCTGCGATCGATCAATAACGCTCGATCAGCACAGCATCGCTCAACGCGCGAGGTTTTGGATAGCGCGCTAATCTTGAACTGGGAGGGGTGGGTGAGGAGACTGAGAAACCGTGAACCTATGCAACACAAATTCAGGAACTCAAACGCACGTCCCGTGACGCCATCAAGTTCCGCAGACCTGATAAAACCGCCCCGCAGTCAGCGTCCACAGGGCGGAGTTTAGCAGGATCTCGCTGCGCTCCGTTTACTCTTCAGCAAGAATGACGCAACAACAGCAACAGCAGCAACAGCAGGTGCAGGTGCCAGCGGCGGCCGCGAGCAACTCGACTCGTCTATCAAGTACTTCGATGTTGAGATCGAGCGTCACCGCCTTTACCTTAGTGTTGTTCTCCATTTGGGTTTCTCCTTACGATGGATTTTCGGACCAGCTCCCATCCCGGTTATGCCGCCTGCGAATTTCGCCCGCAGGACAAACTTATCCAGAGCCGGGAACTTCAGGTGCCCCACCGTGTGGCAAGGCCTATGCCGGTAAATGCGGACAGCGAATGCTCATGTCGCTCAGATCGGAATTCACCCCAACCCCAGTTCAAAACCCCCTTTCCACCAACATTTGTACCGCCCAATTGCGTGCGAGCGGCATTGACATCGAACGAACCCTCCCCGCCTAGCACGGCCGTCAGCACCGGGCCAGAGGCAACTTGGTTGCTCAATTTGAAAACATGGTTGTTGAAATATTCACGGCGCAGGTTGCTCGGGCAGGTGCCAATCGACGGCCGGAACTGTGAGTACCGTGTGTATTCGTTCATTGGTTTCCTGCCGAGCCCGGAGCTTTGAGTAGCGCTGCTCCAGTAGCCTCGGTCTTTACTCAGCGCTTGACTCTACGTGCAAGTCCTCGGCAAACAGTCTTCTGTATTTCTTCCTGAGCCCAAACGTCGAAAGCCCAAGTTGGCGTGCGGCCCTTGTATAGCTCCAGTTGTTCCTAACCAGAGCGTCCTGAACCCTGCTGCGTTCGAGCCGCATCACGACTTCGGCGAGCGGCAGGTCGGTAGACTCCATAAGCAGTGCCGGTAAGTCGTCGGGCTTGCAGTCTCTCCCAAGTTCCTTCCGGTCCCCGTCCCCCCCGTGCCAGCAGGCGATATGCAGCGGAAGATCGGATTTTGATACAAGCGCACCTTCGTCAGCGATTGATATGTTCTGCATCACGAGGCTGCTTAGTTCGCGCACGTTTCCCGGCCACGAATAGTTCTGGAGACAATCAAGCGCCTGCGGAGTAAAGTGAACTCTGAAGTTGCCTGGGATTTGCGCGTAATTGTTCAGAAAAAACTCGATCAGCAGAGGTATGTCGTCGGGACGCTTCCTGAGCGGAGGTATCTCGAACGAGACGACGTTCAGCCGGTGGAGAAGGTCCGCACGGAACCGCCCCGCCTTGACCTCGCTATCCAGATCGCGGTTTGTCGACGCCAAGACCCGCACATCCACCCTTGAAGGGAACGTCTCGCCAACGGTGTGGACTTCTCCCTCCTGAAGAAACCTCAGAAGCTTGGGTTGCAGCTCAAGAGGTAAGTCTCCGATTTCGTCCAGAAGCAGCGTACCACCCGCTGCCGAGCGCACAAGCCCAAGGTAGTCCCGAACTGCTCCCGTGAAAGCGCCTTGTCGATGACCGAACAGGTGATTCTCGAAAAGTTCTCTTGGAATTGCCGGGCAATTGACCGGCACGAAAGGACGGCGAGCCCGTCGACTCGAAAGATGAATGAAGCGGGCCACAAGCTCCTTGCCGACCCCGGTTTCTCCCTTAACAAGTATTGGAACGTCATGCTTCGCGGCGCGCTCTATTTGCCGCATCAGAACATGCATTGCGTCGCTACAATAAGTGAACTGATGGTCGTTCCGTATCTTTTGTTCCTGCCCCACAAGTACCGATGCTCTTACGTGTACTACGCTGACCGGATCAAGGGCATGTTTCTCTATGAACGAGCCCAATTGCTCCGAGACGTTCTCTAGGTCTCGGCACATCTCATCCGTTGACTCGTCGGTTCCAGATTCATTCTTTATACCTGCGATCAGCCAGGAGAGCGAACTCCTTACATTGGCCAGAAGGACCGGCAAATGCCTTCGATTTACTCCCCCTGGTGCGCCGTCAACGTGCTCTATCATTCCACCGCCCCTGTTCAAGAATGCTGGGTTGTTTAGCCCCTGGCTCAGGTTGTACGAACCTCTTCATCACAGGCGCAAGCGTTACTAGGACCAACCACGAAACAACCGCGGAGCCTTGCCCAAGGCACCGTCAGGCTCATCGGCTCCCATATAAATGCCCCCCGCAGAACCGGTTTCGGACTCTAAAATCCGTTTGCCGACTCCGGATATGAGCCGCCTGAAAGATCACTCTTTCCTGATTGGAGGGCATTCCTATTACCTGTGCGTCCTTCATCCACAATGCCTCTACCGTTCTTCGATCTTATAGCCGTTCTTGTTGAAAGTGATGGTGCTTTTTACAACCTTCCCCTTCGCCCAATTCGGGGAGTTCAGATGCCAATCCAGCTCAAGTCGCTCGCCGGTGCGCTGCGAAGATATGGTTCCTTCGAACGCCTTCTTCTGATCGGCCACGTCCACTTGGAAGTCTACTTTGGCCTGGCCGTCCGGCGCTGTAGGTCCAACGGTCAATGCCGGTTTGAAGGACACTCGTAGAGAGTTCTTGCCGTTCGCAAACCCTATGCTGCTAATTGCGAATCCGCTCGCGGTCATAGTGGCGGTCATAGTCATCGGAGTGGAGACGTCGGCTTTTACGCCGATCTCCTCGATTGTCAACTCATCACCCCGCTTCGCGGCAACCTTGAACTGCCGAGCGGCGTTTTGCTCGTTCAGCAAGACCCAGACGGAACCAACGTCGACATTTGGAGTGGCGTATTTGAGCCGCCATGTTTCGCTGCCTGACGCAAAGCCGCCGAGAATCGATTCGGTGGTATAGACTCCGTGGAAGGCAACAAAATAAGGCGGAGCGCTGATCTCAGGCCACGGCTTGGCCTGGCTGACTTTTGTGCCTATCTGCACTGCGGACCCCTCGCCTGCCGCCGTGCCCAGAGGCCTATACAGGAACTCAAGTGGCGGCGCCGCTGCTGTAAGCCCTTTGCCCCGTTCCGACTGATCGGAGGCGGCAACGAAATTCCACCTGATCGTCTGGCCCTTTTCATCTTGGAAGACTATGCTCTGCGTCGCATGCTCGCCCAGGCTTTCTGTGAGTTTGTAGGTGATGGGCACCACGTGTACGTTTTTCCCGGATGCAGCCAGTAATTTGGCTTTCAACTCGGAGTTAATGTAATAAACGCGGTGGCTCGTCTTATCCGTCGTGATCACCTCATACACAGCAGGAGAGCCGTTTGTGATCACCGCTTCAATGAGTGAGTAATCAAGATTGTCATATATCCATTGAAGCAGGTAGCTCTTGGCGTACTCATAAGAAATGATCGCTGGAGGTATTGGTAATGGCGGTGGTGGACCGGCCGATGGCGGCTGAGACTGCCCGGCGCCAGAGGATTGAGCCGGTGCGCTTGCAGATTGTGAAGGTGGTTGCTGAGGCTGAGCCTGGGCCGTCACGCCCGCCGGAGACTCGGCCTTCATTTCCGCCGAATTCTGTCCCGCCCACCGGGCGCAGGCAATGAACGCCACCAGAAAGACACTCAAAGGCCAGCGAAACGCTTTCATAAGCATACGTGAACTCCTTTGTCGCCAAAAGGTTTGAAATAACTGATACCGGGCCGGACGGTGAGCCTAAAAGCTGAAACGCAAACCAATTTCTATATGACGGGCAGGTAGAGCGATGTTCGCCCGTCCGAAATACGGCGAGTTCAGGACGCCGTTCAACCCTAAGACATTGGTGTGATTGAATATGTTGGTTGCTCGTACGTTCACCGTGACGCGGTACTGCAAGTCTTTCCCCGAACCCGCTCCTATGCCGCTCGCCTGCCTGCCAATAAGTGCGAAGGTCCGGCTGAGGTCCAGATCGAGCATTACGCGTCCCGGGTTCGTGCCGAAATTGCGCGGCAAATTACCGTTTACCGCTGCTGTATCAAACGCACCGAACCCTGTGATGATTGCACCTGGAGAATTGCTACTAACGAAGCCGGGCCGGTCGGTGAAAGCTCCGTCTCCATTGTTATCATTGCCGGTAGTTATGTTGAATGGGGTTCCCGACGCAAAACTGAAGTTCGATGACCCTTTGAGATGCCACGGCATATTAAGAAGAAGAACTACGAACGCGCGATGGCGAGCCATCCAGTTTGGCCGCGCCCATTCCGCCCCAAGGTTGTAACTGGATTGCGGCTGCGTGGTGGAGCTGTCGGTGTCGTTGTGGAAGTTGAAATACAAGTAGCCCGAATACAGGCTCAGCAGCTTGCTTCTGGTCTGGTTGACACCGATGTACAGCACTTGCCCTTTGACTCTGCCGCTGGACTCAAAATTGAGGATGTTCTCGTTATCGCCGAACGGACGCGGGGCAGTCGTCGGGTTATCACCGTCTGTCACTATTGGCGCGTTGATATTCCGAGACCTGAGACTGTGCCAGGTGCGAGAGAACGAGTGGCTTACCTCGAGCTTCCACCCCCTGGGAAACTGCCGTTCAATCGCGTACTGCCACTGCAGCGAAACCGGCGCTTCAATGCCGGCTGCGATTTGCCTGATCGTCGGCGATAGCGAATCGCCCGCGCCG
>Ga0137359_10000183_pt1 | contig 48666 bp, 46 predicted proteins | sample Mad1_40_16metaG_FD_108281 | JGI IMG/M metagenome (GOLD analysis project Ga0137359, IMG submission 108281) | Vadose zone soil microbial communities from Angelo Coast Range Reserve, California, USA - Mad1_40_16 metaG | ecosystem: Environmental > Terrestrial > Soil > Vadose zone | place: USA... | reverse complement strand
CTGGTGACGCCGCTGCAGATGGCACAGGCAATGGCCATCATCGCAAATGGCGGGACATTTTATCAGGCGCGCCTCGTGCAACAGGTGCAAACGTTGAACAACGAAATCGTCTCGGCGTATCAAGTGCGCGCCAAAAAGACGCTCGATGTTTCACCGACAACCATGGAACAATTGCACGCGGGCTTGATCGAAGTCGTGAACGGCGCCGGCGGGACGGCGCATCAGGCGAGCCTCGATAACGTGGAAGTCGCGGGCAAAACCGGAACCGCCCAATGGGGACCGAAGAACAAGGAGCGCACGGCGGCGTGGTTCGCCGGATTTCTGCCAGCCGATAAACCACAGTTTGCGTTTGCCGCGCTTTACGAAGGCGACGTCGGCAGCAAAGTTCACGGCGGCTCAACTGCGGGTCCGATGGTCGCGGACGTCTTCAAACAGATTTACAAAGATCAGCAAGTAGCGAACGGTCGGCAGCAGCGGCGCGAACCGCAACGCGGCCAGCAAATCCGTCGCGCGGAGCCGGTCGAAGAGGACGAGTCGGATTGAATTACTACTTCGTGTTATCAAACGCGTGTCATCCCCGAATCCCGCCGTGGCGGGATAAGGGACCCCACAATCGAAGTTCACGTTTGCTCGAATCGAGTGTGACCAAGGCGGTTGTGGGAGGTCCCTCGCTCCGCTCGGGATGACCCTGCTAGCCGGCCGCGGCGGTTGCTTCCATTTCCATCGTTCCCTTGAACTTCGGTTCTTCCGGGTCGAGGCCGAAGTTCTCCGAATAGAGATTGTCGATCTTAGCGAGATCATCGGCGGCCAACGGCGGACACTCGGGCGCCTTTGCGAATTCGATCAGTTGTTCCTCGTTGTAAATGTTGGGAAGCGTCGAGGCGACGCGAGTGTCCGCGAGCAACCATTGCAAGGCTGCTTGCCCGAGGGTGCGCTCGGAATTTTCCAGAAAACGCAGCTTGTCGATCTTCTTGATCCCTTTGAGCAGCCAACTGCGCGGCCGATGGCTGCGATGATCGGTCGGCGGAAATGTTGTCTCCGCGGTATATTTGCCTTCGAGCATTCCGGACGAATGCGTCACCCGAATCAAGAACATCGTATCCTTGCCCGCTTCGGTGGCGGCGTCTTGCAGAGCGCGTCCGGGATATTGTTCGAGCATGTTGTAAATGTGTTGCACGCTCGTGATGTCGCGTTCGCGAACGCAATTGATCCCTTCGTAGAGCCAGCCGATGGCCGGGCCGAGCGCAACGCCGCAATGACGAATTTTTCCCGAGGCTTTCAAGCGCTCGAGCGTTGTCCAGAGCGCGTCATCGTAAACCTGCTCCATGCGAATGTTGTGCAGCTGCAAAAGATCGACATGATCGGTCTTGAGTCGCTTGAGCGCCGCGTCCGTCGCGCGGGTGATGGCTTCCGGCGAAAAATCCTGCGGGATTTCGCGTTGCCCCCGTCCGCGCGTTTCGCCATGCGTGACAAAATCGTAGCCGACCTTGGTCGCGATTACGATCTCGTGACGTTGTTTCGGGAACGCCTTGGCAATGAGCTCCTCGCTCAATCCGTTGCCATAAGTGTCGGCCGCATCGAACAACGTCACGCCGAAGTCGAGCGCTTTGTGCATGAGCGCAATCGCTTCGCCTTCGGTGAAATTTCCCCACCAACCGGTCGAGATCGTCCAGAGACCGAACCCGACTTCGCTGACCTTGAGATCGGTATTCTTGTAAGTGCGAAACCGCATAGTCTTTAAGAATAAACGCTCAACGCTCAACGCTCAACCCGCCTCCGTCCCGCGACTGCGGGACTACGGCGCGGCAGGCGTTCAACGTTCAATTCACAGAGCCGGCTGTTCGCATTTACGCTTTGAGCGTTGGACGTTGGGCGTTGAGGGTTGAAGGTTTCTAAGATGTCCGACCGCAACGCCACCGCCGCCCTCTTGATTGTCGGTCATGGTTCGACCGTGAATCCGGATTCGAGCGCGCCCACGCTGGCGCATGCGGCTGAGATCCGGCGGCGAAGAGTTTTTGCCGATGTGGCCTGCGCGTTTTGGAAAGAAGAGCCGAGCCTGCGCGACGCGCTCTTTTTGTTCGGCGAACCGGCGATCAAGGAGGTCTACGTCGTGCCAAACTTCATCAGCGAAGGTTATTTCACCCAAACGGTCATTCCGCGTGAGCTCGAACTGAATGGGCGAACGACCAAACGTCCCAACGGACAAACGTGGAACTATTGTGAGCCGGTGGGGAACGATCCGTCCATGATTGATTTGCTGCTCAAGCGCGCGAAGGAAATTGCGCCGGACGCGCCGGAAAAGTCGACGACCTTGATCATTGCTGCGCACGGCACCGACTTGAACGAGAACTCGGCGGTAGCCGCGAAGCGCGAAGCGGAAAAAATCCGTAACCTCGATCGCTACGCTGCGGTGCTGAATCTTTACATGGAAGAGCCACCGTTGATTTCGGATTGGATGAAATTGACCAACACGGAAAACGTGGTGGTTGTTCCATTTTTTATTTCCGACGGATTGCACAGCTACGAAGACATTCCGGTCCTGCTCGGGATCGCGAAGGCAAGATCGACAATCCGTGCGGGCGCAGCGCGTGGCGAAGTGTTTCGTCAAAATCCGTACAAGATCGACAGTCGCTCGGTCTATTACGCGAGTGCTATCGGCACCGAACCGCAATTGGCTGAGACGATTATCAAGCAAGTTGCGAGTTTCGATTTCAGCGTCGAAGGTTCTGGCTCCCAGTCCTAATTTCGTTTTCTAATGCAAACCGCCACGATCAAGAAATTGCAGGAGCTGGGCGCATTCATGCTCGCGGGCGGTTGCACGGCGAAGCGCATGAAGCAGATCGTGGAAATGATTCGTGCAACCCGGGATTATCGTTGGGTCGGAATTTATAAAGTCACACAAAGAGAATTTGTCATCATGGCCGGAACAGGGGACGAGCCGCCGGCCTATCCGCGCTTTCCGCTAACACAAGGTTTATGCGGCGGCGTATTGGAGACGAAGAAAGCCATCGTGGTGGGAGACGTGCGTAAAGACAAACGCTATCTGCCCACCTTTCATACGACACGCTCGGAGATCATTATTCCGATTGTGAACGAGCATAAACAGGTGGTCGGGATGCTCGACGCGGAAAGCGAAAAGACGAACGCGTTTGGCAAAGACGATCGACAATTTCTCGAGCGCGCCGCCGGCATTATCGCGCACTGTTTGAGTTAGCGATTGCAGTGGCGCAATGGCGGATGCGATTGAGCGAGCGTTAAAGGCCGCGCTGGTCGATCCGTGCCGCTTCGGCCAGATCCTAATTCGCAAAGCGCGGGGCAAAGGCTTTGTTCTTTGTCACCGCGACGATGACGGTCTCGACGGATTGCAAACATTTAGCAACCCGGAAGACGCGGTCGAGATCGCGAAATTCGACGACGCGGGAAACTACCGCCCGCTGAAAACGGCGCCGACCCTGCGCCATCGCTGGCGATTGGAAGTTGGCGATCTTGTCCAGTTCCGGCGCGCCCTGGATTATTTCTACCCGGGTAGATTGGCCACGTTTGCGGCCTGGAAAGAAAACCATCTCGGCACGACGCCCTTGCGCGAAACGTTAGATCGACAATCGGGGATGTATCGCGCCGCCGCCAGCATCTCCGATGAGCAGGTCGACGACTTGGTGGGCGACTTTTGTAAATCCGACGGCGGATGTTTGCGCACCATCCTGTGGAAACGCGACGCGACCGGAAGATTGCCATCGACAAAGTTGCCGCCGGAGAAGTTTGATCCAGGACATGATCAAGTTCAAACAGCCTCGCGGTCAACCCAGCTAAGCGGGGCGTCTACAGTTCCGCTGCTTTGCCAGGAAGCTTGTAATCTGCTCATCGCAGAATGTCGCAAGGTTGTAAAAATGGAGGGCGCTGCGCCGTCAGCGCCAGAATAATGGGACACGACGCAGCGTGTCCCTCCAATTAAAGAAATGATTCTACGCGCACGCGTGGTTGTGACGATGGACGGTCCGCCGATCGAGAACGGCGCGGTCGCAGTCTCCGGGAATCGCATTATCGATGTCGGACCGTTTGCGGAGGTCAAGAAAAGAAACGCAGATGAAGCGGTTGATCTGGGCGAACAAGCGCTCTTGCCCGGATTAATCAACGCGCATTGCCATCTCGATTACACCTGCCTGCGCGGGACGATTCAGAGACAACAATCTTTCACCGATTGGATTCGCGCGATCAACGCCGCAAAGGCGGAGTGTACCCCGGCAGTTTACTTGAACTCAATTGCCGTCGGCTTCGCGGAAGCGCGGAAGTTCGGCACGACCGCGGTTGTTAATTTTGAGGCTTTCCCCGAATTGATCGCGCGAACATCGTCGCCAATTCGGATCTGGTGGCTCCCGGAATTGATCGATGTCCGAAATCCAAATCTACCGGAACAACTTGTTGATCGTGCCATGAGCGCGATAAGCGCGATCGAGAATAAAGGATTAGCGCCGCACGCGCCCTTCACGGCATCGCGCGGTTTATATCGCCACTGCCAGGAGAGGGCGCGTGAGTACAACTTGCTTTTAGGCACGCATCTGGCGGAATCGCGTGAAGAGTTTTCCATGTTTCATGACGCGACGGGACCGCTCTATGAGTTTATGAAAGAGATCGGCCGTGATATGAGGGACTGCGGCAGGCAGACGCCCCTGGCGTATTTGCTGCGGCATGTCGCCTTGGGTGAACGGTGGTTGATCGCGCACGTAAACGAACTTGCCAAGAGCGATTTCGATTTGCTGGCAAGATCGACAAACCGGTTTCACATCGCTCATTCGCCGCGCAGCCACAGATACTTTGACCACTCGCCGTTTCAGCTGGAGAAATTGCGTGAGCTTGGTTTTAACATTTGTCTCGGCACGGACAGCCTCGCGAGCAATGACGACTTGAGTTTGTTCGCCGAGATACGCGAGATGCAAAGAAATGAGCCGAGGCTTTCGCCGCGGGAGATTCTTGAAATGGTGACGGTCAATCCGGCACGCGCCTTAGATCGACAATCATTCTTGGGGCGGATCACTTCGGGTGCTTTGGCGGACCTAATCGCGATTCCGCTGGAAGGCGAGCGCGATGTTTTCGAGGAGATTGTCGCGTTCGATAAAGTCGTGCCCTGGACGATGGTCGATGGACATGCGCATAACGACGTGTGACACTCCGATTCTCATTTCAGCTTTCTTTTTCTCAAATTTGAAATATTCTCCGCGCTGAGATTTTATGGCCAAGATCATTATCATCGATGACGAACCCGCCATGGTGGAAGTCATCGTTACTCTCTGTCGGGAAAAGGGCCACCAGGTTTTCCCGTTTAATTCCGCGGCGAAAGCAATCGAGCAGCTCGACAGTATCGCCCCGCAAGTGGTGGTCGCCGACATCAAGATGGAAACGATGACCGGCTTCGACGTGCTGCGTCATGTGCGCGAGCATCATCGGCAAACGGCGGTGGTTTTGATCACAGCTTATGGCACCGTGGAAACGGCGGTCGAGGCGATGAAGATGGGCGCGTACGATTACGTGACCAAGCCGTTTAAGATCGACGAGCTGCAAATGACAGTGCAGCGAGCGCTCGATTATCAGGCGGCGCTGCGCGAGAACGTTTATCTCCGCAAGGAACTAAAAAACCGTTACCGGTTTGAAAACATTATCGGGACGAGCCGGAAAATGCAGAACGTTTACAATTTGATTAATAAAGTGGCGGATACCGACAGCACCGTGTTGATTCAGGGCGAAAGCGGCACGGGCAAGGAATTGGTGGCGCGCGGCCTGCACTTCAATAGCAATCGGCAGCATCATCCGTTTGTGGCGATCAATTGCAGCGCGTTGCCGGAGAATTTGCTCGAATCGGAATTGTTCGGCCACAAGAAGGGCGCATTCACCGGGGCGGTGGCGGACAAACGCGGATTGTTCGAGGAAGCGAATCTCGGCACGATTTTTCTGGATGAGGTGAACTCAATGGCGCCCCCGTTGCAAACGAAGCTGTTGCGCGTGTTGCAGGAACGGGAAGTCCGACGAGTGGGTGACAACAAGAGTTCGCCCGTGAATGTGCGAGTGGTAGGCGCGACGAACGAACCGTTGATGCCGAAACTGAAGGACGGAACTTTTCGCGAGGACCTCTATTATCGGCTGGCCGTCATACCGATTGAGATTCCGCCGTTACGCGAACGGCTCGAGGATGTGCCGCTGCTTGTGAATCACTTTTTACAAAAACAAGCCAGCGCGAGCGGCGGGGAGCCGAAGAAGATCGACCCGCAAGCGGTCGATATTTTGTGTCATTACGATTATCCCGGCAATGTGCGCGAGCTCGAGAACGCGATTGAGCGGGCCTGCGCTTTATGCGACGACGATATGATTTTGCCCACCGATCTGCCGCCGCATCTTGTCAGTCACGCGGCGGGTGAAGTGATCGAGGAAGCACGAGCGGCCATGCCAGTGGGTCAGCCATTGGACGATTTTGTGCAGCAACAGGAGCGCGGCTACATCGAGGCGACCCTGGCTCATTGCGGTGGTTCGCGCGAAAAGGCGGCGAGCATGCTCGGCATCAGCATGGCTACGCTTTATCGCAAGGTAGAGCCGAAGAAAAAGTAACTGTGCTCTAGGACTGCCGATGAAGGCTCAATCGGCCTTATTGTTGATCTTAGCCGCGTTTGCCGAAGGCCTTCATCTGCTCGGAGGCCTTTTGCAATTCATCCAACTGCTGCAAGACGGCTTCCTGTTTTTTCAGCGTCTCGGCATTCGCAGCTTTCATTTCGTGGAGCAGTTTGATGACGCTCGCCAATGAGGCCGAATCCGAAGGCGACGTCGCAACCGTTGCAGTGGTCGTCGTCGTAACAGGTAGTGCGGGTGAGGCGGCTGGAACGACAATCATTGGCGTTTGCGCGTGGCTCAGACCGATCGCAAGTGCGATTGGCAGGAGCAAAAAAAGGAGAGTGAACTTGCGATTCATTAGCGGCTCCGGCTTGCGTAAATTCGCGCGATGCGAACGGCCTCGGCAACGTCTGCGAGTTTGGTTTCGATCTTGACTTGATTAGCGGCAATTTCCAATTGCTGCGTCTGCACTTCCTTGACCAATTGTAAGACCGTTTGGTCATCTTTTTGCGCGGGCGCCTGCGCGCTCGTGGACGAGATAAGAGAAAGGGCGCCGGCAAACAGAAGAGGAGCAACGAATGGTTTCATTTCAAAAAGTGTGGCTCGCTCATTGGGTAGCAAGTCGCATTCCCGCCGGACGCTGTGGGACATGACCGAATGTCCTTTTCACGCGCGGCGCGCAAATTGCTTGCCTGTCGGCGCTTGACTCGGTAAACTCCAAGGACATGGCTGGCCAAGGAATGCATCAGACGCAGAGCTTATCTCTGCAACAGGTCCTGGCTCCGCAGCTTCAGCAAAGCCTGCTTATCCTGCAGGCGCCGTTGCTCGAGTTGCGTAATCTCGTTCAGCAGGAAATGGAAACCAATCCAGTGCTGGAAGAGCTTCCGGGCGAACCGACGAACGAGGCGGAAGAGAAGGCGGCGGCGGAGGAAGACTTTAAAGCTGAGTTCGATCAACTGGCGAAGCTGGATGAGGAATGGCGCGATTACATGGCGCAATCGAGCAGCTATAGCGGGCGTTCGCAGGAAGCGGAGGAAAAGCGGCAGTTCTTTTTCGATTCCATCGCCACGCAGGAGACGCTGCAACAACATCTGATGGGTCAACTCAATCAAACCGCGCTCAATGCCGACGATCGCAAGACGGCTGAATTAATCGTTGGCAACATCGACGATAGCGGATTCCTCCAGACCACGCCGGAGGAGATGGCGCTCAACACCGGCATTGCCCAGGAAGATTTTGAGAACATGCTCACACTTATCCAGAGCTTTTACCCTCCGGGAGTGGGCGCGCGAGATCTCCGTGAATGTTTGCTCATTCAATTGAAGCGCGAAGGCAAACAAAGCAGCCTGGAGTACAGAATTATTTTCGAGCACATGCAGGACCTCGGCAAACGGCGCTTCCCGGAAATTGCGCGGCGCATGGGAGTTGGCGTCGAACAGGTGCAGAAATGCGCGAACAGTATCTCGCAGCTCGATCCGCGGCCCGGCCAGATATTCGCGGCCGCGCCGCAAAATTATGTCTTGCCCGACGTGACCGTGGAAAAAGTGAACGGAGATTACCAGGTAATCCTAAATGGCGAACAGATTCCGCACCTCCGCATCAGCAACACCTACAAGGACATCATGTCGCAGGACGGAAACGGCAGCGAGGTGAAAGATTACATTCGCGACAAGATCCGGAGCGGGAAATTCCTGATCAAATCGATTCACCAGCGCCAGCAAACCATCTCGAATATCGCGCACCAGATTGTGAGCCGGCAACGCGAATTCTTCGAGCGCGGGTCGGCGCATCTAAAACCAATGACAATGGTGCAAATTGCCGACGCAGTTGGCGTGCATGAAACGACCGTGAGCCGCGCCATCTCCGGCAAATACATGTCGACGCCGCAAGGCGTCTTCGAGATGAAGTACTTCTTCACGCCTGGTTATCAAACCGCCGGGGGTGAATCGATGAGCAACACGAGCGTGAAAGAAGCGATCTTGGATCTGGTGAAGGCCGAGGACGGAAATTCACCGTTGAGTGATAAGGAGATCGTTGAGATTCTGAGCGAGCGCGGAATTCCAATTGCCCGCCGCACTGTCGCCAAATACCGGACCGAACTGAATATTTTGCCGAGCAACATGCGACGGAAGTATTGACGCAAAGCGTCGGGTGATTCGTTAAATCGCAAATCGTGATTTGTGGCTGAGATAGCCGCTTCCACACCGATTAACGATATAACCCTTTAACGATTTTCGTTTATCTCTCTAACTTCCCTGGCTAAATAATCAGCCGATGAATTCAGACCTCCGCGCCATTGCTATCGCCGAATGGCGCGGTCTGCCTGAGCCGAAGCAACGGGCTGACCGCTATCAATCCACAAGTGACGTGTTGCCGAAGATCATGCAGCGACTCGGCCTGCGCGAGCGGCTGCACGAAGTCGAGGTCGTGGAAGCGTGGCATAACATCGTCGGCGAATTTATTGCCGCGCATTCGGCACCCGTCGCCTTGCGCGAGGGTATTTTGTATGTCCGTGTCCTGCAGCCGGCGCTGCACTACGAACTCGATCAGGTTTCGAAGACCGACATCTTGCGAAAACTAAAACGACGCTTCGGGACCAAAGTCATTCGGGATATTCGTTTTCGGGTCGGCTAGAGCGCTGTTTTGGCTTGACAGCGGGTGGGCAAAAGATTCGATCATGGGTGCGTGGTTGGTCCAATATTTCAACGTTTGGGCAATCATTTACGCGTGGACGTTCCGGAGCGATCCGCGCTTCGAAAGGATTGTCGCCTCGCTCGCGACGAAATAGCCGTGCGAATTATTGTCGATCTCGCGTTGCTCAAGCAAACTTAGGAAACACCGCTCCCTTCCATGTTCCCCCCTTACGCACTTTCGAAGCGCGATCGATATTGCCGGTTATTTCCGCCAAGTAGCGAGAAGTTCAACTTGTCCGACCTTCGGGCGCTTGGTCTCTCGATGCGGAGTAATCGGACGCGGATTCCGTTCGCCCGGATGCGCCCACCACCGCCGGCGGGTTATACCTATGCCGGTCAATTTATTTTGCATGATTTGACCCGGGACGACACCACGCTGCCACACGCGGTCGATCGACAAGCCTGCGACACGGTCAATTGCAATCAAGCGCGTCTCGATTTGGGTTCTCTGTACGGTGGCGGTCCTTTTTCGAAAGATCGACATCTTTACGAGAAGGATAACGCGTCGCTGAAGTTAGGCGCCCCTAAAACAAAGCGCGGCGTGTCTTTCGATCTCCCGCTCGATCCACAAACCTCCCGCGCCTTGCTGGCCGACTCGCGTAACAACGAGAACCTCATCCTCCGTCAAATCCACGCGATGTTTGCGAAGCTGCATAATAGCGCAGTTGATTCGCTACGCAGCGAGGTGCCGAAAAGCGAGCTCTTTACCGAAGCGAGCCGGCGGGTCCGCTGGCAATATCAATGGCTCATTCGTTTTGATTACTTGGAGAAGATTTGCAATTCCTCCGTCTATCGCGACGTAATCATCGAGGGAAATCGCTTGATTGATTGGTCAGACGATGGTTTTTCGATTCCAGTGGAGTTCTCCCATGCCGCGGCGCGATTTGGCCATAGCATGGTTCGCTTTAAGTACGACCTAAATCGAGAGAACCTCGACTTCGCGCTCAACAAGATCATTGGTGAAGTGCACAAACCGGGGGCATTAAATCCTTCGTTTGCGATTGATTGGCGGCAATTGTTCACCACGCGCGCGCCAGCCAATAACCTCGATACAGCTATTGTCGAGCCGATGTTTCAGCTGCCAATTGAAGCGTTGCGACGTTTCGGTCCGGTCATTTGCGAAGATAATCCGGCTGAGCTGCCCGTGAGGACGCTTCGCCGCGGCGCGGCGATGCAGCTGCCGACGGGCGAACAAGTCCGGGATGCGTTATGTCCGGCATCAGTCATTTCCGCCGCGCCGGCAGAGTTCCCCAACTACAAGCCCGGCAAAGTACTTGTCGATCTTGGCTTGGAGAGGCGAACACCGCTCTGGTATTATATCCTGTTGGAGGCGGAAGTGAACGAGCGCGGCGCTAATTTGGGAACCGTCGGGAGCCGCTTGCTCGCCGAGGTGATCGAGGGAGCACTTCATGGCGACCCGACTTCGGTGATGTCGCAACTCAAGTACAATCCGGAATGGCGTCCGCCAAAATGGAAAACGCCGGCTGGCGACTTGATCGACATCGACACCTTGCTCGATCTGGCAGTAGCGGTCGGTTTGGCCGATGACCCAAATACAGCTTGAGTCTGACGACGAGATCGAACGCCTCGCCATTCGCGCGCTGACATTGGAAGAGCGGCTGGCCGTTTCGCTTGCTGATTCCGCAAAGATCGACAATCACACCGAAGTCGAGTCGCTAAATATTTGGCGCGTCTGGTTCAATCGCGGTAGCGCGACATCGGACGCATGGTCAAAGTTTCTCGCCGAAAACAGACTCGATGAGAGAAAGTTACTTCGTCTCGCGAATATCGCCGGCCCAATAAATTTGCCCTCATGGGTTGAGACCCTGCGTCGCCTCGCACGTTCTTTGCAAAGCACGATTGTCGATCTTGATGCAGATCAAAGCGTAAGCGAAAACATGGCCGCACCTCTCGTGCGATTTGCATGGAGTGAACTCGTGACTTCATCCAACGCCGCTAACTTGCGCGCGCTTTCTGCGAAGGCTCAGCTGGCATTACGTCAGTCGTTGCTTGTGCGATTGGTCCGAAGTGCGACACCGGCCGTGAACTGGGAGATTTCGGCGGCCAAGGCGGCACGAAATCTTTCGGTCGGTTCCGCACCGCGAAATGAGATTGATTTTCTAAATTATTTTTTCTCGGCCGGCGTCACGGTAGAGACGCGCCGATTTCTCGGAAACTATCCTGCCTTGGCCCGACTCTGGGTCGTGCAAATCGAACAGTGGCGGCAATTTGTGACGGATTTTCTGAAGGAGGCAGTTGCCTTCGCCAGCCGCTTTCGAAACCGACCCGACGAAATTACGCCGATCATTTCTTCGGTAGCGGTCGATCTTTCCGATCCGCACGGAGGAAATCGCACGGTTGTGCGCGTTAATTTTGGAAAGAAGCGCGAATGGTTCTACAAACCGCGGTCAGGTTTGCAGGAGCGTGCCTGGTTTGAATTACTTGCCTGGATCAACCAGCGTGGTTTTGCGCGACCATTTCAAATCGTCAGCGTGCGTGCTCAAAATCGACAATCTTGGATGGAAAGCGTGCGGTCGCGAGACTGCCGAAGCCAAAACGAGGCTGTCGATTTTTCTTTTCGGCTCGGCGCGCTGATGTGCCTTGTCCACGTTTTGCGCGGTGTCGATTTCCATCCGGCCAACGTAATTACATCGGGCGATCAGCCGATAATTGTGGATTGCGAGACGTTACTGCATCCGGCAACGTTCCTGCCCGATGACGCGCGCGGGGAGGAAGGTTCGATCCTCCGGACCGGAATGCTGGCCCTGCTTAAGGACATTTGGATAATGGCGGCGAAGATGCGTCCCGGACGCGAGGACCTTTTTGAAAGGCTGATCGAGGGTTTTCGCGCGATCCGCGATTTTTTCCGGACCGACCGTTTAGCGTTGTCACACTTGGAAAAGTGGAGAAACCGTCTGAAAAAAGTTCCCGGGCGAAATGTTTATCGGCCAACAGTGCATTATTACAAAATGTTCGAATCCTCCCTTGCTCCATCAGTGTTGACGAGCGGGTTGGATCGGAGTCTTTATCTTCATGCTTCCTGCCGGGCTGGCTGCAACTCAACCCGGCGCGTCCGGGCAGAGGTCCAAGCGTTGCAGAACGCAGATATTCCGGTGTTCCTCGGCAAGCGTTGCTCGACGAATGTCGACTTATCCGAAGAGACGCTGGGGGAATCGATTTCGATGATACGGGCAACGTTTGAAAGCGTCGCCCGTTCGTCGAGCCAAGTTTTACCGAGTGGAGGATTGTTTAACGAGTCTCACCAAAGGACCCAAGTGCATCGGTAGATTTCGCCGGTGTCGATCTTGGCCGTTTCGGGGAGCATTTTGTCAGCCGGAGGAAGAACAAGAGTTACTAGTCTGTCGCGAGGGAACATGTCGGTCGATTCGAAAACTCGAAACTCGGTTTGTTTCGGGATGGGAGCGATGGGATTGGCGTCATCTGCAGTGAGCTCTTCTTCCAAGCAAAAACCTCCTTGCTGAGCGAAGAGATTGCGTGCGAATGCAGGATCGCCTTTGCATTTTTCCCTAGCCTGGGCGTTTTCGGGCCGGTGCAGATACGCGCAAAAAGCGCGGGTGGCTTGTTTACGCGCGTCTGCATTATCCCAGTTGTTTATTTGTCTCATTTGAGGGGACCTTTCTTTTCGCCCTTTAAATCGGCGGGCATCGACCGTCGAAGCGACGCGACCCTGGTCATCATCGATTCGGAAATTTCTTTGAATGCTGCGTCGTCGCGCAGGCGGTCAAATCGCGGGTCGAGCTGGAGCGAGCGAAAATCGATCCAACCTTCGATGGCGGCGGCACGCAAGTGAACCAGCGCGGAATTTTTGAGAGCAAGGGCTGCTTCGATAGCGGCAGTTCGATAAAGGATTTCGGGATGCCGCGGCGAAGTTGCTAGCTGGTCGAGCTCATGTTGTAGCGCAAGATTTAAAATACTTTGCCCAGCTTCCTTCCTTTCTGTCTTTAGTTCCAAAAAGCCGAGCGCAGATTGGTAGCTAATCGCGCCGTAAAATTTGCCTCCGCCCAGTGAATCTTTGAGGGCGAGTTCCGCATATATCCTCTTTGCTTCCGCAAAGTTACGCGAAAAGAAATGGAGTTGGGCGGCCATCTGCGGAGTGAAATCGAAATGAGAGAAATTCTTCTCGTTCTTTGACCAAAGCTCGGTCGCCCCGGCGAAGTCGCGTTTTAACATCCGCAGGTGACATAAGCCCACCCAGCCGTCCGGTAGATCGGGATGCAGTTCCAGGGTCTGGCGATATGCTTCTTCGGCGCGTTCGTCCTCACAGAGGTCCGCCAGGCAATCACCGATTACCGATTCGTTGCCGGGCTGAACCTGCAAATGTTTCATGATCCGAAGCCACCTCAGAGCGAGGTCGGGCCGCCCGAGCGTCTTCGTGAATGAAGCAACGTGGCCCGCTGAACGTTCATCAATTCCGTTGAGTCCGATTGCGCGCAAGGCTTCCTCGCGGGCACTAACAAGGTCACCTTTTTGTTCCAGAACGAAAGACAAGGCCCGGTGCGCCAAGGCCGACTGCGGATCAAGGGCAACGGCCTTTTGTGCCGAGGCTTCAGCCAATGGTGCCAGTTCGGGCTTGCCTCCAAGGAATGAGCGACCGGTGCGTGCAAGAGCTAGAAATGCATACGCTTCGGCTGACGAAGGATCGGCCGTGATCGCCTTTTCAAAACACTCAATGGCTCGGTCGCAATCCGTCGTCGTTCGCCGATCCATCAAAGTGCGGCCTGCCGCCATGAAATCGGAGGCCGTCCTATTTTCTGGCCGAGTCGGCACAGGAGTGAGGTTCGCGCCGATGAGGTTGTAGAACTGCGGAGCATTGCGCTGAATGAAATCGTAAAGCGTCCTGGAATCGGCGCTCATAATCATAGAGTTTGAGAAGACCGCGTTGGGTTGGGCGGGATCGACAAGCTGAATCGCGTAGACGGGTTCGCCATTGACGAGATGCTTGGTCCCTTTTAAAACCGTGCGGACTTTTGCCTTACGCGCAGCCACGGCAACTTCTTCAACCCGCGGTGCCGCTGCCAATGTTAGATCGGAACTTTCAGTCTGCACTACGCGACAGGGGCCGATCTTTGACATGTCCGATCGAAGAGCAGTCGCCACTTCACGTGCGATCTCATCGTTGGCAACCGCGTTATCGAGATCGAGAAAGGGCAACACCATCACCGAATGCTGCGCGGCCACATCAATCCGCCGCGCTGCTTGGAATTGATGATTTTTAGAAAAATTTGCCCAGCTCAGCCATGTCAGTAGCAGGCATGCTGCAGAAAAAGCCGCCATCGCCGGGTTCCGCCGTGTCCAACGCCAGAGCTGCACAGGCGCCGAAACTGGACGCGCCAGAATCGAGTGGCCGCCAAGCCGGCGCTCGAGATCTTCCGCGAGATCGGCGGCCGAAGCATAACGGTTCGACGGATCGCGCTCGAGGCAGCGTGCGCAAATTGTCTCCAGGTCGCGGTCGATCGAGGGAGCGAGCGTGCGCAAGCGAGGCGCGCTTTTTTCACTCGCTTGAGAAATGACATCTAGGGCGTGCTCGCCGACGAAAGGCGGACGACCTGCGAGCAAATCGAAAAGGATTGCTCCGAGACTGTAGATATCTGCACCCGGACCCAAACGCCCGGCCGGACCGCGGGCTTGTTCGGGGGCAATATAACCGGGCGTTCCAAAAATTGTCAGTGTTCGCGTCAGATCGTTGGATGTGTCGAGCCATTTTGCGAGACCGAAATCGCTCACCAATGGTTCGCCGCGACCATCGAGCAAAATATTTCCCGGCTTGAGATCGCGATGAAGAATGCCTTGGAGGTGCGCGTGGTGGACAGCCCGGGCCACGCTTAGGATGAGGGGCACAATTCGATCTGGCATGCGCTGTAAGGCGGTTCCCACATCGCGTAAACTTCCGCCCGCCGCGAACTTCATGGCGAAAAAGGGGAGACCGTCCGCGCTTTCGCCAACCTCATAGATGGGAAGAATGTTGGGATGGTCGAGAAGCGATGCCGCTTCTGCTTCGCGACGAAAACGCGCCAGGGTCTGGGGCGAATCGGAGTAATAACTAAGAACGCGCTTGAGCGCCACGACACGCCGCGAGAACTGCTGACGTGCGCGGTAAATCACGCCCATTCCGCCGCGCGCAAGTTCTTCCAGAATCTCGTAATGGCCGATTCGCCAATCGCGGTCGTGGATGTCGATCTTACTAAGGACGGAAGCGAAGCTTTCATGACAACTTTCATCGCGCGGGTCGAGTCCCGCTTGCATGAGACAACTTAAACAAAGGCCGTTGGCCAATCGCGAAACGCCGCCGCATTCAGCACACTTCATCGGCTCATGAACTAGGTCCGCAACCGAATCAGTGAGTCCGGGGAGATTCATCGGAACTATTCAGCCGTGGCGAGCGTCAAACAAAGGTACCGTATCTCCGCATCGATATCTTCGGAATGTTCAACCGTCTTGGCGACTTCATTGCGCAACAGATCGCGGTAGCGCTGCCGCATTTGATAAAGTAGTCGCTTCACTTCCGCCTCCGGCACGCCAAATTCTTGCGCAAGGCTGAGGTACGAAACATCGGTGCGCTCTGCCGTAAGGTAGATGCTCATGAGATCAAACAAGCGACGGCGTCCGCGACTTTCGCACTCTTCGCGCAATCGTTGCAAGGCCCGCTCCACGATCGTAGCCGCCCAGCGCAAATCGAAGACACGCTCCGGCGAGAGGCGCTCCAGAGTGCGAACCGGAATCGATAAATGGGAGGGCGCCTCTGCCATCCAATCGTCCCAGGAAACGAACTCAAGTTTGCCGCCCCGTTTCTCCGCGTGGCGCTTTTCGGCCGCGTCCGCGAGAAAATTCTTGAGCGATCTGAGCAAGAGCGCGCGGAATCGACCGCGGCTCGGATCAGCCAGTTTCAAAAGATTACCTTTGAGGATCATGACGAAGAAATCCTGCGTGAGATCCTGTGCGTCGCTGACCGGATAGCCTCGCCGACAAATAAAAGCAAAGATGGGCCGCCAGTAGGTGCGGCAAAGTTGGGTGAGGGGACCGCGTCCGTTCTGGTCCGCGCACGCTGGATCGGCACGAAGAACCACGCTCCAATGCGTCGTGGCGAATTGATCGGCGTCGCGCGCTGCCAGGGCCACATTTTCCGCTTTCACGAATTTCGATCATGAGAGGTCAAAATCATTACTCAAGCGTAAAAGAACCCCGACGCTCAATACCGACCGTAATGCGCGAAGCCTTTCGGCCTCGGCTCTCTGAGAAACGACGGCATGGAGGACGCGGAGTTTTCAAGTAATGCCGGAATTGTCGCGACGCCTTCAGCCGAGTGACGGTCTTCTTCGTTTTGGCCGCAGTTGCGAAATCTTTTCGCCGTGCAACTGCTACAAGCATGGAAACGTCCGCGATGATTTCCGATTTCATCCATGTCGAGCAGCTTGAGATCTCGGCGCGAGTCGGCGTCACGGATGAGGAGCGTGGTCAACCGCAGCGCCTAACCGTTTCAATGACGCTGTGGCCGCACCGCCCGCTTGTCGATCTTGGCGACGACGTTCGAAACACGATCAACTACTCGGAAGTTTGTAGCGCGACCAAGGAATTTACGGACGACTGTTCCTGCCGGCTGATCGAGACGTTGGCTGATCTCCTCGCCATGCATTTGTTGAAGCAGTTTGCGATTCAGAAAATCACCGTCGAAATCCGCAAATTCGTTCTGCCGGATGCAAAATTTGTTGCCGTCACGGTTACTCGAAGTGCGTCCGTAAGTTAGAACAATGCGTAAAGGAAGATTCAATCGCCCGGCCGCCGATGTGGCGCAGCGTTACAGCGAATCTACTTCGTTCGATCGGCGTTTGTTCCGGCACGACATCGCTGGCTCGATCGCCCACGCTGCTGCTCTCCTTGAAGCCGGAATCATAAACGGCGAGGACTTTGCCAAGATCGAGAACGGACTGCGCGAAATTGAGCAGGAAATCACGGCCGGAAAATTTCAATGGGACGCGCAGGCGGAAGACTTACATATGAACATCGAAGCCGCGCTGACCGAACGGATCGGCGCGCCCGGCGCGAAGCTGCACGCGGCCCGAAGCCGAAACGATCAGATCGCGCTCGATCTGCGTCTTTATGTTAAAGCCGAAATCGTCGAGGCGGTCGCTCGGCTTCGGGCGTTGCAAGACGCACTCCTCACGCTTGCCAATCAACACGTCGATCTTGTCATGCCGGCCTACACGCATTTGCAACGCGCCCAGCCGATGTCTTTTGCTCACTACCTGCTCGCCCAGATAGAGGCCTTTGAGCGCGATGCGAGTCGACTCGGCGACTGCCAACGACGCGTCGATGTTTTGCCAGTCGGGTCCGGCGCCGTCGCCGGATCCACCATTGTTTTGAACCGTGAATCGATCGCGAAGCGGCTGGGCTTCGCGCAGTTAAGTCAAAACAGTCTCGACGCCGTTTCCGATCGCGACTTTGTCTGCGAATATCTTTTTTGTCTCGCTATGATCGGACTTCACCTCTCGCGCTTGAGCGAAGATTTGGTCATCTGGAGCACGAGCGAGTTCGGATTTGTCGAGTTTAGCGACGCATTTTCTTCCGGCTCCAGCTTAATGCCGCAAAAGAAGAATCCGGACATGGCCGAACTGACGCGCGGCAAGACTGGCCGGCTTTACGGAAACTTGGTGTCGATCTTGACCACATTGAAAGGATTGCCTTCGTCCTACAACCGCGACCTTCAGGAAGACAAGGAAGCGCTCTTTGATTCCGTCGATACGGTCCGTGCCGCTTTGGAGGTTTTCTCGGCGATGTTGCCAGAGTTGCAGGTGAACGCCGCGCGAATGGAAGCGGCGGCCAACGATCCGAACCTTTTTGCCACCGATGTGGCCGAGTACCTTGTGAAGAAGGGAATGCCCTTTCGCGAAGCGCACGAAACGGTCGGCGAAATCGTGCGGCGTGCCGGCGAAACCAATCGCACACTCGATCGGATGTCGCTCGGTGAGCTGCAGGCAGTTTCGCCTTTGTTCGATGTCGATCTTGCCAGCGTGTTTGATGTTCGCCGTTCGCTCGCCGCGCGTCAGGCCATCGGTGCGCCCTCGCCAGAAAACGTGGCCGCGCGCATTCAGCACTGGCGCAAGCGCCTTTCCAATCCATAATCTTCCCGCGTGAGACGCAGCAATCTCGTGCGCGATGGAGCCGGTTGGGAAACACTGTCCAGTGAAACGCATTTTGCGAATTCGCATCTGGAAGTTGTGACCGATTGGGTGAAGGCGCCTTCGCGTTCGACTGCTCGACCCTGGGCGACCGTGCATCGCAAACCCGCGGTGGTCATCGCACCCATGACTCGCGATGGGAAGATCATTTTGATTCGTCAAGAACGCATCCCGATTCGTGCGGCCATCTGGGAGATTCCCGCCGGCCAAATTGAAGACACATCTGAACCGAGCGAAAAAGAGATTGAGGCGACGGCTTTACGCGAACTTCGCGAAGAGACTGGCTACGAACTCGCACCGAACGGCGCACTTATCCCGCTTGGTTATTACTTTTCATCGCCCGGATTTACCGATGAACACGGTTACTTCTTTTTGGCGCGTCCGGTTCAGCCGTGCGCCGATCCGCACGTCCGCGAGGAATCCGAACAGATCGTTGATTGTCGATCTTTCAGCGTGGCCGCATTCGCGCGCATGATTGCGGAGAATGAAATCCGCGATGCCAACACGCTGAGCATGGCCGCGCTTCTGGCCGCGCGCGGTTTTCTCTCGCTTCAATCCTGCTCAGCGGACTCCAAAATGATTCGCGAGTAAATTGTCGATTCAATATGGCGCTGCAAGACATCTTCAAATTTCGAGAGATTCCCGAGAGCGAGTCGTCGAAGCCATTTCTCGAGCATCTCGAAGACCTGCGCTGGACCATCGTGAAAATGGCGATCACGCTCGCCGCCGCCATGATCGTTTGCTTCGCGTTTCGCACAACGCTGGTGCAGGTAATGCAAGCGCCGTTACACGGCATCGATCAAAAGATCGGTGCGTTGCGTGCGCTGGGCGTGACCGATTCGATCGTCATTTCGTTTCAACTCGCCTTTTATGCCGGAATCGTTCTGTCGTTTCCGCTGCTCCTCTATTTCATCGCTGAGTTTGTGCTGCCGGCGCTCACCGCCGTGGAAAAGCGTTTTCTCTTGCCCGCCATTTTTGTCAGCTTCGCTCTTTTTCTTCTCGGGGTGTTCGTTTGTTATTTTTGGCTTCTGCCCAAAACGATCCTCTTTTTCTTTCGCGACACCCAATCGCTCGGCTGGACGCCGACATGGACAGTGCAGCAGTACTATTCCTTCGCCACACGGTTCACGCTCGGGTTCGGACTCGCCTTTGAGTTACCGGTGGTCGTCCTGGCTTTGGTGCAATTCGGCTTGGTCACCTACCAATTCATGGCGCGCACGCGTCCCTACGCCATCGTTCTCATCTTTATCCTCGCCACCATCATCACGCCGACACCCGACATTCTCACCTTGATTGCGATGGCGTTGCCGATGTGCCTGCTCTACGAGAGTTGCATCTGGATCGCCTGGTTCATGCAGCGGCGAAGATCCACATCTACTCCCAGCTAAACGCGTGGACGAACCTGGTTATCAAGTTCTCTTCAGCGTTTTCGCCTTCGTGCTCGGCGCGGTGGTCGGTTCGTTTTTGAACGTCTGCATCTACCGATTGCCTCTCGATCTTTCTGTCAATCAGCCGCGCCGGTCCTTTTGTCCGGCGTGCAAGAATCCGATTCCGTGGCATCAGAACCTGCCGCTGCTCAGCTGGTTGTTTTTGCGCGCTCGTTGCGCAAATTGCGGAGCCAAAATCACGTTCCGCTATTTCGCGGTGGAACTGCTGACCGCGCTACTCTTTCTCGCCGTTTGGCAATCGTTCCCGTGGCAAATTGCCATCGCCTATTGGGTCTTCGTTTCGCTTGTTATCGCCGCGACCTTTATCGACTTCGAACACTTTATCATTCCCGACCAGATCACGATCGGCGGCGCGATTGCCGGGATCTTGGCGAGCGTCCTCGCGCCTGGGTTGATGAACACGGATTCGCGCGCCGCTGCTCTCGTTCGCTCGGCCCTGGCTGCGGCGTTGGGTTACATCATTCTTTGGATCGTTCTCGAGGCCGGCAAGATCGCGTTCGGCAAAAAAAGAATTCGGTTCGATGCGGCAACTCCATTTAGTTGGAACCGGCATGAGGACGATGCCGATTTTGTTGTTGGCGAGGAGCGAAGTCTGTGGAGTGATCACTTTGCCCGGGAAAGTGACCGTCTCCTGCTTTATTGCCACGAAGCCAAGATCGACGGTCGCAGCTACGGCGAGGTCACGCTCGATTTTCATTACAATCGAGTAAAGGTCGGTGACAACGAGTTCGCGCTCGATCAGGTGAACGAAATTACGGGCGTCGCGCACGCGCTGCAAATTCCCCGTGAAGCCATGGGCCGCGGCGACCTGAAATTTCTCGCCGCGATTGGCGCGTTTCTCGGTTGGCGCGCAGTCTTGTTCAGCCTCTTTGGCGGCTCGCTCGTTGGCTCGCTCGTCGGTCTCGTCACGCTCGTGCTTGGGAAACGGGTCTGGTCGGCCAAGCTACCATTCGGCCCCTACCTCGCTCTTGGCGCGCTGATTTGGATGTTCTTTGGCGACGAGCTTATGCGTTGGTATATCGGATTGCTTAGTCCGTGACCATTTTTTTGTGCGCGGCGCTGGCGCAATAAGTCGAGTGCAGCGCATCGCTGATCTCGACCAACCGCTCCTGGATTTGTTCGAGATATTCGTGCAGTCCGAAATCAAAAATGTCGCCAATCGTGACGTAATCGAGGTCGTAACGTAACTGGCCGGACAATCGCTCCGCTTCATTTGTGTACTTCGATTCAATCGAGCCCGAGATGTGGTGCAGGGCCGCGTCGAAGTAATCGACGCTGAAGCGAATCGAGCGCGGAAAAGCCGAATGCGTGATGATGAACTCTGCCACCTTCCACGGTGCGACCTGGCCGACATAGACTTTGCGATAGGCCTCCAGCGCGCTGCACGACTTGAGCACGGCCATCCATTGAATCGTGTCAATATTGCCGCCGACTTTCTCGCCCGAGGGCAACAGGATGTGGTACTTCACGTCGAGGATGCGCGACGTGCAATCGGCGCGCTCGAGCAATTTGCCCATCCGGATGAAGTCCCAGCCCTCGCCATGGATCATGGTGGAATCAGTAACTCCCTGGAAAAGATGCGAACCCACCGTGATGCGTTTGAAAAATTCGAACGGACTCGAACGGAGCAGCTTCTTTCCGCTCTCGCTTTTTACAAATAGATAGAGCCGGTTGATTTGCTCCCACATCTCGCTCGAAATTTGCTCGCGCGTGGTGCGCGCATTCTCGCGCGCCAGCGTTAAACAAGAGTAGATCGAATTCGGATTGTTTTCTTGCAGCGTAACGAAATCGATTGCGGCTTTGCCGTCGAGTTTATCGTAGAGCGCGACAAACAATTCGTTTTCCTCGAGGGAGCTGATGATCGGGTTCCATTGCTGTTGCATGTCAGCCTGCGGCTGGTTGGCCAGATCGAGAAGGAACTGGAGATTTACATCGGCGAGACGCGCGTTATTTTCCGCGCGCTCGATGTAGCGGCTCATCCAGTAAAGCGAATCGGCGACGCGACTAAGCATGACGAAACAAGAATGGAGTGATGGAGTATTGGAGTAATGGGGGAATGCCGAGAGGAAAAGCGTGTCTCATTACTCCATCACTCCACTACTCCATTGCTCCCCTCCGTGTTCTCCCCGATGATCCAGGTGTCTTTGCTGCCGCCGCCTTGCGAAGAATTGACGACGAGCGAACCATCGCGCAACGCCACCCGCGTCAGGCCGCCGGGAATGATCGTGACCTTCTCGCCGTACAAAATGTAGGGGCGAAGATCGACATGCCGTCCCTGGATTGACGAATCACAAAACGATGGCGACCGCGAAAGGGGAATCTCCGGTTGTCCGATGTAATTGCGCGGATTTTTTTTCACTTTCTCCCGAAAACGCTCGCGCTCGGCTTTGCTCGCCTGCGAGCCAATCAACATTCCGTACCCACCGCTTTCGTTCGCGGCTTTGATCACGAGCTTGTCGATGTTGTCCAGGATGTACGCCAACTCGTCCTTGTTCGCGGCCAGATAGGTCGGAACGTTGGGAAGAATCGCATCTTGATCCAAATAATATCGGATCATTTCCGGCACATAACGATAGACTACTTTGTCATCGGCTACGCCCGTGCCGATCGAATTGGCCAGACTGACATGGCCCCGCCGATATGCATCAACCAATCCCGGCACGCCCAGTCCCGAATCTTTTCGGAAAACCTGCGGATCGAGAAAGTCGTCGTTTATGCGTCGGTAAATTACATCGACACGTTTTAGACCTTTCGTCGTTCGCATAAAGACCTGACCGTCTTCTGCGACCAGATCGCGTCCTTCGACGATTTCGGTGCCCATGGAGCGTGCCAGAAATGAATGCTCAAAGTAAGCTGAGTTGTGAATGCCGGGCGTGAGCAAGACCACTGTCGGCTCAGTCACGCCGGTCGGCGCGATATAACTAAGCATGTTCAAAAGCTCCTGACTGTAATCTTCCACCGGTCGCACCCGATGCCGGGCGAAGAGATTCGGAAAAACACGCCGCATCACTTGCCGATTTTGCAGGACGTAGGACACACCCGAGGGACAGCGCGCGTTGTCCTCCAGGACAAGATAGTTCCCCCTTTCGTCGCGAACCAAGTCGGTGCCGCAAAGGTGGATATAGATGTTTTTCGGCACGTCGAAGTACATGAACTCCGATCGGAAATGGGCCGCTTCCCAGACGATCTGTTTTGGAATAACGCCGTCGCGCAGGATATTTTGCGAATGGTAGATGTCGTGTAAAAAAAGATTGAGCGCCGTAATGCGCTGGACGAGTCCGCGCTCGATTACATCCCATTCGGCGGCGGGGATGATCCGCGGAATCAGATCGAAAGGAAAAATTCGCTCCGTTCCTTCATCGTCATCGTAAACCGTAAAGGTAATGCCTTGTCGCAGGAATGTGGAAGCAGCCAGGTCGCGCTTGCGTTCAAATTCCTCCGGCTTCATTTCGGAAAAGCGGTCCAGCAACTTCGCGTAATGGGGCCGGACGGTGCCGGGCCCGGAAAACATTTCGTCGAAGAAGTCGCCGACGTCGTACCCTGTAAAAAAGTCCCCCATGAAATTATTCTGGCAGCGCCCTTAAGACGCGCAAAGGAAAACGCGCGTCACAGACCTAGCGCGTGTTAGGAATAAGTTTCAGCAGTATCGCGGCGAGGAAGTTTGCGCCGAGCGCGCACAAGCAAAGCCATCCGGCCCAGCCCGGCCACCCATGCAAGATCGACAATCGATAGGACATCGCCGCGACCACGATTCCGATGAAGAGGTCTTGGGCACGACGGTTGGGCGTTCCGCGAAATAAACCGCAAGCACGGAGGCTCTTGATGAAGATCGAATTGATGTAGAAAATTGCGAGCCAAAAAATCCAGACGGCGAACACGAGCAGGGCAGCAGACACGATCAACGGCCAGCCGCTGAATCGTTCGGCGAACAATTGCAGACCGAAAACAAAGGTGATTATGAAAATCCCGATGCTACCGAGACAAGCTTCGGCGGCGTTGCTTTCCGAGACTTCATCCGTGCCTCCGCGCATTCGGTTTAAAAGGCGTGGAAGTGCAAAATAAAAGGCGCTCTTCATGTTCAGAACATCGGAATAAAGGCGTACCATTGGTCCCAATGCTCGCTCACTAGTGCTTCGAGAATTTGCGACCACTTCACCATGGCGCGAGTGATATGGTCATCGCGCGTTCCTTCTTCTCGCGCGCAAACAATCGGCTCGCGCACAATGATCTGGTATTCACGATAGCCCGAACGCACGACGAAGACCGGGTAGATCGGCGTCGGCGCGACCAGAGCAAGAACGAATGGACCGTTCGGCAAGGCGACGTTGTGCTCGAATAGTCGCACATTTGCAGAAGCGACGTCGCCGACGACGCGATCGCCCTGGATCGAAATAATTTCGCCGCGGCGAAGGGCGTTGAGAAGATCGAAGGAGAGCGCCGCTCCTGCCGTGCTGTAAGCCACCTTCACTGCGCCGGCGCCCGCCTGCTTCAGGGCAAGATCGACATGTTGGGCGCTGCCTTCATCCGATTCGGGCGCGCGCACCATGCGCATTTCGCGGTGAAATTGTTCGGCGAACAAGGCTGCGCCCAGATCGTAACTTCCCATGTGCGCGGTCAGAATGATCGCGCCTTTGCCTGCGAGCAGATTGTCGAACATGTCGGCGCCGTTTAATTCACTGGAGAACGGCCCCTTGTTGAGTTTGTAAATAGTCCCTTCGGCCAGGCTCCAGGCAAAGTTCCGGAACACGCGGAACGCTCTGAAATAATTCATGGTCCGCGACGAATTCGGAAGAATGACCGAAAGATTGGACACGACCGCTTTTCGCGCCGCGCCTGCGAAGAGGAAAAAGAAAAGCGTCCAGAAGAGGATCAGGAATGGATGGAAATAAAATGGGACGTTCTCGATCGCCCAATCGAGTCCTCGTCGCCAAGAGACGCCGCGTACGTCAAAGCTATGCCGCCAGCTACGAAAGTTATTCATTCAAGCGCGTCCCAAAACGGAACGCCGGAAATTACGAAACCTCGCACGTTTCGGTCGAAGCAGGCGCGGAAGGATCGACCTGGAACCCCGCCACGCGCGCCTGATAACGCGCCCCGACTTCAACACAATCATCGAAGCGCTGGTCCGGTCGATTCGAAAACCACATTCTCAGTCCCTGTTTCGAAAGTTGATGATGACCGAGGTAATGCGTCAGCCCCAAAATCCGCATCATGTAGCAACTGCTCACCTCCGTGGTCGATTCGCCAACCTTGCGATCGAACTCGGCGTTCTTTTCAATGTTGAGCACCCGCGCCTCGGGCCGCTTGCGCTTCAGCACCAGCGCCGTGGCCGCGCCGGAAAACGCGCCACCAATGATTACTACATCATAATCAAGCTTCATGGCCGACAGAGAGAATGGACTTTGGCCGGCGCAAACGCAATTGTGTTCCGTGATCCTCACTAACGCGCGCCTGATTTTTCCTGACGCAATTCGCGAGGGCTTGGAAGTCATCGTGCATGAGGGGAAAATCGTCGAGCTGCGCGCGGCCGGCCACGTGGGCGAAAAGAATATTATCGATCTTGGCGGAAACTATCTCGCGCCTGGATTTGTCGATCTTCATATCCACGGCGCAAAAGGCCGCGACACGATGGAAGCTTCTGTGGAGGCGTTTCGCGCCATCTGCGATTATCACGCGAGCGGCGGCACAACGTCGCTTCTCCTAACCACAGCAACCGCGCCGATCGCCGCGATCGTCAAAGTGGCGAACCAGGTTCTCGCTTCCACCTCGATCAAACAAATCGCCGGCGTGCATGTGGAAGGGCCTTTTATTTCTAAGGCGAAACCGGGGGCGCAGAGAGTGAAGTTAATTCGCAAGCCAACGCGCGAGGCTTATGCGCCATTGCTTGAGTATGGCAACACGATCAAGCGAATGACACTCGCTCCGGAGGTGCCGGGTGCCATCGAGCTCATCGACGAATTGTGCAAACACAGCATCGATCCGAGCGGCGGCCATAGCGATGCGTGGGAGGAAGACGCGCGCACGGCATTCGAGCATGGAATGCGCAGCGTCACGCATACGTTCAACTGTATGTCGTCGGCGCGGCGTCGCGGGATCGACCGCGGCGCCGGATTGCTCGAGTTCGCCTTGAGCGAACGCGACGTCATTTGCGAACTTATTGCCGACGGCCACCACGTCTCGCCTACGCTCATGAAGATGTTGTATCAAGCGAAAGGTGCGCGAGGAATTTGTCTCGTCACCGATGCGACCGCGGGCGCAGGCTTGCCCGACGGCTCAACGTTTTCGCTCTACGGAAATAAATGTATTGTCGAGGGCGGCGTTTGTTTGCTCGCCGATCGCTCCGCGCTCGCCGGAAGCGCCGCGCGCATGATCGATCTCGTCCGTTGCATGGTCACCAAAGTGAACGTCCCGTTGCACGAAGCCATCGCCATGGCCACCGACACGCCCGCGCACGCGGTTGGTCTCACGGCGAAAGGCCAGTTCAAGATCGGAGGCGACGCGGATTTTGTTGTGATCTCACCGGAGCTCGAAGTCCTGCGAACGTTTTCGGGCGGCGAAGAGATTTTCGCAACTTCAAGGAGCGGCGGTCTCCCTGGCTCGCCGTAGTCCCGCGACTGCGGGACGAAGGAGGCTGACCGCCGTTTAAATCGCCGGCGGCTTGGAAACCGCCGCTCCTTGAATGGTCGTTAGATCGGCAATAAAAATCCGGCGATGTCGAGCGACGCGCGGGGCCGACTGAGCTTACTGATGTTTGTTTCCCATTCGCGCCATTGTTTGGCGTCATCGGCTAATGCGCGCTGGACTTGCTCGACAGCTTCGTCGGGCGACATCGCAATGGCGCCAGAATTCGTTTCGACGATTAAACGCGCGTTGCCCTCTTCCTGGCCGGAGACGACATGATTGATGATCATCGGACAACGCGCGGCGATGGTTTCCTGCACCATGGCGCCGCCGGCTTTGCCGATGAGGATATGACTTTCACTTAACATACGCGGCAGTTGATCGGTCCAGCCCACGATGTCGATCTTCCGATCGGCCGCAGCCGCGCCGATGGCGTGACGCAGTTTTTCGTCGCGTCCGACTGTCACCGTCAGGTCAATGTTCAGATCGAGAAGCTTGCTTACGACTTCCGGCGCTTTCTGTGTGCCGGCGTTGATGACGTAAAGAATGCGCCGGTTGTTCTGCGAAGGCGGTTGTCGATCTTGCGCGAGATCGGCGAACTTGGGGCTGACGGGGAAGCCAAATGCTTTGATCTTTTCCGGAGTGGTTCCGCCATTGCGCACAACCGCCGCGCTTTGCTCGTTCGGGACAAGGAAGTAATCGGCGTCGCACCGGTACCAAATCGCGTTGACGGTAATCGAATCAGTGATCACAACCACGCTCTTGCACCATCGGTCGCGTCCAAGAATCTGCGTGAGGAAATAAGGGTAAGGGGGAAAGACGGAGACGACCACGTCGGGCCGAAAACGTGCAAGGAGATGGGCTAACTTATTTCGGACAGGGAAAAAGTAGCGGGCCAGATCGCGGTCAGTCGTAGTTTTGCGGTCGAGCCAGCGATAGACCGTGCCCCACGAGCGGGGCCAACGATTGATGAGGGTGAGATAAGCTTTGCGGATGAGTTCGTTGAATGCGCCGTAGGTTTCGGCGAAGAGATCGTGCATTTCGACATTCGCGTCGGGCGAGATGCGCGCAAGACCGTCGCGTATTCCACGCGCAGCGGCGTTGTGACCCTCGCCGAAGCTGACAGTGAGAATCAAAATCTTTTTCACGAGTGGTTAGGCTAAGGCAAGGAACCCTCACCTGGCGCTAACGCGTCCTCCTCTCCCTCGGGGAGAGGATTGAGGTGAGGGCGCGGCGGGAGCGATGCGAAGCAACTTTAATGGATATTTGCGTGCGGCAAAGTTAAACTCCTGGCCGCCATGAAAGTGCTCGTGTTTGTCTGGAAAATCTTCCGGCGTCTCGTTTGGGAAACGGCGACGGACAATACGACCGGACTGGCCGCGCAAATGGCGTATCAGATGTTATTCACGCTCGCGCCCGGTCTGCTTTTCCTCTGGCATTTGCTCGGCCTTTTCGGCACAGACCCAGCCAAGCTGCACCGCATGTTTCTCATTTTGAAAAGTTTTATTCCGCCCGACCCGAGGGTGCAGGACATTCTCGACGCCGCGATGGCGAGCGTGGTTGTGACCGGTTCGAGCGGAATCCTCGCCAATGTCGGGATCGTTCTCGGGATTTATCTCGGCACAGTATTTATTTCGACAATCTCACGCGCATTGAGCGAGACGCACGGTGTGCGCGAAGATCGAAATTGGTGGTCGAAGTACATCGTTTCGTTTTTCATGCTTTTTTGGTTTGGACTTACCATTCTCTTCTGTTTCAACGCCGTCGTATTCGGTGAAAGACTGGCTGGCGTGGCCGAAGTGAATTTTCAGTTGACCATACCGCTGCAGGAATGGGTCGCGGCGTTGAATTTGCCTTTTACCGCCATCGCGCTCACCATTCTCGCTCTCGCGCTTTATTTGCTTACGCCCGAAAATTACCTGACCATCCGGCAGGCCTTGCCCGGCGCGATCTTCTTTGCCGTCGGCTGGATTATCGTGACGAAACTGTTTCAATACTACGTCACAAGATACGACCGCTATAATCCGACTTATCTCGCGCTGGCCTCGATCATCGTCTTGCTTTTCTGGATGTATCTCACTTGTCTGTTCCTGCTTCTCGGCGGCAAGTTGAATGCGATTTTGCGCCGCGAACGTGAACGAGCTCGAACGCTTGAAGTGGCGTCGGCCACGCAGGCTGCTTGAACCCGTCGCGCGGTCTGTTACGCTCCGGCGTGCCGCGCTTTCGCATTTGGCTCGCAGTCATTTTTTCTCTCGGCGCCATGGTCGGCGCGTATCTCAATGCGCAGGACAGCGAAGAAGAACGCAAGCGCGAGCAATTTCTTAAGACGCGCGAAACCGAAACCTCTCCAACTCCATCGCCGAAAAAGAAGAAAGCAAGAAGCAAAGCGACACCTTCACCCACACCGAAAGCGAAGGCGAAACCGAAGCCAGCCGAAACGCCGGAACCCAGCTCGTCGCCGAGTCCGAAAGAATCACCGGGCTCCGCGGCGAAGGCAAAGACGGTGAAAGAGAAGACGTCCGAAGGCCAGGAATCGTCACCGAAACCTAGCGAGACGCCGGAAATATCCGCGTCGGCCAAGCCGAAAAAATCTCCAAGTCCGACCGCGAAATCGAAATCGACGAAGAAGAAATCGACCGCGAAAAAAGGAGCGACGGCAAGAAAGAAGAGGACCGCGAAAGAGAAAACAGAGGCAACACCGCAACCAGAGAAAACGCCGAAAGCCACGGGAGCCACGTCAACAAGCTCAGCGCCTGCGCCGATTGAGCGTCCGACCGCGCCCTTGCCGCGAGCCGGGGCGATGCCCACTCCGCTGCCCACCATCGCGCCGATAGAAGAAGAGCCGGCGCAGGTTACGATCGAAAAATCCGGTTATGAAAAGCCACGCGGCTTCTTTGCCCGACTTTTTGGAGCGGGAGGACGCAGCAGCGGTGGCAGTTATAGTTATCTTACGCGCTCCATCCGCGCCGAGATCGACCGCGCTCCCGTCACGCAACGGCGGTGGCAGTACATCGTCGTGCACAATAGCGGGACACGACAGGGCAACGCCGCCGCATTCGATTATTACCATCGTCGCGTGCGACGGATGCAAAACGGGCTCGCCTACCATTTTGTTATCGGCAACGGGACATCGACCGGGAATGGTCAGATCGAAGTGGGCGACCGCTGGCGCCGGCAAATCAACGGCGGCCATGTGCACAGCGATTATCTCAACAACATCGCGCTCGGGATCTGTTTAGTCGGCGATTTTAATCGCGACCAACCGACGCGCGCGCAGTTGGATTGTTGCGAGGAACTGATCCGCTACTTGCGACAGCGTTGCGGCAAGATCGACAATCACTACGCGATCGTGAAACCGCATCGCGAAGTCAATCCACCTCGTTGGGCGACCGACTGTCCCGGAGATGTCTTTCCATATTCGTGGTTCCGGCGTTTTCGAGATTAGCGAACGTTGAAGCGTTGAAGCGGGGGCTTCGTTTTAACTCTCAACGGTTAAACGCTTCAACGATTTCAGAAGCGTTGCGCGACGATCAGATTGCTAATCTTGAAGTTCCACTGATAACCGAATCCGAAATCCAGCGGCGGCGGATTGCTTTGGTCGTAGAGCTCCCGCAACTGCGGTTGGTAATGTTGTTTAAACGTTTCGATTGGACCGGTGTAGGTGCCAAAGAGGCGGAGGTTCCATTTATCGCGATTGAAATAGGCGAGCGGAATGCCGGCATCGTCCTGCACGATCGTGCTGCTGTGATCGAGGAGGAAGCTTCGAATCGTGCTAAATCCATTCTCGAACAAGAGATAAGAAGACGACTTCAGGAGACTGCTGCCGACGCCGAAGTGTTCGCAAAACTTGAGAAAGCCCGGGTTGGATTTGACGCCGCCATCGGAAATATCGGTTGTGAAATAAAACATGGTCTGTGCGTTCTGGGTGCGATTGTCGACGTAGCGGATGCGCACGCCCGGAATCGTGCCGTTGGTTTTGCCGGACCCGTTTTCCTGAAGTGTGCCGTCACGATTTAGCGCGACGAAAGTAACATCGACAATCCTCTTGTCGGCGCGCGCGATCAGAACATAGAAGATCGGCAGCACGCCCCTGAGCTGCGGTTGTTGCAGATCCGTCTTCATATCTTTTGTGATGAAAAAACTGAAACGCAGCAGCGAGTTCATGGAGTTTTGTAGATTCGCAAGCGCGCTCGACATGTCGGCGAGGTGAAGCGGATCCGGTGGCGGACCGATTGGCTCCGTGCCACACAGAACATAGACCGAGGCATTCGGGAAAAATTGGTCGACGTAAAGAAAGTCCGGACCACTAAACATGTAGAATGCGACCGGCGTGCCCTCGTTTGATTCGGGCAGATAGGCTGTGCGCCAGGCGGCGATTTTTTGGAAACGCGGGATCAGGTTGGTAAAGCGTTCCTCGAGTCTTCTGGAGTGTTCCTGCCAGGCGGCGGTCTGCGCAAACTGCGCGAGGGGCGAATCGCTCGGGACCGGCATGCCAGCGAGAAAATGTGCCGTATCATTGGGTGGCGCGACCACGCCCGGCGGCACTTGGATGACCGGCATTGGTGGGAGCGAAACCTGGTCCGACGGCGTAGGCGCGATGACCGCGCGCGGCAGCGTTGGAGTTGGGGTCGGCGTTGCCTTCGGTCGCCCTAAGGGCCACCCCGGGGCATAGCGTGACGTTTGCGCGTAAACGCTGGTTGCCAGCGCCAAAATCAACAATGCGATCGCTGTAAATGTGCGTGCGTTCAATCTCATATCGATTTGCTGCCACTTTGCCGTGTGAAGACGTAAAGGATGAGCCCAACCGTCATGGTGGCGAGACCGGCCAGCGATTCGGTCGGATTCCAGCACAACAGGTAAGTCATCATCCAAATAGTAATCGCGGAAAAAACCAGCGGCGGCAGCGGGTAGGCCCAGACTTTGTAAGGGCGCGGAAGTTCGGGACGAGTCCATCGCAAAACGATCACGCCGACGACCGTGAGCAACGAACAGAACAACAACGCAAATCCAATATACTTGACCACGCTCTCGAAGCTGCGTGTCAACAGCAGCAAGTTCACGAGCGCGAGTTGCAGCAACAGCGCGTTGAACGGAATGCCAGCGCGATTTTTCCGGCCGAGGAACCGAATCAGCGGGTTATCTTCTCCCATCGACATGGTAACGCGCGGCCCGATCCACGTCATCGAACTGATCGCGGAAATGAGCCCGATGCAAATGATCGCACCGACGATGCGCCCGCCGTTCTCGCCGAAAATATGTTTGCCCGCGATCAATCCGACCTCTAATTGGCCGCTCATTTCTTGAGTGGGAGTTGTCATGAGAAAAACGGCGTTGAGTGCGGTGTAGGTCACCATAACCAGGAGGGTGCCGACAAAAAGCGAGCGCGGAACATTCTTCTCCGGTCGTTTGATTTCGCCGGTGATGTAGGAGGCGGCATTCCAGCCCGAGTACGAATACATCACGTAAACCAGCGCGACCGCGAACGGTCCGCCGAAGATCGACACCGTATCATGGGTGCCGGGCAGAAACGAGATTGGCTGTTTGGGATCGACCAGAAATCCGGCGCCGATGAGGGCGCCGATCAGGAGCAATTTCACCAGCGTCCACAGATTTTGAAAGACGCTGCCAACTTTTAAGTTGCCAAGATGAAAGAGCGCAACCAGCCAGACGATTGCGAAAGAAAGAATAACCGGTGAGCCGAAGGCAAAGACACCCTGGAAATATTTTCCGAAGGCCATGGCGGCGAGAGCGATCGGAGCGGCAAACCCAACCGTGGCCGAAACAATTCCAGCCATAAAGCCGAGGGCCGGATGATAAATGCGGGACAGAAAATGGTATTCGCCGCCGGAGCGTGGCAGGGCCGCGCTCAATTCTCCGTAGGAAAGCGCGCCGCACAGCGCCGCGATTCCGCCCACGATCCAAAGCATGAGGAGCGCGAAACCTGAATGAATATCTGGCAATTGAAACCCGAGGCTGGTGAAAACGCCCGTGCCGATGATGTTGGCAATGACGATTGCGCACGCCGTGTAGAATCCGATCGAGCGCCGCGGCCGTTGCATTTCTGGACTTTCCCGATCGGGCGAATTCACCGTTGTAAGATCGACAATCCCGAGATTATCGGGACTCGCGAATTCTTTCGGAGTTACGTTTGCGGACATGATTAGCTAATGGACTCGAATGAGAGCGGGTTTATTCGCGTTGACCTTTTGGAAAGTGCGCGCGCTGGAGCCGTTCAATTTTGTTGAGTTGTCAGAAGCCATCACCGGCCTCAGTGTGGAGCTACGATGAAGCCCAAGCTCTCCATCGAAACCGCCACGCAGCTCGCAGTTTTTCTCAGCAATCGGCCCGGAGCGCTCGCGCGCGTGTGCGAGGCACTGGCCAAAGCCGAAATAAACATCCACGCCCTCGCCACTTCCGACACGGTCGATCATTCTGTCGTGCGCATGGTGGTAAGCGATCCGACCAAGGCCCTCATGTTGCTCGGCGAATCCGGCGTGCTCGCACTCGAAAACGATGTCCTCATGATCGAAAGCGACAACACGCCGGGCATGCTCGCGGAGATCGCGGAACGTTTATCCAAGGCCGAAGTAAACATCGAATACGCGTACATGGCGGCGACGACGAAATCAGACAGGGGTCTGATGATTTTGCGCCCGAGCGATGTCGACAAGGCGCATCGCGCTCTGCGCGATTTGTGAGAGCTAACTCTGGGGCTCGACTAATAAATTAACGGGATCAGCCGCTTCGTGCGGCGCATGTACGCGCGGTAGTCGTCGCCAAGCGCTTCCGTAAGTGCGCGCTCTTCCACGTAGATACGCCAGATAAATGCGCCAACGATCGGCAACATCAGACATAAAATTGACAACCAGTTGCCGAGGCAAAATCCAAAGCCGAGAAATGCCATGAGCGCACCGGTGTATGATGGATGCCGAATCAATCGGTAGGGACCTGCGTTAATTACGCGATGCTCTTTCGCGATTGCGACGTCGACTGTGAAATAGCGTCCGAGATACCAGATCGAGTACCAGCGCAGAACCACGCCGCAGAGAAAGAGACCTAGTCCGATCAAATAAAGCCCGCGCCGATGTGGAAGCGCTGCGTCTGGAAACCGACCCGTCGCGCCAATGCTTAACCCTACACTTACGAGGATCACGCCCCAAAGCAGCGCGAGCGAATGGCGATCGCGTGACGCGCCACGACCGCGTGAGCGGCGAGCCAGCGCCAGACAGACCTCAGACAAGCCGTAAATTCCGCCGAGCATCAGCGGGCTGGGCAATTTCATTAACTAGCTTCCCTCACCTCAATCCTCTCAGCGCTCCGCCCAGTCGCGATCCCGGGGTGGACGCGTTAGCGCCGGTGAGGGTTGGTTGTCGATTCTAACGCCGAACGTAGATAGCTTCGGCTTGGACCGTCTTATGCATGATCGGGGCATAAAACGACCCGCCTACACCCACCGAAGTGCCGCCCCAGCCATGATGGTGATAATGTCCGCCGCCCACTCCAAATCCGCCGATGCCGATCCCAATCCCACCGTTTTCACGGTTCTCGACGGCTTGCAAAAAGATGCCGTTGGCTCCGAGCCTGGCTGCTTCAACTCTGATTTTTTCGATGGCCCGATCGATATCTGATTGATCGTCGAAAGCCCACGATCCACCGCTGCCTTTCGTGATGATGGCAATGCGATCGAAACGGCGGGGCGCTTCCATGTAAACTTTTACATGTGCGGGGTTAATCGGCGGTCGCGGCTGTCCGACCATGATAGTTCCGGCCCACGCATATCCGGCGAGCAAGCAGACCAATAACGCAATCGGTAAAACGCGAGATAATGTCTTCATGGCGCGATTGTCGAACTTGTGAGCAAGCTCGACAAGCTCATTGTGGCGGCGGCGTAATTTTCGCGCTCTCCTTGCACGTCGCAGAGCGAGGCGGATACAGATTATGGGCGAATTTCAACTGTCGTTCCGTCCGCCGTGACGCGATAGAGCTCATCGATCTCTTCGTCGGTGACCGCGATGCAACCGGCCGTCCAATCTTTCTGGCGGTGTGCTGCTCCCAGCCAGGCTCGTCCATTCGGCAGTCCGTGAATCTCGATATCGAATCCGGCATTAACTCCGCGTTGCGCCGCGCGCGTGGTGTCCTCCGCGGACGGATAGGAAATGTGGAGCGCGAGATGATAGTCGCTCGTCGGATTGCGATAATCGATTGTATAAGTGCCCTCCGGGGTTTTGTTATCGCCTTCCTGCTCCTTCGCCCCAATTGGGTTGCGACCCAATGCAACGCGATAAGTCTTAAGCACCTTGCCATCGCGCAAGATCGACAATTTCCTTTCCGACTTTTCGACGAGAATTCGATCGATGGTCGTCCCGCCAGGCAACACCTTCCGGTCGTGATGCGCGAAAAAGAAGATTGCAGTCGCGCCGATTATCAGGAAAACAGCGAGGAGAATTTTTGCGCGCACAGAAAAGATGTTCGCACGACGGCCACAAAGTGCACAAAGTGGAATGGATTTGGTTTGCCTTAACTTATGACAGTCACCACCTGGCTCGGATATCCATATCCACTTGGCGCGACCTGGAGAGGGAACGGCGTGAATTTTTCTCTCTTTTCGGAGCGCGCCACGAGTGTTGATCTTTGCCTATTCGACAGCGTCGATGCGCGCCAGGAAAACATCCGCATTCCGGTAACGGAACGGACTGATTATGTCTGGCACGTCTTCTTGCCGGATGCGCGGCCGGGCCAGTTGTATGGTTATCGCGTTTCTGGTCAGTACGATCCGGAACACGGTTTGCGTTTCAATAACTCGAAGTTGTTGATCGATCCGTACGCGAAAGGGATCGCCGGCAATGTGAATTGGGCCGATGAAATGTTCGGCTACGTGGTGGGCGATGAGGAGGAAGATCTGACGCGTGATTTTCGCGACGACGCCTGGGGCATGCCTAAATCGGTCGTGATTGACGAAGCGTTTGATTGGCAGGACGACCGGAAACCGGGCATTCCGCTGCATCAATCGGTCATTTATGAAGTGCATGTGAAAGGGTTCACCAAGCTTTTTCCAAACGTGCCCGAGCCACTGCGCGGAACCTACGCCGGGTTGGGGAGCGATGGGGCGATTGATTATCTGAAAAATCTCGGCGTGACAGCGGTGGAACTTTTGCCGGTGCATGCGCACGTCGATGACAAGGCGCTGATCGATCGGGGACTGACGAATTACTGGGGTTACAATTCGATTGGGTTCTTCGCGCCGCACGGCGAGTACTCGAGCGCCGGTGAAATGGGCCAACAGGTCACGGAATTCAAATCGATGGTGCGAAATCTTCACCGCGCCGGCCTCGAAGTGTTGCTCGATGTTGTTTACAATCACACCGCGGAAGGAAATCATCTCGGCCCGACGCTTTGCTTTCGTGGCGTCGACAACATCGCGTCGTACCGGTTGCTCTCGGAAAATCCGCGCTTTTACCTAGACTTCACCGGCACAGGCAACACGGTCGATACGCTGCACCCGCGCACGCTCCAACTCATCATGGATAGCCTGCGCTATTGGGTGCTCGAAATGCACGTCGATGGTTTCCGTTTCGATCTCGCGCCGGCCCTGGCACGAGATGGCACCGGCGTGAATAAGTTTCACGCTTTTTTCAAAATCATCCGGCAGGATCCCATTCTTTCGCAGGTGAAATTAATTGCGGAGCCGTGGGACGTTGGCGACGGCGGTTATCAGGTTGGGAATTTTCCGACGCCCTGGTCGGAGTGGAACGGGAAATACCGGGACACGGTGCGCAGTTATTGGAGAGGCGACGAAGGCAAGGTCGGCGAAATAGCTTATCGGCTCACCGGCAGTCCGGATTTGTATCAACACGACGATCGGCACCCGGAAGCGAGCATCAATTTCGTCGCGTCGCACGACGGCTTCACGCTCAATGATCTCGTCAGCTACAACGATAAACACAACGAAGCCAACGGCGACAACAACCACGACGGCGACAACAACAATCTGTCCTCGAACTACGGCGCGGAGGGTCCGACCGACGATCCCAAGATCGACACGTTGCGCCGGAAACAGCGGCGCAATTTTTTAACGACACTTTTTCTTTCGCAAGGCGTGCCGATGCTCTTGGGTGGCGACGAGTTTGGACGAACACAACTCGGTAACAACAACGCTTATTGTCAGGACAACGAGATCAGTTGGTTTAAGTGGGAACGCAACGACCCGCAGAATCAGTTGTTCGAGTTCACCAAACGCTTGATTCGGCTGCGCATGAGCCATCCCGTTTTTCGGCGCCCGAAGTTTTTTCTCGGGCGGCGAAATCGCGATTCGGAAATCCGCGACGTGATGTGGTTTAACCCGGGCGGCAACGAAATGAGCGAGGAAGAATGGGCCTCGCCCTTTGTCCGTTGCCTCGGAATGTTGCTGAGCGGCGATACTAGTGATGTCGTGAATTTCGAGGGGGAACCGATTCGCGACGACACCTTCCTTTTGCTGATCAATTCGTACATCGAACCGATCCAGTTTGTCCTGCCGGGGCAGGAACACTTGGGTTGGGAACTATTTCTTGATACGACAAACGAGGAAGGATTTCTGCGCGAGCCGCGCGGATTCGCCTCGGGCGATGATGTCGATCTGGGCGATCGAAGCGCGTATTTGTTGCGCCTGACGAGCGGCGAGCAGGCGAAAGCGCGGGAAGAATCGTGGAAGAAGCGCCACTTCGAATTTCGCGCGAGCAGCGCCGAAGAAGAACGCGCCGGTGGGGCGACATAATAATGGAGGGCGCCGCGCTGTCGGCGTCCATTATTTCATAAGCGACGGGCCGCAAGTATCCGGCACATCCCACCTCCTCGGAGCCGAAATATTTGGGACACCACGGCGCGTGTCCCTCCAGGTAAGACGGATTGTTTGGCGCGCGATCTTGTCGTTTCGCACGAATTAGATATAGAAGAATGAGACACGCCTCTCGTGCGCGATCCAAAGATGTTATCTCTATGACACCTACCTCTCTCGTCGTTGTGGCAGATCGCGGAAGTTTGAAAGCCTATCGTGTCGATGATACGCCCACGCGCGGGCCGAGTCTGCGTCTGATCCAGGCATTCGACGTGACCGACGCGCATGGCAGGCTCATCGACAAGGTGACCGATTTTGCCGGGCGATACGCTGCCGACGGCGCGGGCGCCCACCCGGGGGCGTCCATCGCCGAGACCAAGCTGGAGAACGAGACCGATCGGCGCATTTACAAACAACTGGCCGATCAGATCACCAAGATCGTGAAGAGCGACGCGGCCAACGGCTGGTCGTTTGCCGCAGCAGCGGACATTCATGGAGCAATTCTCGATCATCTGCCGAGTAACGTGCGCGACCGGATCGTCGAGCACGTAAAATCGGACTTGGTTAAAATTGAGCCGGCGCGATTGCATTCGCATTTTCGATCTTTGCAACCGATCTGATTTTTTCGTTCGCGCGCGGGCAATATGAAGGCGTAAAGTTCAGACGTTATGCAACTGCCTGTTAAGATCACTTATCGCGGCCTGGATAAATCGGACAAGATCGACAATCTCATTTTTGATTACGCGACGCGGCTGGAAAAATTTTGTGACCACATCAACCGCTGCGACGTGGCTATCGAACAACCGAACCACACGCATCACAAGGGAAATCAAGTTCGCGTGCGCATCGATGTGACCGTTTCACGCGGCCACGAGCTCGTCTCGGACGAAAAACAAAAGGACAACGGCGCGCACGAACCGGTTACCAAAGTCATCCACGACGCGTTTAAAACGATGGAGCGCCAGTTGCGTCATCTCGTCGACATGCAGCGGCGTGAAGTGAAAACGCACGCCAAATCGCGTTCGCCGAAGTAGGCGGCCCACTGCTTTCACTTAACACCGGCCTTTAGGCCAGTGGCCGGACCGGAAGATCGACACAGGCCATTTCAACGGCTTACGCTCATCATCATGTCCCTCCACTCCTATTCCCGTTGCTGGCTCCATCTAATTTGGGGAACGTTAAATCGGGAAAAGATGCTGGAAAGGGCGCGATTGAGGTCAATCGCCCCTACCTATTTTTCTCGTCAAACTTTGCGAGGATCTCTGCGACGAACTGTTTTGAATCGTGCCCGCGCAACATCGGATCGTTCTCGTAATACTCCGCCCAGTAAAGAATGTCGCGGTAATCAATCTGAGCGACCTGAATGTATTGTCTGACCTTGTCCAAGCTGCCGTTGCTCAACGCGAGAATGTCCCATGTCACTCGTCCATTCTCCGGGCCGGAATAACCGCCGAGCAATTCAATCACCGAAGTCCGTTCTGCTGGGGAAAAACCTTTGGCGATCCGATCGAGCGTGCGTTGTTCGAGACCCATCCGTCGATGCGGGCGAGTGATTTGCTACGCGGGTGCGCCGCCGAGCGCTCCGGGAAGCGGGGGCGTAACGTCGGGTGCGGCGACAACTTGTTTGGGCGGCTTTTCTGCCGGCATCTTTGGACCGCTTGGTGGAGGGATGCTCGGTGGCGGATTGATCAAGCGACCGTGCTCGACGATTTCCTTGATCTGCGTGCCATCGAGCGTTTCGTACTCGAGCAGCGCTTTGGCGATGACTTCGAGTGTGTCGCGATGAGTAGTCAGCGTTTCCTTGGCGAGTTTATAAGCGTCGTCGAGTAGCTTGCGCACTTCCAGATCGATCCGCTCCGCAGTCGCTTCGCTGTAGTCGCGCGCGCGGGAAATGTCACGGCCGAGAAAAACGTAATCCTCGTGATCGCCGTACTCGACCATGCCGAGCTTTTCGCTCATGCCCCATTCGCAAATCATGCGGCGCGCGATGGCCGTAGCCATCTTGATGTCGCCGCGCGCTCCGTTGGTGATATCGCCAAAGGCCAATTCCTCCGCGACGCGGCCACCCATGCTCACGGCGAGGCCAGCCAGCAATTCGTTCTTGCGGTTGGTATATTTGTCTTCCTCCGGCAACCACATGGTCGATCCGAGGGACGGACCGCGCGGAATGATGGTCACTTTGTGGAGCGGCTCAGTGTGCGGCAAAAGTTCGAGCAACAAGGCGTGACCAGCTTCGTGATAAGCCGTATTTGTCTTTTCCTTCTCGCTCATGGACAAACTCCGTCGTTCCTTGCCCCAGCGAACCTTGTCGCGCGCCTCTTCCAATTCGGCGAGCGTGATTCCTTTTAACCCGCGACGCGCGGCGAGCAGCGCCGCTTCGTTAATCACGTTGGCGAGCTCGGCCCCGGAATAGCCGGGCGTGCCGCGCGCGACCACGGCAAGATCGACCCCCTCCGCCAATTTCACTTTTTTGGAGTGCACGCGCAAAATTTCTTCGCGTCCTTTTACGTCGGGAAGATTGACCGTGATCTGGCGATCGAAGCGTCCGGGACGCAGCAATGCCGGATCGAGAACGTCCGGCCGGTTCGTCGCGGCGATAATGATGACGCCTTCCTGCGTATCGAAGCCGTCCATTTCAACAAGCAAGGCATTGAGCGTTTGCTCGCGCTCATCGTGTCCGCCACCGACGCCGTGGCCGCGATGACGGCCGACCGCGTCAATTTCGTCGATGAAAATGATGCAAGGCGCGGATTTCTTGCCCTGTTCAAACATGTCGCGGACCCGGGAGGCGCCGACGCCGACAAACATTTCCACGAAATCCGAGCCGCTGATCGAGAAAAACGGAACGTCGGCTTCGCCAGCGATGGCGCGCGCGAGTAACGTCTTGCCGGTTCCAGGGGGGCCGACGAGCAAGACACCTTTCGGAATGCGGCCGCCAAGTTTCTGAAACTTTTTCGGATCGCGCAAAAACTCGACCAGTTCCTGCACTTCGTCTTTTGCTTCCTCGACACCGGCGACATCGCGAAACGTGATTTTATTTTTGTCACGCGCGAGCATGCGAGCTTTAGATTTGCCGAAATTGAGCGCGCCCTTGCCGGCCATGCGGATTTGCTGGCGGAACAATAGATAAAGAATCAAAAGAAAAACCGCGATAGGCAGAAAACCGACGATGGTCTGCGCGACGTAACTCGACTCCATTACAATGGCCGGTTGAATTCCGGCGGCGGCAAGCTTCTCCTGTAGATTGGAATTGAAGGTCAGGTAAACCGTCGTGCGAAATTGAACGGGCTGTCCCTGGCCGGCGCCGGTGCCTTGCTTGATGTAATAGCCCTTCAAAGTTTGAGTGGGCCGGCCGTCTTCGACGACGAGTTTCAGCGGCAAGTCTTGTCGTACAACAATCTGCTTGTTGTCGAGCAACTCGAGGAAACGATTGTAAGGAACGTCTTCGACATTCGCGTAGGCGCCGCCGCGGAAGAGCACAGCCAGGCCGATTAAGGCAAAGGCGATCGCGATGAGGATAACGCCGCGCCAATTGAAATTGGGCTCGTTCCCGCGCGATTTGTTTTCCTTCTGGGAGTTGCGATCAGGTTGAGACATAAACAGACAATATTACTCGCAAACGCAGGCTAACATGAGCCTTTTGGCAATGCAAAGAGCAGGAGCCATTCCGAATCGAAAGTGATCAGTGACATGTGACAAGTGACGTATTTGATGCTGATCAGCACTTCGCGTCCGCCCCGGGCTCGCGACCGGGCGGAGCGCTGAGAGGATTGAGGTGAGGGTGAATACGCACGCAAAATTGGTAACTAAGATCGACACTGTCAGCCGCGGAAATGTTCAAGAGTTGAAGCAATCACGCCTTGCGGTAGCTTCGATTTAACATCTTCATGACGGAACTGGTCACCACAGTCGCAGACAAAATCGATCGAGCCGTGCAAAAGGTCACGCCGTTTGCGTATCGTTTACGCCGGCGCGGTCGTCGCGTCATGCGCCGGGCTCTGCGCAAGCCGCGCAGCGTTTCCGAAGGGCCGAACCTTTTGCCCCTGCTCATCCAGGTGCTAGCAAGTTTCTCGAAAGCGGACGGCGTCCTCTTGGAGGAAGAGATAGACTCGAGCCTCGGATTTTTACGTTACGACTATCCGGAAACCGTTTATTCCGAGCTGCGCCAACTTTTCCGGCAGGCGCTATACGAACAACAGGATCTCTCGGCCATGGCGCAAAAGCTCGGCGCGCAATTGAGCACGGAGCGCAAAATCATGCTCGGGGTGCAGCTTTACGATCTCATTTCGCAAGCCGGCCTCAAACAGGAACAGGTCGTGCAATTTTACTCGTTCATGTCGCAACTCGGCATGGCCGCACAGGCGATTGACATTGTCTATCAACTCAACGCTTCGGAAGATTCCGATCCGTCGATTTATCAACGCGGCGCCTCGCCCCTCGAATCGGTTTCCTTTGGAAATGACGGCAAAGGCGACGTTATCCTGAAAAGTCTCAAGGAAAACGATCGGCTGCTCGCGTTTCGTTATCACGATTTGATTCTGCTGAAGAATTACAGCGGGCAAAACGTTTCGGTGCGCGGTCGACCCTTGGTGCGCGGCGGATTTTGCCGAATCTACCCCGGTCAGCGGATTCTGGTCGGCGACCAGGTGCTGAGCTATCAGGAGCTGGCGCAGTATTTCAACGCGAAGAAGAACGTTTCGCTGCCGCAGATTTTTATTCGCGTGAACAGGGACGCAGACGAGGTAGGGCTGGAGCGATCGCGGACACGGGAAAGTGCGCTGGAAATCACGTTTGGATTGAAGGTGCGCGTGAAAGCGTTGCGCGACGTCGATGCCGTTCTCAATAACATCAAGCTGAAAGCCGGCACGCAAGTCGAAGCGACGCTCGAAGACCGGATCGTTTTCCACAACGACAGCGAAATGGATTTGCTGGACCTGCGGCGACGGGCACGCGCCATGGGCGGCCGTTTCCAGCTCAAGGCCTCAAAATCCGAATATTTGGTTTCCAATAACCCGAGCTTGCTGCAAGCGGACGATATTTTGCTTTCGCCGGGAACGAGTGGCGATGTGCTCCTGAAGATTTTTTGCGACTACGACAAGCGTGTCGGCCAGTTGCAAGTGATTGAAGCGGACCGGCCGATCATGGTCGGTAACACCACCGTTCGCTCCAGTGCGCCTCTTAAAGACGGAGATACCATTCGTATCGATGTTGGACAGTTTCTGCGCTGCAATTTCTCTGAGCGAATCATCGAGGAAGAGCGCAACATCATTCGCAATCTCGAGGTGAACGAGATCACGCATCGCTTCAGCAATGGCGAGGTGGGGCTTGATGGAATCTCGTTTTCCGTCACGCGCGGTGAACTGGTTTGCGTGATGGGCGCGAGCGGTTCAGGAAAAAGTACCCTGCTCAAGGTGCTGGCTGGTCAACTTCAACCGACGAGCGGCCAGGCCGTGCTCAACGGGCAATCGCTTTATCCCAATCTCGAGGCGCTCAAACGTTACATCAGTTATGTGCCGCAGGAAGACGCCTTCGACGAGCATCTGACGATTGGCGAAAATCTGCAATTCGCAGCCGCGATCCGCTCGCCGCATCTTTCACGACGCGACCGAATGCGGCGATTGGAAGCCAAATTGGTCGAACTTGGCTTGGGTGAGCGCCGGGACGCGGTCGTGGGCAGCGCGTTAAAGAAGACGTTAAGCGGCGGCGAGCGCAAGCGGCTCAACATCGGTCTCGACATGATCGGCATCTCCGATGTTTATCTTTTCGACGAACCAACTTCCGGACTTTCTTCGAAGGATTCCGAGCACGTCATCGAAATTATTCGCGGCATGGCGCACAACAAGATCGTCATCGTTACGATCCACCAGCCGAGCTCAAAACTTTTCCAGATGTTTCATAAAGCGATCCTGCTCGACAAAGGCGGGCGGCTCGTTTTCTTCGGCACGCCTTCGGACATGCTCCGGTATTTCGCGGAGGCGGAACATCAACATCAGTTTGGCGCCGAGCTGGGCGCTTGCCCTTCCTGCGGGACGACGCGGCCGGAATTTATCTTCGATGTGCTCGAGACGCCGCTGCGCGACCTGAGTGGCGACATTATTTACGAGGAAAATAATCGTGGGCAATTGGTCGCGGCGCGCCGTTATTCACCGGAGTTCTGGCGTGACAAATACGAAGCGTTCCGCCTGATTCAGGACGTTAAACAGGTCTCGTTGCGCAAGGAGCCAGCCATACCGTTGCCGGCTGCGCCGACCCAAAAGAAACATCTGCCCTTTCGCTGGCACGACGAGTGGACGCAATTCCGCACGCTCATGCGCCGGTCGTTCCTGAGCAAGCTGCGCAATAAAGCGAACGTGATCATCACACTGGGCGTCGCGCCGATTCTGGCCCTGCTCATTGGCACCATCCTCCGCTATTCGGACAGCGGGAAATACGATTTCGCCTCGGCTTACCACATCCCGACGTATCTTTTTCTCAGTCTGATCGTGGCCATGTTTCTTGGCCTGACGAACAGCGCCGATGACATCATTCGGGATCGTGTGGTCTTGCAACGCGAGCGCAATCTGAATGTGCGTCTGCCGTATTACGTGGTTTCAAAAACGCTCACGCTCGGCATTTTCGCCCTTATTCAATGCGTTCTGTTTGTCTTGATCGGCAATTACGTTCTGCAAATTCGCGGAATGTTCTGGGTCGATCTCGGCATCGTGTTCATGACGGCCATGGGCGGCGTGGCGCTCGGGCTGGTTATTTCCTCGATCGTGGCCGATCCCAAGACGGCGGCCAACATCGTGCCGCTCGTGCTCATTCCGCAGATCATCATGGGTGGCGCGCTCATCAAATATGAAGATATGAACCGCAATCTCGCTCTGGTCTACGCGTTGACGCATTGGTTTCATGAGCATCCCAATAAAGAGGAAGACAAGAAAATGAACAGCAAACTGCAAGTGCCGTTCGTTTGCCAGTTTATCGCCATGCGTTGGTCGTATGAGGAACTCGTCGTCGCCCAAGCCAAGCTCAATCCACTCACGCGCCGGCAGGACCGCGCGAACGACGAGATTCAACGTCTTGCACCGAGAGTCAGCACTCCGCCAGAGCGCAAACGACTCGACGACCTCAAGGACGTCCTCGCCCTCTTATCGGGTTTGGAAGGTAAATCTGCTTCAGATGTGGACCGCACTCTGCGTTTGGTCGACCCGGTTCTTGACGGGAAACGAACCTTCGATCGTGCTCAATTCAAAGATACAACCGGCGGCGTCACGGCCGAGCAGATTTATGTGAACCAGAAGGTGTCCGACCTGATTTCCAACGCGGAGATGGAGCAGAGCGATTATCGGCGCGGAGGCAGACCGAATGTGTTTTTCGGAGCGGAGAAACGGTATCTCGGCATGAAGATCAACGTGTTTGTTTTCAATACGATCGTGCTGGTTGCGTCGGCCGTGGGATTGCTCGGCTTGCTTCACTGGATTTTGCGTCGACAACTGGAAGTGCCAAGGAGCGTGAAATGAAACGAACAAAAGATGGAACACGGCTGATGGTGGCGGCGAGCGAGCACGATGCAGACATGCTCTACGCCACGAAATATTGGGCGCCCGATCCGTTTATTTTTCTGCAGCGGAACGGTAAACGCACGCTCGTCTTAAGTGATTTGGAAATCGATCGCGCCCGCAAGCAAGCGAATGCGGATGAATTTGTTTCCTTCAACAAACTCGAACGCGAAGTGCAGGGAAAAGCGACAAAAGCGCCGCCCTACGAGAAAGTGCTTTCGTATTTTCTGCGTAAACGCGGCGTACGATCGACAGTGGTTCCGGCTAGCTTTCCGCTCGGCTATGCGCGCGCAATCGCGGCGCACAAAATTCGCCTTACCGCGACAAACGGCCTCTTCTGGCCGGAGCGCGAAACCAAATCCGACCGAGAAATTCAGATGATGAGTCGCGCCCTGCGAATTACCGAGACGGGATTGGCCCGGGGAGTTGAAGTTCTGAAAGCGTCGAAGTTTGGTCCGGGAGGGAAGTTGCGCTGGGCCGGCAAAACACTGACCTCGGAGATTCTCCGCGCAGAGATTGACTCGGCCATCTTGCGCGCCGGAGGGACGCCCAATGGAACGATCGTCGCGGGCGGGGACCAGGCGTGCGACCCGCATGAGCGCGGATTCGGACCGCTTTACGCAAATTCGTTAATCATTCTCGATGTTTTCCCGCGCGATGCCAAGACGGGCTACTTCGGCGACATGACGCGCACGGTTGTGCGCGGACGCGCGCGCGAACCGCAGCGACAACTTTGGGAAACGGTCAAGGCGGGCCAGGCTCTCGCCTTGAAAAGAATTAAGGCCGGGATCGATGGCGCTGACATTCACAAAGCGATCCAAGATTTCTTCGCAAAACGCGGTTATCGCACGGAAGTGCGCAAGGGCCGGCAGGTTGGCTTCTTTCATGGCACCGGCCACGGGCTCGGGCTCGAAATCCACGAGTACCCGCGTTTGCAAAAAGTAACGTTGAAAGATCGACAAGTCCTAACGGTCGAACCGGGACTCTATTACCCCGGCATCGGCGGAGCCCGTCAGGAAGACGTCGTGGTCGTGACGAAAAACCGCGGCTGGAAGCTGTCGCGATTTCCGAAGCAGTTGGAAATCTGAACGAAGCGCGGCGCGTCGTGTCTTATTAATAGACACACTTAAGACAGGCATGTTCTACCCTTACGGATTCGGCGGTCAGCACTGGCTGCTCTACCTTATTGTTCCGGCCATCATCGGTATTTGGGCCCAGATTCGCGTCACGAACGCCTTTCGGCGGTGGGGTCAGGTGAGAGCGACTTCCAACATCACCGGGGCGGAATGCGCGCGAGAAATTCTGCGAGCCGCGCAAATTAACGGTGTCGATGTGGTCGAGACAAACGATTTTCTCGGGGATCATTACGATCCGACGCAAAAAAAGCTTTGTCTCTCGAGCAACGTTTTCAATACGCCATCTGTGGCGGCGCTTGGAATTGCCGCGCATGAAACCGGGCATGCGATTCAACACGCGAAGGCTTATGCGCCGCTGAAGGTGCGTATGACCATCGTCCCGCTCACGATGGCTGCGTCACAAATGCTGCCCTTCATTATCATCGGGGGATTATTCTTCCACATCACCGGACTGATCACGCTCGGCATTTATTGCTATCTCATCCTGCTCGTCTTCCAGTTGATCACACTGCCCGTAGAATTCGACGCGTCACGACGTGCCAAAATTATTCTCCAGCAAATGGGAATCGTGCAGCCCGGCCCCGAAGTGGCCGGCGTCAACCAGGTGCTGAATGCGGCCGCGCTCACCTACGTTGCAGCATTCATTGCCGCGCTCGGCAACTTGCTTTGGTTGATGTCGATCCGCGATCGGCGGAATTGATTCGGGGCCCTTGAAGAAGATGAACCCGTCTATCGCGCTACCATCGCCTCGTCGAATCTCGGATTTGTTGTCGTCCGGTCTCGCAACGCGTGCTAAGTCTAGACGTAAGGCGATGGATCAGCCGCGAACGGATGAAGATCAACAGTTGGTAGCGCGTACGCAATCGGGCGACGCCGCCGCTTTCGATCAGCTGGTCGTGAAATATACGCCGCGTCTCTACGGCCTGGTTTACAACATGACCTCGAATCACGAGGACACGAACGATCTTTTGCAGGACGTCTTTTCCAAGGCTTACAAGGCCATCCGCGGCTTTCGGGGGAAATCCTCTTTTTACACCTGGATCCATTCCATCGCGGTCAACATGACCTTGAACTTTCTCAAGAAACGCGGCCGCCGTTACCACCTGAGTCTGGACGATGTCGATGCCAGCATCCAAAACGACAAGGAATTCCTCGAATTGACCGCCACGAGCAGCCCGGTAAGGGAAGCCGACCTGTCCGAGCTCCAAAAAAGGTTGAACGAGGCCATGATGAAATTGTCTGATGAACACAGAGCCGTGGTCACCATGTTCCATATCCAGGGAATGCCGCACGCTGAAATCAGTAAGATCTTGCGTGTTTCCGAGGGAACGGTACGTTCTCGGCTCTTCTACGCGAACCGGCAGCTACAAAATTATCTGGATGAATTTCGGAAAAACCCTGTTGCTTAGGACCCGCGCCGAAAATGGACGAATTTAACGACAACGAAATTGGGAAACTTCTCCGGTTGAAAAAATTCGAGCAGCCGCCCCCCGGTTACTTTGACAATTTCCTGCACGAGTTCCATCGCCGTCAGCGCGATGAAATGTTGCGCGAGCCGCTCTGGAGAATCTGTTTGCAGCGCGCGCAGGACTTCATGTTCCGTTTGAATGTGCCCGCGCTGACCTCTTATCCAGTCGCGGCGGCCGCTCTGTTTGTATGCGCCGCGATTGTTTCGCTTAGAGTTTATCAGGGACCGGAAACACCAACGAACGTCGCGGCGCAAAATCGCCCGGCGTTTAGCGCGCCGGCAAATGTGTAGGGAGAATGGACGCTGGCGTCGCCTGTGGCCACGCGGTTTTTCAACGCGCAGCCGATTCGTAAATCGAACGAAAGCACCCGAACTCACCGGGCTGCCGCACCCCCGCGCTACGTGCTTGACAGCGTCCCTGTGAGTTATGAGACAGCTTTCCGGTTCTAGCCGGGCGCCGTCCCGCAGTGGCGGGATCCGGACCCGCTCTCTCGCGGTGTCGAAACTCGCGTTCGCTTTGGGTTTCGTTGCGATTGTCGATCTTACCTATGCGCAGGAACAATCGGCCACCTCCATCAGTCGCGAGGTTAAAGATGTTTTCGAGCGTGCGGCCAAAGCGGTTGTCAAGATTCACGGCGCTGATGAACACAGCGAATTTTTCGGGACCGGTTTTTTTGTCGACCCGACCGGCACCCTTTACACTTCCTACACGGTCGGCGGCGAACCGGGAAATTTCACGATTGAGTTCGACGGCAAGCATTACCCTGCCCGTCAGGTCCTCGCCGACGACCGAAGCGGTGTCGCCATGTTGAAGGTCGACTTGGCCACGCCCGCTCTGCCCATTGCAAGCTCGGAACAGCTCGAAGTCGCCACGCCGGTGGTGATGATCGGGTTTCCGCTCGATCTTCCCAAGACCCCCAGCTTCGGCATGATCGCTGGATTCGACCGCCGGTATCTCGGCAGGTATTTTTCGACAACCCATTTGCGCGTTAATCTTCCGACGCAACGCGGCGAAGCTGGCTCGCCGGTGCTGAATCTGAAAGGCGAAGTCGTCGGCATCTTGGTCGGCAGCTTGGAAAAGAACTCCTCGTGTTACGCTTTGCCGATCGATGCCGCCGAGAAAATCCGCGGCGATTTCGTGCGCTTTGGCGAAGTGCG
>Ga0137359_10000179_pt1 | contig 48928 bp, 42 predicted proteins | sample Mad1_40_16metaG_FD_108281 | JGI IMG/M metagenome (GOLD analysis project Ga0137359, IMG submission 108281) | Vadose zone soil microbial communities from Angelo Coast Range Reserve, California, USA - Mad1_40_16 metaG | ecosystem: Environmental > Terrestrial > Soil > Vadose zone | place: USA... | reverse complement strand
GCGCTCTTCGCCTTGAAACGTGTGCGCGGTGCCGATCAAGATGTCGTGCTTCTCGAACACAGCCAGCGTCAGTGCCTTTGCGAGTTGATCAGCGATGTAGTCAGCCTGGCCCCGGAACGGCGAAAGTATCCCGATCGAGTGACGAGATTCCGGACCGAGTGATTGCTCCGATTCAATCTGGAGCAAGCAGTCGGAAATTAGCCGATTGGCTTCTTTCTCATTCACGCCCAGGCGATTCCGCCGACCTTCGCCACTGCAAAGCATGAGCGAATTCCGAACCGACCTTCCGGGCTTCTCAGTCATTATTCGCAGTGAGTCGGCGTAGAATCTCTTGTTACTGAACTCAATGATTGGGGGAAGGCTTCGGTAGTGCTCGTCCAGGAAGACCACGTGGCTCTGAGAAGGCAATGCTTCATTCACAAAATCCAATATGCTTCTTCCGCGATAGTCGTAGCGGTGCTCCTGCGCGAGCTCGATGCCGCATCTGGCCAGCAGTTCTCTCTGGCGGCGGCCCGGCAAAAACGACAGATGGCGGAGTTGATTTGGATCGCCGCTGATCACGACCCGTCGCGATCGTTGAAAGATCGGCAGACAGCTCGCGATATCACATTGCGTAGCTTCGTCGATTATCGCCAGATCGAACAGATCTTACTTTAGCGGCAAGACATCCTGAATATCGGCTAGACTAACCAGCCAGATCGGCAGCGCGGTTAAGAGGATTTTGAGTCGATCTGTCCAAAGAGGTCCTCCTGCTTCACGCCGGTGCGCGCTCGTATAGCGCGGAGGAACGTGCTGAATTGCTGACGGTGCCTCCCGAGTGACTCTCTCAAGCGGCTGCGGTTCAGGACTTGAGCCAGCCTGGTAGTCTCGTGTACCCGCCGATCCAACAAGCATTCGAGTTTCTCCAACAATTGCCACAGAGGCTCCAAATGCTTCACCCGATAATCGATGTAAGAATTGATTATGGTTTGCAACCCTCCGGCCCGTTGAACGCTGAGAAGTCGGCCCCAGGTGAGTTCCTGGGTATTGCGACGATGGAGGAGTCGTTCGAGGCGTTCGAGCTCGCGATCCACGCCCTTCAGCTCTTTCTCGAGTTGATTTGGATCGGAGCCCTGGTCACCTTCGCCGGTATGCATGCCCGAGAGTAGTTGATCGAGATGCTGCTTGAGGTCTTTGAGATATTGTTTTCGACCCCCGCGAATCGCGCAGCCTTTAAGCCCCAACTGTCGCTCAATCTTGTCTCCAATAACATCGACTGCGTGATTCATCTTCGAAGCGATAAGCACCGACTGCTGCCGGCTGAGGTGCTCGACAGCGAGCGCCGAAATCGTGAATGACTTGCCAGTGCCGGGAGGTCCAATCACCAAAGTCAAAGGGCTGGTAGCGCCCCGCTCGATGATGGTTTGCTGCCCGGTATTGAGCACGGCAGGGACCCGCCATAATCGCGGCATTCGCGGGGAGGGCCTGGCTGGTGACGCCGAGAACAGCATCTGCAGCGGTTCAGAGAACGCCTCTGCTTCAGCCATCTCCGACAGCTCGTTCACGACGCCCCGCGTCTCGACTGATTTGTTGATAAGAGCTACGGCCGAAGAAGAAACGGCCACCAGCCGACCGCCTTGCTCCTTCACCTGCGAGAACATGCTTTGCAGATCCCGTTGAGGGACTAGCTTTGGATACTGCCGAAGGGCGTCGGCGTTCAGTCCGGGCACTGCCTCTTCCAACAGGGCGGAAAGCTCAAAAACCTGTTCCGGTGCGATCGGCCCGACGTTCAGCAAATCTGCTGCCTGTCGCGACAAGGTTTTCTGTCCGGAGTCGCCCTCGAGGGCATCCAGTAGGTGATAGTTTAGCCGCCGGGTCTCAAGATCGGGTTTCAGAAAGACATGAGGCGGCTGCTCGATAATCTCCGTTGGATGGATCAGAACCGGTGCGCAGATGGATCGAGGCTCCTCTTCGCCGGTGCTTAAGCGACCGAGGATGAACAGCGAGCAATAGACCAGTTCCTTTTCCTTCTGATGAAGGTAAGCGGCCTTTCTTGCGTCCGAGCCATCATCGGGATCGAGCGGGAACTCCACGAGGAAGCCTGTCAGAAGCGCTTCTTCGCCTTCAACAAAAAGGCGATGACTGACCGACCCATGAAAGATATTCCACAGCGCGCTCCTTCGATTGTCTTCCTCGTAGCAGTCTCTGAAGTATCGGATGATGTTTGGAAGAGCCACAAGAGGCATCGCGCGGAACCTCAGCTCGAAGAGACCTGGTCGCTGGCCTTAATGCAGTCCGGTTCGTGCTCAGGATCAATCGTTGTCATCTCAGCCATCAACAACCGCTCGCATTCGGCTGGAGTGCGGGGAATGCTTTCCGCTTCTCGCGCAGCTTCCGTTTCTACTTCTATCCGGCCGGCCGGAAGCCAGAAGCCTGAAAGCAGAGCCAAGACCGCGAACGCCACGCCAGTCAGAAACACATTGTGTAAAGCGCCGGCCAGCGCGCCGGACATCGCTTTGAGAAGTTCAGGCCTCTGCGCGGCGCGAGCTATCGGATCAATCAGCGCGCTTGGATTGTGTACTACGCGGGCGACGTCCGCCTCGGGTAAGCCGCTCTCCTTCTGAATCTCCGCGATATGTGACGCCAGGCTGATGGTCATCACCGTTCCCATAATTGCCACGCCGACTGTTTGACCTATCGACCTCGAGAACTGGTTGAGCGAGGTAGCTATCCCAAGCTGGCTTCTACCAACCGAATTCTGCACGGTGATCAAAAGCGCAAACATCACCAACCCCATCCCTATCCCCATCGCCAGAATGTCGCCAATGAGCCACGTCCGCGACGTGCTCGCGCCGAATGTCGTGAGAACAGCGAAACTGGCGACCAGAACAACAAGCCCCGCAAGAATAGTCGGGCGATAACCGATTCGGAACATCAATCGCCCGCCCACCACCGACATAATTACCCATCCCAGCAGAAAGGGCGTGAGGAGCGCTCCCGCTTCGGTCGCAGTCCCCCCGAGCGTGCCTTGAACGAAAAGGGGAATGAATGAAAGCGCGCCGAACATCGCCGCGCCAACCATGAAAGCGGTGATCGAGCCGACACCGATTATGCGGTTTCTGAACAGCGAGAACGGAACGATGGGTTCGGGTGCGCGTCTCTCCGTCCGCACAAACAAGAAACTGAAAATCAGCATGCCCGCGACTGCCACGAGCGTGAGAGGATTGCCCCAAATGGTCGGGTCGCCGCTCTCCACAAGCACAAGTAGCAACAGCGTGATCGCGATTGTCAGCCACACCGCGCCCGCGTAGTCGATGATTGGCCGGCCCATTCGCTTTGGCTCAACGAGTGCGATTCCGACTACTACAGCCCCGGCCAGCCCGAAGGGGATGTTGATGTAGAACACCCAGCGCCACGAAATGTGATCGGTTATGAAGCCGCCCGCCAGCGGCCCCAGTATTGAAGCCAGTCCCCACACCCCGCTGAACAGTCCCTGCATTCGCGTCCGCTCGCGCAACGTGTAAATGTCGCCATTGATCGTCATGCTGAGCGGAATCAACGCGCCCGCTCCCAGTCCCTGGATCCCGCGGAAGACGATCAGTTGGGTGATTGACTGCGACGCTCCCGACAGCGCAGAGCCAACGAGGAAGAACGCTACGCCGATCAGGTAAAAGACTCGCCGGCCGTAGAGGTCCGACAATCTCCCCCACACTGGGACGGTCACGGTTGAAGTCAGCAGGTAAGCCGAGAACACCCAGCTATATCGATCAAGTCCGCCGAGCGACGCGATTACCGTCGGCATTGCCGTGCCCACGACCGTAGCTTCGAGCGCGGCCAAAAACATTCCGAGCATCACGCCGGCGGTCACGACTCGCCGGCGGCGCTTGGAGAGAATCACGTGTGGTTGGTCCACAACGTTCGCTTCGATAAGGTCAGAAGCCATTCTGTTGTCGCTCTTTCTAACGGACCTCATTCCGCGCCAGCACGACGCAGTTGAATGAGAGGCGTTTGTTCTTCCTTGATCGACACGGTGACGTGACTTCGACAGACCGGACATTGAAGCCGTCGCCACTTGCGCCCGCGTTGAAACCGCGTCGTTACTATGGCGCCGCACTCAGGGCACTCAGCATCGGCATAGCCGTCGCGGTCGTCATCTTCCGCTACGTACTTGCGCTTCGGCATGACACGTCTCAAACCAGTAAGGGTGTCCGTCCGCGGGCGCACCTCACACGATCTCACTGGTTGATTTGCGATGAGGGGCCCCCGCGGAGGACGCCCTTACTGCTTCGTTTGCTCTGTCTCAATCGGATATCCAAGCTCCCGCCACCGCTTCCACCCGCCATCCATCGAGATCACGTTCTTGTAGCCCATCTTCTGGAGCGCATCCCCGGCAAGCGCGGAGCGAAACCCGCCGCCGCAATAGAGAATTATCTCGGCATTGTGATCCGGGATGGCCTTCTCGATGTCGCGTTCGATTATTCCTTTGCCAAAGTGAATGGCTCCGCTCGCGTGGCCCTTCTGCCACTCGTTGTCCTCGCGCACATCGACGAAGTAGAAGCTCTCTCCCGCTTCTTGTTTGCGCTTCACATCCTCGGGGGTGTTCTCGCGCACGCGGCTCTTTGCATCATTGACAGACTTGAGGAATCCCGGCGAGTGGTCCATTGCTGTCTCCTGTTCTGGGCAGATTCAAGTTGTTCATCGCTTATGATAGCCACCCGCCGTCTCTGCGGCAAATTCATCGACTGACAGGCTCGCTCGTCGCCTTGTGAATCTTTGACCCGTCAATTCTCTGCGGTCACCTTTCGATCTAAACTTATGTGCGTTCGAGAAGCGTCGTATGTGTGTTAGAATGGAATTAGATTAGAGTACTAGCCTCTCTTCAGCGTCGCAGTTGAGGTAAATCACTGGTACCGATTATGGAAAATCCAAATAAAGAAGAAGCGCGCACCTCGATGCAAGCGCCGCCGCTCGCAGTTCCCGATGCTGAGTCGGCGCGGCGCATCGTGAGCCGATGGTTGAGAACCAATATTGGAGATGCGCTCTATCCCGCGGAGCCTAAGTTTGTGGAAGAGAGCTTCGCTTGGGACGTTCCGGTCTGGTTCAGCACAGCCAGCGAGCCAATGGCAGCCTTGCTTGCTGATGTTTATGTTAGTGCAACTACAGGAGCGTTTCTTGGCCGCCCGACGCCGGAGGAGTTGATTGCTAGGCTGAACCATATCAACTCTAAGAAGGAATAGCGCGTGCTGCCTCTGTTCTCCCAGGAGTTGCCAACGAGTTGTGTTGCGGCGTGTGTGCGAATGGTGCTTACCGGCCTTGGGCATTCGCTGACCGAAGCGGATATTCGCCGTCGTTGCGGTCAACTCACCTTAGGAATGCGGCTAAACCAAGTTGCAAATGGCTTGAGGGATCTCCCGGTCGCGGTGGCATATGAACTTGAGTGGAGCCTCGATGACCTGGTTGGTGCCGTTCGAGTCGGAATTAATCCTATCGTTGGAATAGACCTGCGTCCGGTGGAAGGGATTTTTGCATATCACGCGGTGGTTGTTGTGGACATTACAGCCGAGCAGGTACTTGTGCACGACCCTAGGCACCGAAAGGGTGCTAGTTCAATAGGACTCAACACGTTCCAGGCCGCGTGGAAGGCGGCAGATCGAGAAGCTGTTATCATCGCGGCCGAACCTATGAGCCTGGCAATTTGAGTAGAGAGAAAGAAATGAACAACCACACTGCCGGGAAGGCGACCGCTTGGTGGCGCAGGCTACCGGGCAGCGACCAATCGAGTTGTTCCCCGAGTCCGATACGAAGTTCTTCCTGACAACCATCGATGCCAAGATTACCTTTGTGAAAGACGATACAGGGAAGGTCACTCATTTGATCCTACATCAGGCCGGAGATCGCCAGGCGAAGAGGATCAATTAGACCGCGACGTTGCTTGGATCCCGCTGCACTCAGAAGTAGCTGGCGGCGCTGACGTGATATTGAATGTCTTCATCTGTGTAGTCAGAATGCATCGGCATTTACTATTGACCGCGTTCGTCGAATCGTGATACTTTCGCCCTCGAACAGATATGTGGAATCTGGCTTCGCAAGATAAACAAGAGAAGACTCAGAACAGGCTTCCGTCATCAATCCCTGCCTCACTGACACTTTGTTTTCAGTCCGAGTGAACGAGTTCGTGCTTACTAGCTGAACGACTGGCCCCCACCTCTCACTTGGCTGCCGAGAACTACGCAGTTGAAGGCGATTCCGCTTACAAGGTGACCGGAAGGCATTGCTCCGGCGGAATCAGATCAGGCGAAAGCGTGGTTTGCGCGTCGGCTTCGCTCCTATTTAGGCGAAGACTTCCTTCATTGACAGGTGCACTATGAATCAATTCGTTCAATGCTGCTTCAAACGCGCTCTACCGCTAACGCTCTGCTTAGCGCTTTTGATAAGCGGGGTGGCAGGGCAATCGCCAACAAAAGGCGCGGCGCCTGGGCCCGCTGCGCCGCTGGTTTCTGAAAGCGACGCTGTGCGCTTTCTCGAACAAGCCACCTTCGGCCCCAATAGTCCGTTGATTAACCGCGTGCAGTCTACCGGGATCAAGGATGTGCTGCAGGACGAGTTCTCGGTGCCGATGTCCTTGTATCCCGACTTGCCGGTTTTCCCGTCTGATTCTGCGATAGGGTGCCCGACGGGCAGCGATCCGAATTGCTTCCGAGACAACTACACGATGTACCCGCTTCAAGTGAAGTTCTTCTTAAATGCTCTATACGGGGACGACCAGTTGCGTCAGCGCGTCGCATTCGCGCTGCATCAGATATTTGTCGTCTCGGGTGTTTCGATTTCACAGCCGAGTTCCATGTCGCCATATCTAAACTTATTTGCCCGCGGCGCATTCGGAAACTATCGCCAATTGCTTTACGACGTAACGGTGAACCCGGCGATGGGGAACTATCTTGATATGGTCAACAACGACAAGCGGTGTTGTGGCGCTTCGCCGAACGAGAACTACGCCCGCGAGGTCCTTCAACTATTCAGCATAGGATTGTACAAGCTGAATCAAGATGGCGCTCTGCAGCTTGACGGGCTGGGCCAGCCCATACCGACATACGATCAGAATACGATCATAGGCTTTGCGAAGATATTCACCGGGTGGACCTATGCGCCCTTGCCTGGCGCCCCTTCGCAGTGGACCAACCCCGAGAACTACCTCGCACCGATGGTTGCCTTTCAAAACCACCACGACATTTCCGCGAAGCCTTTGTTGAATGGTGTGACATCAGCGGCAAATCAGACGGCGAAGAAAGACCTGGTCTTCGCGCTCGACAATATCTTCAACCATCCGAACGTCGCGCCGTTCATCTGCAAGCAGCTCATTCAGAATCTGGTCACGAGCAATCCGACCCCGGGGTACGTTTCGCGCATCTCGGCTGTATTCAACAACAATGGCGCGGGTGTGCGCGGCGACTTGAAGGCAGTGGTTAGCGCAATACTGCTGGACCAGGAGGCTCGATGCGATGACGTTGCGACCTGCGCTTCGACGACCGATGTCAACTACGGTCATCTGCGCCAGCCGGTCCTCTTAATCACGAATATTCTGCGCGCGTTCAACGCCGCCAGTGACGGCGTGGGCCTTTCCGACCGGGCAAGAAATATGGGGCAGGAGCCCTTCAACCCGCCGACAGTCTTCAGCTACTATCGGCCGAATTACGTAATCCCCGGAACAACGCTTCTGGGCCCGGAGTTCTACATTCAAAGTTCGTCGGCGGCAATTAACCGCGCCAATGTGGAACGCCTTCGCGCTCATCTTGGGGATGCACGAATCCCAGCATTTGATCTAGCTGTGTGGCTTTTCCGTGGGACCAGTTGGCCCGCCGTTGTCTCACGCCAACTCGTTCGCGACTTTCTGTTTCGCTATTATGAAATTAATGATGAGGAGATCCAGACTCTCTTTGACACTTCCCTTCCAGATTCACCTCAAGAATGGACATCGGAAACACCTGTTGAGGAGCCTGAACTCTTCACAGTTATTGGGTGGCCGCCCGGTGCTGTGCCCGAGGAGGGCGCGGCACTGCGTTTTTTGGAGTTGTACGAAATTGGGCCTGCGACATTCTTCCGTTACGAGCCAGCCGAACGCTTAAACATCATCACGGGCGATAATAGCTTAGGTAAAACCTTCATATTTGAATGCGCCTGGTGGGCACTGACCGGCGGCTGGTTAACTTACGCGGTAACCCCGCGCAGCAACGTGGCAAAGTCCAAACCGCGAATATCATTTGGCTTGAGTAGCGCAGGTGGCCGATCGCAAGACTTCACAGCCGAGTTCGACTGGGACAAGCAGGCGTGGAAGGGTATTCCAAAGCGAGAAACGCTACCGGGACTGGTCGTATACGCCCGCTTCGATGGCTCGTTTGCGGTATGGGATCCGGCAAGAGCCGCAGTGTCGGATCAAGGGATGAGGGGAGGCGCGTTATCGGCGCGACTGTTCCTCACACGACGAGATATTTGGAATGGCCTGCGGGCCGAGACTCACGATAGGGAACAGTGGCTGTGCAATGGTCTAGTTCGGGACCGGGTAACATGGCAGACCGGGGGAGAGAGGTACAAGCGGCATTATGATGCCCTGCTTGCGTGTCTTACTGCGCTGTCACCTTCAGGAGCAGAAGCCTTAACGCCGGGAGATTCCGTTCGGCTGTATATCGAAGATGCGCGTGAATTCCCAACACTGCGCATGCCATACGGTGACGTGGCAGTAGTGCACGCATCGGCTGCAGTTCAGCGGATCATTGGTCTGCGGAACCTTGAACGGGCGCAAAGGCATTCATCAAGACGTCTTGGACCCATTCGAGATTCAGAACGGGTGGTTTGTTATAGCGTTTCCCTCTTTACTGGTAGGACCAGCGCCTGATCTCGGGCAAGAGTTGTCTGCGAGTATCAGGACAACGATTAACCGTCTGAAGCTTAATGACGAAGGTACCTGTCTGAAGAGTAGAGCGAAGTTCATCGAGTTGTACTGTAAGGGGATAGTGACCTTTGACTATCTGCAACAAGAGGCACCGTTCATTGCAATGGAGTTAGAGCGACGAGATCTAGTTGCCGGCATTAGGCAGATCATGCTCTACGATGTTCGAGCTTGAACGTCGTAGCTCTGCCTTGATGTAAAGATACACAGAAGAGTGAATCAAGTAAGGACCGGGTGAGTCGGGGGTGCCAAGACTGCGCTCGGCGTCCGGCCTCCCACTTGCCTCAGCGAGGCTTCACGGCTCGGTAAGAAACGTCGTAGCTTCTTTCAGGAACAGATCCAGCTGATCGTGATGCACCCAATGGCCTGCATGAGGTACCTTAATCAAACGGTGGTTCTTGATGACTTGCGCGCGGCCGTCTGATTCGGGGTCGGCCGCCCAGCTCTCCATTCCCCAGAACAACAACACCGGACACGCGATCTGACCCATTATCTCGACGAAGTCCTCTCGGTTGTGACCGTAAGGCGCAAACGGCCGCGCGTAGTTATCGAACTTCCAAACCAGCGAGCCATCCGCGTTCCAGTTAGTCCCGTGCAAAGTCAGATGACGGGCTACTTCGTCTGAAAGATGAGGGTTCGCTTCTTTCATCCGCGCGACGGCCGAATCGAGATCCTTGTAGCTGTGCGGATCGCGGCGCTCGGACTGTCGAATTGCCTCGATCCAGTTCCGCATCCGCTCTGAAGCTGGACGGAATATTTTATGGCCGGGCGGCGGACCGAGGCCCTCGATCGAGATTGCTTTCTTGACTCGATCGGGATATACGCCCGAATAGAAGAGCGTAACGATCCCGCCCAGCGAGTGGCCTACCAGATAGATGGGCGAAGCGTTGATGATGTCCGCGAGCGCTGAAAGGTCAAGCACGTGCTCGGCGATGCTGTATAGCGCGCCCGGCGCCCACTGGCTGTTGCCGTGCCCGCGCAGGTCGATTGCGTAAACGTGAAAGTGTTCGCGCAACGCTCGCGCCACCCAATCCCAATTGCGAGCGTGATCCAATCCGCCGTGAACGAGGATGAGCGCGGGCTTGCCTTCATTGCCCCAATCCCAGAAGTGCAGCTTCAAACGGTGCGAGTAGTAGTAGTGTGAAATCGGCTCCAAGGATTCTCTCCCAGGTGTTGGGGATCAGTTCCGGAACCTTCGCGCCAGGTACCTTTCGGTCAGAAACATCACAAGGAATGGAAGCGATAAGGTCGAGGCTGCCGACACGGTTTGGCCCAGGTCGTTTGACTCGATCACCGGCCACAGGCTCACGTGTACCAGCATCGCGATCAGCGCCAGCGCCGCCAGGGACATTCCCGCAAATCGGTTTCCCGCTTGCCAGGTGGCGTCATTGATCATCGACCGCGGCGAACCGTACCCCAGCACCCAGTGGCGTCTTAGCCTGGGAGAGAACCAACACATGGTCGCGCCACATAGAATCAGCGCGATATCACTGGTCATCAACAGGTATCCGTAGATCAACATTGCTAGTTAACAAGAGCCTCTGAAATGTTTTTCGATGAAAGGGGCCTGGCCTTTCAGCCCGTATTTAAACCTTCCGGACACTTGTCGTCAAGGGTCAATTGCAACCCGCTTGACATCCGTTTGTCGCTGCGATAAAAACCGACCGGCTGGACGGTCGAGAAGCCTTGCACAACTCACCAGGAATGGCTCTGAATCGAAGGACAGCGAGACCAGATCCCAATGTCTTCGATGGTTTTTGTCAACGATGTTAAGCGCCGGCGGTCGGATGTTAAACAAATCACGTTGACTGCGCTTCGTGCTCCTTCGTGCATTGGTGTCTTAGTGGCGGAACGCTGCAGTGGTGGGACAAAAAGGAGACTTAGATGAGTAGGAACCGGATCAGAGCTTTGGCCATCGCGATGGCGGCTCTCATGCTTGCACTGGGCTTTGCTACCGGCGGCTCCGCGAAGCCTGCGCCACAAGCTGGCCAGCAACCGGCGGCGGCCTTCAAAGCGCCTGACACGATTGATTTCCGCAGTGCCAACATAATGAGCGAAGGCGTTCGATTGCACGCGGAGCTGTTTTCACTCAAGACGCTGGCCGGCAAGCAGCTCCCCACGGTCATAATGGCTCACGGCTGGGGCGGCACGGCGGCCGGGTTTCGCCGTGACGCAATCGAGCTGGCGGCGGCCGGCTATCTGGCCATCACGTTCGACTATCGCGGCTGGGGAGAGAGCGATTCGCGAGTCATCCTCACCAGCCCGGCGCCTGCGAAGAAAGACGGCCTGAAGTTTACAGCCGAAGTCTTGGAGGTACGCGAGGTCGTAGATCCATTGGAGATGGTGACCGATTGGTTCAACGCCATCCATTGGGCGATGGGGGAGCCGATGGTCGACAAGAATCGAATCGGCTTGCGAGGATCCAGCTACTCCGGAGGTCACGTCGTCTACGTTGCGGCCCGCGATCCGCGGGTGAAAGCGATTGTCAGCCAGGTGGGATCGCTTGATTCGCGTCCCAAGGCTATCGCGCTGGCGGGCGGCGTATCAGACCAGTTGAAGATGGCCTACGATGAAGCGACCAGGCGTGCGCGCGGCGAGATCGGTTATCCGGCGCCGCGCGCGCGCGTGATCGGCAATTTGCAGGGCGCGCCGATCCGCGACAAGCTGTTGCTCTACGCGCCGGTCGAGGATGCAGCGAAGCTCAAGAATTGCGCGGCGCTGTTTATCGTTGCCGAGAAGGAAGAGCTTTTTGACAACAACGATCACGCGAAGGTTGCGTACGATCGAATGACGGGACCTAAGAAATATGTGGTCGTCCCGGGCATCACCCATTACGGCATCTATACCACAGAGCGCGATCGAGCGATCAAGCTCTCGATTGAATGGTTCGACCAGTATCTGAAGAAGTAGCGTGAAAGAGTCCGTGGTCCGTAGTCCGTAGTCCGTGGTCCGTAGTCCGTAGTCCGTGGTCCGTAGTCCGTGGTCCGTAGTGGATGTTAGGTGATCAAATCAGCTTCGTGCCGAGAGCAAAATTGAAGACTGACAACTGACTACGGCTACGGGCTACGGGCTACGGACTACGGACTACGGACTTCTTCAAAGGAGAAAGGTATGAAGCTAGTCACTCGTGTGATGTCGATGTTCATGGTTGTCCTGCTTGCTGGTGGGGCAGTGGGGCAGGGTATTCGCTCGGTAGCGCCAAACGGAACCGGGCTTTCGAGCGAACGCCTTGATCGCATAGGCGCAGTGATGAACGAACACGTAGCCAAGGGCCACATTGCCGGCGCGGTTGGTCTGATCGCGCGCCGCGGTAAAATCGGCTATTTCGAGACGTACGGGTTTCAGGACAAAGAGGCCAGTGTTGCCATGCGAAAAGACACAATCTTCCGCATGTACTCGATGACCAAACCCATCACCGGCGTGGCGGTGATGATCCTCTACGAAGAAGGGAAGTTCTATCTCACCGATCCCGTTTCCAAATATCTTCCCGAACTCGCCAATATGAAGGTAGCGGTGGTTGAGGCTGATCCGAAGACCGGCAAGAAGACTCGTTACTCGGTGCCGGCGCAGCGCGAGATCACGATACTCGACCTGCTGCGACATACATCGGGGATCGATTACGCGGGTCCGGAGGACGTGGAAGGCAAACGCATCTACGAGAAGCTCGGAACAAACTCCCTCGATCAGCCGATTGGCGAGATGGTAAAAAAGATCGGCCAGGCGCCTCTGGTTCACCAGCCGGGAACGATGTGGGAATACGGGCTCTCGATGGACGTGCTCGCTCGATTGGTTGAGGTGGTCTCGGGTCAGGCTTACGACAAGTTTCTCGAACAGCGAATCTTCAAGCCGCTTGGCATGGTGGACACGGGCTATACAGTGCCACCGGAGAAGGCTAACCGGTTCTCGAAGCTCTATGCACCGGGCGATGGTTGGACGATCAAACCCAACACGAGCCCAGCTCAGACTTCGTATCTCAAGCCCGCGGTGAATTTTGGCGGCGGTTCGCAGTCGGTGTCTACGGCGGCAGACTATCTGCGTTTCTGTCAGATGCTGCTCAACGGCGGCGAGCTTGACGGCGTTCGGATCTTGAGCCGCAAGACGGTCGAGTTGATGACCTCAGACCATCTTGGCGATATGCCGCGCGGCAGTCTGCTGCCAACCGGTTATGGCTTTGGCTTCACAATGGCTGTCAGTCACGGCGCCGGAAAGACGGGAGTGATCGGGTCGGAAGGCGAGTACTTCTGGGGAGGCGCAGCGGGAACTCGCTTCTGGATCGATCCGAAGGAGCAGATGATCGGGATCTTTATGATTCAGATTCTGCCCCACACCAACCTGACCTACGGCAGTCAGTTCAGGCAACTGGCCTATCAGGCGATTTCGGACTGAGCTAATTATGTCCTACGCCGAGCGGGCGGTTGCTCAGGTTCTATACTCAATTGACAACGGGTCGGCTAGAGGCTAAAGTTAGCAACAAGTTGGGACTGACCGACCTACCGGGCGGTCGGTGAACGGCTTGAGCCCTCGTACACTTGCGGCGAAGCTTAGCGATTGATGTTTTGTCGTCGGCGTTTGGCAGCCGGCGCGCCATCATAGCTGATGAGAAAGGCCTATTGTCAGGTCAGCGATCAAGTGGTTGTTCATCTCGCTAGTTGAGCGAGCAGTGGAACCGATAACCGTCACCGCTTCCAGGGAGGAGAGAATATGAAACGCACCCGCGGACTTTGCCTGACTGCCGGTCTGATTCTGGCCGTAGTCTTCCTGTTCCAGTTATCGACGAACGCGAGCGATAAGTCGCCGTCCTCGATCACCTTCACCAAGGACGTTGCGTCGATTCTGAACAAGAACTGTGCCACGTGTCACCGGACAGGTGAGATAGCTCCTATGTCGCTGCTCAGCTACAAAGACGTTCGCCCGTGGGCAAAATCAATTCGCGAAGTCGTGGTGGAACGACGGATGCCGCCTTGGCTCGCCGACCCGCATTACGGCGAATTCTCCAACGACAGCCGCCTCTCACAAAAGGACATCGATACGATCGTGGCCTGGGTTGATGGTGGCGCAAAAGAAGGAGACGCGAAGGACTTGCCGCCGGCGCCGAAATTCCAACCCGAGGGCTGGAAGCGCGGAACTCCGGACCTTGTGTTGTCGATGACCCTGGAGGCGAGTGTGCCCGCAGACGGTGTTGTTGCCTACAGACACTTTGCGGTTCCGACGGGCTTCACCGAAGACAAGTACGTTCAGTTTGCGGAGATCAAGAGGGGTGACCCGAGCGTTGTGCACCACGTGATCGTCAGCGTGCGCGAGCCCGGCCAGGGACCGTTGCCGCCCGCGGGTGAGATCAACCTTGGCGCTGCCGCGAATCGAGAGGGTGAAGCAAGAACCGCTCAACAACCAGGTCAGGGCGGGGGAAGAGGGAACACTCAAGACGGAATGCTGGTTGGTTGGGCGCCGGGGATGAGTCCTTTGAACCTGCGAGACGGTCAGGCCAAGTTGATCAAGAAGGGCTCCGTGCTGATCTTCCAGATGCACTACACGACCAACGGCCAGGCGAGCAAGGATCGCACGAGCATCGGGCTCTACTTCGCCAAGGGTCCGGTCGAGAAGCGCGTAATTACAACCGGCGCGGTTTCTCGCAATCTGGTGATCCCAGCGGGAGAACCCAACTACGAATCCAAGGCTTCTTTTACATTCAAGGAAGATTCCCACATCGTCAGCTTCATGCCGCACATGCACGTTCGCGGGAAGGATTTTGAGTACAAGCTGGTTTATCCGGACGGCACGTCGAGGGTCCTGCTGAGTGTGCCCCGCTATGATTTCAACTGGCAGCTTGTTTACTTCACCAAGGAACCGGTTGCGGCGCCGAAGGGCAGCCACATCGACTGCGTCGCGCACCACGACAACTCCGAGCGGAACAAATTCAACCCGGACCCGACCAAGGAAGTGCGCTGGGGTCCTCAGACGTGGGAAGAGATGATGATCGGGTGGCTTGACTACACCATCGATAGTCAGAATCTGAGGACGGAAACGGCGTCCAAGTAGGGATCGCGACAGAGTATGCGAAGTTCGTAGTACGGCCTTTAGGCGGAAGTTTTGTGAATCGGCGCATCGGGCCAAACTACGAACTTCCGCCTAAAGGCCGTACTACGAACTCTTTATAGGAGGGTGAACAAAAATGCGCTTACTCAAGGTAGGGGCCATTACAGCGGGGCTGGCCGCGCTCCTGATTGTTGGAGTCTCGGCGAGCGGGCCGGCTAAAGCCAGCTCAACTTTCACGAAGGACGTCGCACCCATCCTTTTCAACCGATGCATCGAGTGTCACCGCGCGGGTGAGATCGCGCCGATGTCTCTTCTCACTTATCAAGAGGTGCGCCCGTGGGCCAAGTCGATCAGGCAACGTGTGGTGGAGCGCTCGATGCCGCCCTGGTCCGCGGACCCGCACTACGGCAAGTTCTCGAACGATGCCAGTCTTTCTCAGAAAGAGATTGAGACCATCGTTTCGTGGGTTGATGCGGGTGCGCCGAAAGGTGACGACAGGGATATGCCGCCCGCGCCGAAATTCGTCGAGGGCTGGACGATCGGCAAGCCCGATGTCGTGCTCGCCATGCAGGAAGAATACTCGATTCCAGCCGACGGAACGATACCGTACCTTTACTTCACGATCCCCACCGGTTTCAAAGAGGACAAGTGGGTTCAGGCCATGGAGATCAGGCCCGGCAATCGCGGCGTGGTCCATCATGTCATAGCCTTCGTTCAGGAAGCTGGCGCCACCAGCCGTCGAGGTGGCGCAGGAGGAGAAGCGCAACAAGGCAGGGGCCAATTGGGAGGCATCACACCAAACAAGACCGGCGTGGTCTACAGTCCCGGGACTGCGCGGCTCATCAAAGCGGGCTCGAGCATAGTTTTCCAGATGCACTACACCACAAACGGCGAAGCGACCAAGGACCGAACAACCATCGGGCTGGTCTTCACCAAAGAGCCTCCGACGCGGACTCTGGTTACGGGGAATGCCTTGAACGCGCGCTTTGTTATTCCGCCTGGAGAAGCCAGCCACGAGGTCAAGTCCTCAACGACCTTCAAAGAGGACGTGCACCTGACGTCATTCATGCCGCACATGCATTTTCGCGGAAAGGATTTCACATACACAGCGGTGTATCCCGATGGCCGTTCAGAGGTTCTGCTCAGCGTGCCGAAGTATGACTTCAACTGGCAGTTGACCTATGTGTTGGAGAAACCGCTAGCCCTTCCCAAGGGGACGAAGCTCGATTGTGTGGCGCACTTTGACAACTCGACCGCGAACAAATTCAATCCGGATCCGACCAAAGAAGTGCGCTGGGGCGACCAGACCTGGGAAGAAATGATGATAGGCTGGTTCAGTTTCACGCGTGATGCGGAACAACGGGAGACGGCCGTCGCCAAGTCGCCTTCGGCCAAGTGAGTTCGAGTGGCAGGGTCCTGGGGTAAAGTGGGCGGTCTCCCGTGTTCGGAGGGCCGCCCGTTTCTATCAGCAGAGCACCTGGCGCGCATCACGTTGCGCTTAACCAAGTGGACGTCGCTCAGGCCTTCATCGAAAACCTCAGTCATAAAGTACAGGGAGGATCGAGCTAATGCGTAAAGCACTCATTGTTGGAGCAGTCGTTTTGATTCAATGTGTCGCCGCATCCGGCCAGTCGCCGGACAAGTTGGAGGGCCGTTGGGCGGGCACGGTCGACGGATTACAAGGAAAGCAAAATGCTGTAGCCACTTTCAAAAAGGATGGTGACAAGTACGCCGGCAGTATCTCGGGCCTTCGCCCCGGCATGGAGGCTTCCCTCAAAGATATAAAGGTGGACGGCGACAAGGTGACAGCAAAGTCCGAAGTCGAATCCCCGCAGGGAAATATTGTCATTAACTACAACTTTGTTGTTCAGGGCGAGAGCTTGAAGGGAAAAGGGGAAGTTGATTTCGGGGGGCAGACCTATGGTTTCGACTTCGATTTGAAACGTGGTGGCGAGATGCCGGCAGGGACACCAGGCGGGCAGCAAGCTCAGCAGCAACCACCCCCGCGACGCGAGGTGCCACAGCCACAGCAAAAACAATCAATCAATTACTTCGTCGGGCAGTGGAACTTCAATTGGATCGGCCGCGAGAGCCCGCTCGGGCCCGCGCCCAGGGAAGGGACAACGACCTTCACTCTTCGATCCGACGGTAAATCGCTCGATGCAAAAACAGTCGGAAAGTCGGATGACAAGGCCTTCACTGAAAGCGCGGTGATCACTTTCGATGAAGCAGCCAAGATGATGACTTTCTCCGAGCGGCTTGCGAACGGCATTCAGGTTCAGAGCACGGGGGACTGGCGCAGCCCGATCTCGATTCGCTTTACCATCGAGCCGATCAAAGTGAAAGGCCAGACGCTCCTTTTGAAGCGGATCATATCGATCGTAGCCGGGCATTCGTTTACGGTTACCGAAGAGCTCTCCGAGAACGGCGGAACGTTTGTCCGGCTCGGCAGCGCGATCTACACCAGAGTGGCGGCAAGCAAATAAGAGTCCGACAAACTTCAGTTTGTCGTTGACGGAATCGTTGACTGGTTGTCGTGCCGCTTTCGGACCCGCGACAAACTGAAGTTTGTCGGACTTCTCTCAAAGGAGGCAACTGCGATGTGGATACCCAAGTACAAGCGCGATGCGCTGAAGGGGGTTGATTCCCCCATCCCGACACAGGTTGTGTCGAATGAAGAGATCCTTCCTCGGCCCCAGAACAAGAAGCAACAGCATGTCGAGCACCTGATCGGCAAATGGGGCGCGGAGAATGCAAAGCGGCTGGGGATGAACCGCCGCGACTTCATGCGGACGTCCATGGGGTTCGCAACCGCAGTGCTCGCCATGAACGCAGTGCACGGTCCTCACTGGGAGGTCGACGCCGCGGAAGCATTCGAGCCCGCGGCGACGGCGGAGAAATGGCCGAAGGGAGAGTACTTCATTCTCGACGTGCAGACTCATTTCACCAACGCGTACGATTTGGGTGTGGAACGCCGAGCCGGCTCGGGTGGCGGGTTTCGCCAGTATGAGTTCCTCAAGAACATGGGTTTCAACCTGAAGGGTGATGCAGAGGCATATAGCTTTCACAACTTCGTCAAAGAAATCTTCTTCGATAGCGAAACCAGCATGATCGTCATCAGCGGCGTGCCGACCAAAGAGAGGCAGCGCGATGAGGCCGGTAAGGTGCTCGAGGGCGCCGACCGCAGCCGCGCGGGACTCCCGAGCTGGCTGATGGCCAAGCGCAAGAAGGACCTCAACGATCTGGCCGGCTGCCAGCGTTCGCTGTCTCAGGGCAACTGCGCGCCGAACCACTACTGGAACAAGACTACCAACCAGCCTGATTGGCCGGCCCTGTGGGAGCAGATGGAACGCGAGGTGAAGCTCTACGGTATGGACTCGTGGAAGTGGTATTGCCATACCGATCCGGGTGGAAGCGGCGGGGGCTTTAGCATCGATGACGATATGTCCGCGAAGTTCTATGAGAAGTCCCGCGAGTTAGGCGTGAGGTTGTTCAGCGTCCACAAAGGATTCTCCTATCAATCACGCACCCTCGGTCATCTGGCGAACCCGAAGGACGTCGAGAAGGCCGCGTTGCAAAACCCCGATCTGACTTTTGTAATCTATCACTCTGCTCTGAAGCACGGGCCAAACGAACCAGACTACGTTGCCAACAATCAGTTCGATCCGACCACCGGCGATTTCCTGTGGCACAACGTTCTGATGGACATCAAGAAGCGGAATCCGAAGATGAACAATGTCTACTGCGAGATCGGATCGTCCTTCGGGCTGCTCGCGGTCGAGAACCCGGCGATGTGCCAGCATCTCATCGGCAAGAACATCAAGAATTACGGATCCGACCACGTGATCTGGGGAACAGACTGCCTGTGGTGGGGCTCGCCGCAGTGGGCAATCGATTTGTTCAAGCGGTTCCAGTTCACCGACGAGATGAGCGAGAAGTTCGGCTACAAGAAGCTGACCCGGGAAGACAAGTCCAGGATCTTCGGCTTGAACGCCGCGAAGGTCTACAAGGTGGACGTGAACGCCAAGCGCAAGGGGCTGCCGGCAGATGCGCTCACGAAATTCAAGAAGATCTACAAAGAAGAGGGTGGCCAGGCTTCAAACAGGGCGTATGGATGGGTGCGGGCTGACGCATAGCGCGGTGTTTTGCCTTGGCGGGCGCCGTCCAGCGGAACGGGCTGACTGATAAGAAGCTCGAAGAGACTTTGAAGTCCGGTCAGACTTCACTCTTGCGCTTTGCCACCATCGGCTGCGCCGACTCCGGCGCAACCGCTAGTTCGACGGCGTCAGAGCATGAGCTGACCATCGATAGTAATCAATGAGAAGTACCAATCGCCTCGCTCGAACGATGCATACACCCGGACCGTCGACTTGACCAATCGTGCCGCGCGTCCCCGTTGCTTCAGCCGCTTGACACACTCAAGCTGAACCTCGATCTCTTCTGGGTAGTATTTGGCCCGTCGGACCTCTAAGACGCGATAGCTCACCGTTGTGTGCTCTTCAAGGTGACTGAGGTCAAGTTCCATTGGCGGTGCACAATCCTCTTCGCATTCCCGACTTCCGAGACAAAGCACGCAGAGAGTTTTGGCGTTGTAAAGTGTCTTGAGCTCGTCGGTTTTGTTCTGTCTTTCGTACAGAAGGTAGAGTTGCAGCTTTGCTATGAATCGCTCACGAGTCTCGGATGGCACGACCTCGTAAGTGCGGTCGCCCTTTGGGCGTGCTTGTACTGAAGCGAATGCCAAAGTCAATAACAGAGCTAGTGCACAATAGCGCATTGCTTTCACTCTCCCGTCGCCAGCAGGCCGCCGAACAGGAAGTAGCAGTACTAACAGCGGTGTTAATATTACCGTCGTTTGTAAGCTTATCTAAATCGACTGCCAAGCAAATACCAAGTTTATAGGCAGTTGAGGACTTCGATGCTGAGATAGACTAACAAGTCGCAGAATGGGATGCCAGCAGAACTTCCCGCACTGCCCCTTGTAAGGCAGAGTCTCGCTCTCAACAAGGCAGCGGGCGATGTCGAGCAGTCAGGTTTACTAAAGCTGCCGGACTCAACCCTATCAAAATGTGGCTATAGGATTCAACGGCGAGCCGGTTCCGCCAGGCACTGCAAGCGGAGCCGCCGTCAGCAGAAACTCCCAACGATTCCGTTTCGCCGCCGCTTCGCTGATCGCTTCCAGATCGCAGTTGTCAAAAATGTGTATGCCAAGCGCCACCAGGACGAGTTGGTGAATTGGTAAGTTCACGCCTTCAACCCGCGACGGCACGACGTCGCTTGCCGCGTCGCTTCCGAGGATGGCCACCCCACGTTCCTTCAGCCAACGCGCGCAAGAGGCGTGGAGTCCGGCGGAATGTCTCGAGACGTCCCAGGGACCGACCGCCGCGCGACGGGCCCACCGGCCTGTGCGGATGAAGATCACGTCGCCGCTCGAGACCTTCACGCCCGCCTTTTTCTCCCACGCCTCGAGGTCCTCGACGTAGATTGGTGTCTCAGGTTCCAGATAAGGGACGCCTTTTAGTCGAGCCACGTCTATCAGTATTCCGCGAGTGAAGATTCCCTGCTTGAGATTGAGAATCGAGAGCCGGGCCGCGCCCTTTTGTGTGACCTCTTCCTGTGAGAACCCGTTGTACATCTTGCCCTGGTAAAACACATGGCAGAGCGCATCGAGGTGAGTGTGAGCGTAGCCGTGATAGTTGACCGAGTAAGCGTCGAGGCTGAACTGCGAGGCTGGGTTGGCTCCGGTCAAGGTCATCGTGTGCTGGAAAGGGTTTGAATTATCGGCGGCGGCTTCCTTTTCCACATCGTGCGCGAGCGACACTGAGACGCCCTCCTTTACCAACGCGGCAGCTTGTTTGCGTTTGGCTGGGGTGATCAGGTTTATCGCCCCGAGTTGATCCTCCTTTCCCCAGCGCCCCCAGTTGGACAGCTCGGTCATCATGCGATCGACGTCCGCTTTTGTGAGCGTGCGTTGAGACTGATTTCGCGGCTCGTTGATCGTCGCGCCGAGAATAAGCGCAGCCGTTGCGAACAGCGACACGATAATCGCGAGAAAAGCTGATGAGATGATTGACATTACTAAGTGCCGAGCGCCCGAAGCAGATGGTTTCGGGCGCTCGGTCTTTGGTGAAGACTAGAAGCTCAACCTTGCAGCTATCTGGAACTGGCGCGGACCGCCGGTGCCAAAAATCGAATTGACCCGGCCGGTGGGCTGACCAAAAGTAAAAGCCGGGTTACTACCGACGGGATTCGGGTTGGCCGCAGTAGGCACGACGGGCCGAATCCATTGATCCAGAGTACCACTAAAACCAGTCAGGTTTGCGACGTTGAAGATGTTGAAACCCTCCACAACCAAATTGAGCTTGAGGTTTTCTCTAATCGGGATGACGCGCGTCACGCGGACGTCGTGCGAAATGAAGCTGTCGCCAAACGCGAATTTATCCGGTAAAACGATATACGGGAACGCCGTACCGATAATATCGCGCTGCGAGCCCTTCGGAATCAGAGCAAGAGGTATGTCCTTTCCCGCCGCGACTGTGCCGTTGTACTGCGCCACTAGCTTTCTGATGCCGTCAGCACCGATTTCATGCCCGAATGAGCCGATGGTTGAACCGGGGAGGCGGAAAACAAAGGTACCGTCCCCTTCGAGATCAAAGCCACCAAAGCCAATTCCGCCAAACGAGGCGTTTGCCCCGCTTATGTTGACCGAAACCGGAGGCGCAGTTGACATTTGCACAATCGTTGACACCTGCCAGTCATTCAGGATCGCACGCATCCATTTCTGGCCTTCCTTTAACTTGGGCAACTCCCAGATCCCACTGGCCGTGAAGCGGTGTGTCGGGTTGCCGGTGCTGGTGCCGATACTCTTATGATAGTTTGTGTTGTCGATGACTCGACCCGACCACGTTATGTAACGGGAGCCAGCGTAGGCCGCACCGAACTGGAGGCCATGAGAGAAGCGCTTGTCCACCTTTATCTGGATGGCCTGATACTTGGAGAGTATTCCCGGCAACCCATATTGGATTTCTCCGTTTGAGCATGGGATCGCCGCAAAGGCCACCGGATTTGTCCGTGCCAACAGATTCTGTGCTGCCGTACACGCCGGTATAACCGGGTTACGAACAAGGCTGGCAACATTGGCGGTCCCGTTGGCGGCAAGTGTATAGGTGTTGGGAACGAACCTGTTCCAGAGATTCAGGTCGGGGAACATCTGGTCGAATCCCGCCTGTCCGGCGCCAAATCCTACTCCGCGCCGCATCACGTAGTCCGCCGAAACCGAAAGGTTGCGCATTACCTCGCGTTGCAAGCCGAGATCGACTTGGATGGTATACGGCGTCCGCGCGGAGTCCTTGTTGTAGATTGCATCCAGGAACTGCGGATCGACCACCTTCTTGCTGGTATCAATGCCTCGGATCGAGAGATCCTTTCCATTGAATGGCAGGCCAGCTAAGAAAAGGCTCCTCGCCGTTCCCAGGTAATTCAGCATATCCCCGATTGTCCAGTTAGAGGGAGCGGTGAAGTTTAGGAATCCCGCCGGGTTCTTGGGATTCGGCAGCCCTATGCTGGTGACCGCCTGCAGTCCATTACCGGCTGGACCCAAATATATCCGCTGATTGAGACTGAAGAAACCCACGTTTTGCGAGATGTGGTGAAGAGATGCGCTCGCACGGACAACCGTCTTCTGATCGTTGCCGAGCGCCCACGCAAAGCCCAGGGCAGGATCAAAGTTCTTCAAGTGTTGAGGAACCTTGCCGGTGTCATTCCCCAGCAGAGGCTTCAGGTAGCCGGACGGGGGGAAATCCAGGTCGTGATAGAAGACCTTATCCTCGAACGACCAACCCAATCCGTAGTTGAGCGTGAATCCTTTAAACACCTGCCAGCCGTCCTGGGCGTAGAAGCGTACGAGATTGTTGCCAATGGCTTTATCGTAGTTGTAAGGGGCAGGCTGACCTGGGTCTCCGACTCCCATGCTCAGGTTGCCGGTCATCGGAAGCTTCAGCAGGTCCGCAAAGGTTGCGCCCGACCCCCCGGTCTGCAAGCTCTTGGGAATATTCGCCGCACCGAAAGTTCCGGGGTTGCCCAGAATCTGGGCCGGACTGAAGGCTGCGAACGTTCCCGCGGCGTTGCGACCCCAGCCTCCATGGGCGTAGCTATATTCCCAGTCGCCCCCGAACCGCACGCGGTGGGACCCCTTTGTCCAACTGACATTGTCCGTCCACTGGAGCGTGCGGGGATTGCGATTCTGCAAGACATTCGGATCGTTTCCGATCGAAAGCCCGCCGAAAAAGGTAATTCTGGGTCCGGCCACGCCGAAGCAGGAGTCAGGACCTCCACCAAGACTTTCACATTGTGACTGTGTCGGCGGATTCAGGTAGTTTCTGAAATACGAGTACGAGAATCGGAAATCGTTTACCAGTGTTGATCTTAAAACGCTGGTCACACCCATCTGGGTCTGGTAGGCGTAATTGCTGGAAGCGATCCAAGTCGATTCCAGATTTGTCCCGGCGATACCATCGTTAGCGTCAACGTTTCCTCGTAGGTAGGCCGTGTGCTTCTGGTTTACCGTATAGTCCAGCCGGAAGCCATAGAGATCGCCATCCTGTGGCTGCTGCGCTACGTGATTGAATCCAGCAAGGACTGGGTCGCTAAAGGTAATGTTGCGCGCTCCCACCTGATCATTACGCTCGTAGTTGGCAAAGAAGAAGAGCTTATCTTTCTTGATCGGCCCCCCTATGGTGCCTCCATACTGTCTCCGCACAAAGAAGGGGTCGAGGGCGCGCTTGCAAGCTACGGAGTTACGATCGATGCATCGCGCGTCGCGAGGACTACCGTTCGGCAAGAGCTCCGTGGGACGTTTGAAGTCCGGAAACCCGGACATATTGTGGTCTCGGAAAAAGAAGAATGCGCTCCCATGAAGTTTGTTGGTCCCGGTTCTGGAGACGATGTTCACGGCGCCGGCCGAGACGGTGCCAGTGGACAGGTCGAAGGCAGTAGTACTGATCTGAAACTCTTGCACTGTCTCACTGGAGAAATTCTGCGAAGTGCCGCCGGTTATGCGGTCGTTGACCCTCGCTCCATCGACTGAAATGAGCGTCATCTGGGAAGGGGCCCCGCCGACCGAGACAGTGAAGTAGCTATTTGGGTTGGCAACACCGGAGTTGGCGTTGTAACTAACGCTCACGCCCGGCTCCAACAACGCAATCGATAAAAAACTCCGCCCGTTCGTAGGCAGGTTCTCGACTTGATGCCGGTTGACAACGCCGCCGACAACCGTGTCGGTACTGTTGATGATCGGGGCCTCGGCAGTCACGTCCACCGTCTGGCTGGTTGCGCCGACGGTTACCGAGAAGTCGGCTGTCGCCGTGCCGCCGACCTCCACAGTCAGCGTTTGAGTCTGAGTCGAGAATCCCTGGGCCTCAACCTTCACCTCGTACTCACCGGGCTGCAGGCTCTCGAACACAAAGATGCCATCATTGCCGGCCTTGACTTTTCTGGCAGCGCCAGTTGCCATGCTGGTCGCAGTAGCGACAGCAGTCGTGACTACCGCATTATTTGGATCTTTGACGACTCCCTTGATCGCTCCGGTCGCGTTTTGCCCAAAAGCCTGAATACCTATGCTCAGCGACAAGACCGACATCGCAAGTGCGCGGAATAGATACTTGACGTTAGTCTGCATAGACCTTCTCCTTTTGGCTGCATCACCAGACGATGATGCAATGCCGTTTGAGTTACAGGCGTGTGCCCGCCTAAAGACGTACGGAGAGAGGGTGAGAGTCGTAGCTCTAATCCTCCCAGAACAGAGCTGCTCCGCTAGCTTTGGCCGCGAAGCCGCCGGTCCATCGTCAGGATGCGGAGCTGACGCACGAACCAACCTCACGGCTGCATTAATATGGACCCGAAGAGATCGACTTCAGAAAGCTACCAAAGCCCGAATAGTGCCCGGGCCCGTCCGCTCCTGAAAACAAGAGCGGCTCTGCTAAAGAAGCCTTGCTAAAACTTGCCTGTAAGAAAGAAGAAATGCGAATACTGTCCGGCGGTCTCGAAACACCGACCGGCCAGTCGGTCGGATATTATCTCAGCCCGCTATCCTTGTCAATCAAGGAATTTCTTGGGTAGTGTCTTAATTGTGTGTCGGTCGCTGAGCCTCGGAAAATAGAAGGCCCGCGCCGTTCAAACGAGCGGGCCTTTAGTCCAGTGAGCCGCGCGGCCTGCGGCTACTCCCAAAACAGGTTCCATAGCCAGTCATTGAAAAGGTGCACCCATCCGGGCGCTCGTTCGGCGTTAGGCCCTGGCTTTTTCATTTTGTACAATGCTTTCACTAGAGCCTCGCCCCGTCTATTTAGCTCATCCTTTAGCCCGTTCTTTGGGTTCTTTGAAGCAGTTGTTTTCATTAGCATGTCTCCTGTGGAAAGTAGCAGTTGAAACGAGAGGTATATATCACCGTGAAGGGGCGGGACGCAAAGGAGCACGGTATGTTTTGAGATTTATGCTGCGATCAATTCGCTCAGGCTCCAAATGTGATTCGTCAATTCTGCGTCCATTGCCGGGGTTACTCTCAAGGTCTGGTGAACGCGACAGAAATTGTGCCACGCGAAGTAGAGCGCAAGCGCCGCCTTCAAGTTATCCCACTTCTTTGAGAATCCGTTGGTGAGCCGCGTTAGTCTTCTCATCTGCATTCTCATAGTTAGGTTGCTGCGCTCGACGTGACTTGTGCAGACTCGCTCCAAGTTACACAAGAGGCTATCGACCTTCTTGTGCAAATGTTGAACATTCAGAAACTGACCTTCCCGGCCAAAGCCGATCTTGACCGCCCCCAAATCGGCGTATGGCGCAATCAAGATCATAATCAGCCAGTGAAAGTGATAGGAGAAGCTGGGGCAGACGCGAGCGGACGCCGCTACGTGAAGATTGAGGGAAGCGACACCGCGATTCCCGAAGATGAAGTTGAGTTCGCCTAGAACTATTCGCGACGGGAGCCCTTACCCCGTCGCTTTGATTCGGAGACAGGGCCGCGTTCCAGCGCGGCCTTTGTTCGTTTCATGGCTTCGGTCAATAGCGCCATCGTATCCAAGTTAGGCGGGAACTTCTCCCCGAGTGATACTTGATAGAGAATCCGACAGGCACGGTAGGTATCGGTGAAAGGAAACGTCAGCATTAAAGCGTTCTCAATGCAGATCATTGCATGAGTCACGCCTTTAGACTCGTCCTCTAGTTCGGCAAGCAAGCGATGCCAGAGCTTGGCTGCGCGGTCTGCTAGTTCAGGATTTTCGTTGAATAACGGCTCGAATAGATCGAGCCAGACCCTATCATCAAGCCACCATTGCGATTCGTCTGGCTCTTGAGGCATGGTTTCGTGTAACCTCGCGTGTTGAGAGTCAGGAACGGGCCGCTTATCCTTGCCGGGAGTCGGCCCGCCCCTGCTGTGCTGCATTAAGACGCGAGGCGTCTTTTTGCGGCGCGTCGATATTACGCCATAGCCTTGAGCCATTCAAGGACTTTTTGATTGATGCCAATCAAGCTCCAAGACTTGATCTCGCAAAAGGAAGCCGCTGAGATTCGCGGAGTCTCAATCCAAGCGATCGACTATTTGATTAGGGCGGGACGGTTGAAAGGCGTTAAGGTAGGCGGTAAAACATTCGTCTTGCGGGCAGAGGTCGAGAACTTCAAGCCCAAGCGAACCGGCAGACCGCGAAAAAAGCGAACCATAAGGAAACGACCTACACAGTATTAAGCCACTACCATCTCTTGCCGTCGCCAAAGTAAAAGAGGCTCGGAAAACACAACGAGGCGTGATCTTGATCAGGGCGTCCTTGCCCGCTCAAGCCTCCGGTCGCAGCAAACCGGACAATGCGATCTTGGTAACCTCTTCGGATACCTGGTCGGGTGTCAGCCGGCCCTCCGGGCTGTACCAGCGAGAGAGCCAGAGGATCATTCCGAGCAGGCTGAACGTCGCGGCGATCACGTCCAGATCCCTCAACTTGCCGCTCTCCTTGAGCTCGGTGAGCGCTTCCCGGATCAGGTCAACATATGCACGCTTTCGCTGATCAATCTTGCGCCGCTGAGCGACAGTCAGGCCGGCGACCTCGTCCACTACGATCGTAACCGGATTGTTCCCTTGCGAGGTGCTGCGGCTGGTGATCAGATGCACGTGGTTTGTAATGATCGTTCGTAATCGTTGTTCCGCGTCGGCGATCGCTCGCGCTGGAATGATTACCTGCTCTTCAAGCGAGTCCATTCCGAAGTTCATAATGCTGAAGAGCAGATTTCTCTTTCCGGAAACGTGATGGTAGAGGCCTGACTTCGTGATTCCAACAGCTTCAGCGATGTCGTTCATGGACGTCGCATCGTATCCTTTGTCGCAAATGATCTGGGCGGCGGCGCGATAGATCTCGGCCAACCGATCTGGTTCGTTCGAGGCGGAAAGGCTGAAGGGGTTTTTGGTTGTCCTCATTGTTTTCGATAGTTGTACCATTGGCACTCGACGTCGAAACAGCGGATCTTGATCGGTTGCTGTTTGCCGCTCGCAGCGCCAATATACCGCGTTCGCCTTCAAGCGCCAAGCTTTAGGGAGAAGCCGCTTGGGTGTGTGTAACAAAGCGCCAAAATACTGGCTCACGATCGAAGTGTCAAGTTAGACCAATTGGAGCGCCGGTCGTCAAACTTCACAGGCTTTCCGGGCCTGTGCTATATTGCTGCTTCTTTTTTGGACCGCTGAAGCTCGAGCTTCTGAAGCTCCACCGCGCAACAGACAACGACAAGAAGCTTGGATGAAAGGTCAGGAGGACCGATGAGCGATCACTCGCACGCAATCAATGTTCAGGATTTGTTTTCGATCAGGGATAAGGTCGCCCTTGTGACGGGCGGCTCTCGCGGCATCGGCCTCATGATAGCTCGAGGGTTCGTCGAGGCCGGCGCGAAGGTTTACATCTCTTCCCGCAAGAAAGAAGTCTGTGACCGCGTGGCTGAAGAACTCTCGACGATCGGTCGGTGTGTTTCGATTCCGGCTGATCTGTCTACAACCGAGGGCTCAGGGCATTTGGTTAAAGAGCTGTCGGCGAGAGAGGAGTCGCTTCACATACTGGTGAACAATGCCGGGGCCGCGTGGGGCGCACCGTTAGCGGAGTATCCCGAGGGCGGGTGGGATAAGGTAATGGACACGAACGTGAAGTCGATCTTTTTTCTAACCAGGGATCTGACGCCGCTGCTCGAGAAATCCGCTCGTCCGGGTGATCCCGCCAGGGTCATCAACATAGGCTCGATCGATGGCCTAAAGGTCCCCCGGGTTGAAAACTACGCCTACGCTCCAAGCAAAGCCGCAGTCCACCATCTGACACGAGTACTTGCCGTGAAGCTCGGTCCCCGCGGCATCAGCGTCAATGCCATCGCTCCCGGCCCGTTCGAGAGCCAGATGACCAAGTGGCTGCTGGAGACCTTTCAGAAACAGATCGAAGCAGAGTGCCCACTCGGGCGCATCGGTTCTCCTCCGGACATGGCGGGCGCCGCCATCTATCTCGCGTCGAGAGCCGGCGCCTATGTGAACGGCGTGGTGATCCCGGTCGATGGCGGAATCTGCATAACGTGAGCCTTTGAGCGCAGGCATCTCAGCCTGCAGTAGTCCGGCTGAAGCGCGGACCGGCATCGGCGCGAACCGCCATAAATGGGAGACAAAGCGATGAAGCAAAGGACGGCGTGGGTGATTTCAATGACGCTGATAGCCTTGCTGCTTGCGGGCATCACCGGCGTGACCGCGCACCAGCGTTCATCCACCACTGTCGGCAGACAAGCCGCACGAAAGCCCAATGTAGTCTTCATCCTCGGCGATGATCTCGGCTATTGCGACGTGAGCATGTACGGCTGCAAAGAGATTCCGACACCTAACATTGATTCAATTGGTAAAAACGGCATCAGGTTCACCAACGCCTACGTCTCGGCTCCGGTGTGCAGCCCGTCGCGCGCCGGTTTGATGACCGGACGCTATCAGCAACGCTTCGGCTTTGAGTTCAACGCTGGGCCGTTGCAGCGAGCGATCAACAGCAAGGACATGGGCTTGCCGCTGACCGAGATCACGCTGGCGCAGGTGATGAAGAAGGCCGGTTACGCAACTGGCATGGTCGGCAAATGGCATATGGGTATGAATGACAGGTACATGCCCACGCAGCGGGGCTTCGACGAATACTTCGGGTTTCTGTTTGGCGCGAACCTCTACGTCGATCCGAACAAACCAGGTGTGATGAGCAGGCCTGGAGCAAACGCAGGTGGGGCGGTTACCGGGAGCACGCGGTCACCGCAGAATCCGATCTATCGCAACACGACGCCAATCGAGGAAGAGGAATATCTGACGGAGGCGTTTGCGCGCGAAGCGGTCGCTTACGTCGATCGCCATCAGAAAGAGCCGTTCTTTCTTTACGCGCCCTTCAACGCTCCGCACGAACCGTTTCAGGCAACGCAGAAATATCTCGACCGTTTCCCGAATGTGAAAGATGAGCGGCGCAGAATCTATATGGCGATGGTCAGCGCGCTTGATGACGGCGTCGGTGCGATTCTCAAAAAGCTGCGCGAGACTGGGCTAGAGAGGGACACGCTCGTAGTTTTCTTGAGCGATAACGGCTGTGCGACTTATACGGGGGCGTGCACCAACGACCCGTTGCGCTTCGGAAAACTTACCCACCTGGAAGGCGGCTTCCGCGTGCCATTCGCAATGCAATGGCCCGGGCATCTGAAAGCGGGAGTGGTCTCCGATCAAGTGATTTCGTCGCTCGACCTGTTCCCGACCGCTGTTGCACTGGCGGGCGGTGAATTGCCGAAGAATCGCGTGCTGGATGGCGTCAACCTGATGCCTTATCTGAGCGGGAAGATAAAGACTTCGCCGCACGAAGTTCTTTGCTGGCGCAACGGACCCAACGGCGCGGTGCGGAAAGGCAACTGGAAGCTATTCAAAGCCGGTGCTCACTATTGGCTGTATGATTTATCGGAAGACATCGGCGAGCACAAAGACCTTGCCGCTGCGCGCCCTGAGATCGTCGAGCAGTTGAAGACAGAATTCGCCAGGTGGGAAGCGCAGATGAAGGAACCATTGTGGCCGTGTCGGAAGCCCGGCGGCAATTGGGAGTTTGAGGGGGTCAACCTTGATCCCTGTGTTTGAAAAACCTTTCCGGAGCGAATTGACGCGCCGGACGTCTTGTCTAATCAACGCTTGAAAGGATGCAGAACCATGATGAAAACGACCCTTTCGATGTTCATCTTCGCCGCAATTTGTCTGGTTTGCTTGATGATAGTCAACGCGCAGAATCCGACGCCCGCCACGCCGCCCGCGCAACCTGCAACGCCTGCCGTGGCGCTCAGTCCTTCGCTGGCGAAGGATTCGCGCTGTTTTGAGCTCCGCACTTACACCGCCGCTCCAGGCAAGCTTGAAGAACTACACGCGCGCTTTCGAAATCACACGTTGAAGATCTTCAAGAAGCACGGCATGGAAGTCGTCGGCTTCTGGGGGCCGACAGACAAGGATAAGGGCTCCGAGAACACACTGGTCTATATTCTGGCTTTCCCCAGTCGCGTCGCGCGCGAGAAAGCGTGGAGTGACTTTCGCAGCGATCCTGAGTGGCAGGCAGTAGCGAAAGAGAGTGAGAAGAACGGCAAGCTGACCGACAAGATTGATTCGGTTGTTATGATGGCGACCGACTATTCGCCGCTGAAGTGAGGCGACGAAATCCGGGCAGGCCCTCATGTTCGACATGAAAGGAACCACAATGACAGACTACAGGCTGCTTCAAGGGAAATCAGCAATTGTTACAGGCTCCGGGCGCGGCATAGGCCGCAGCGTAGCGAAGCTCTTCGCGGAACACGGCGCTTCAGTTGTCATTAATGACATCGATGCTGACGTTGCGCAGGCGACCGCCGGCGAGATCAACGACGCCGGCGGCCGGGCCACCGTGTGTGCCGGAAGCGTCACCGATGTCGAGTTCCCTGAGCGGCTGGTGAAGACATGCGCGGAGACATTTGGCGGAATCGATATCATAGTCAATAACGCGGGCTACACCTGGGACGCAGTCGTTCAAAACATGACTGACGAGCAGTGGTATGCAATCATCGATGTTCATTTGACCGCGCCGTTTCGAATCATCCGCGCGGCGACTCCTTACATGCGCGAGGTAGCAAAGCAGGAGATAGCTGAAGGCAAACGCGTCCACCGGAAGATTATCAACGTCTCGTCGACCTCGGGCGTGGCTGGAAACCCGGGCCAGATCAACTATTCGGCGGGCAAGATGGGGATCATCGGCGTGACCAAGACAATGGCGAAGGAATGGGGGCGCTTCAATATCAACGTCAACGCCGTCGCGTATGGCTTTATTGAAACGCGGCTCACTCAGTCGAAAGAGAAGCACGAGACTATTGAGCGTGAAGGCAAGCAAGTCGAGATAGGCATCCCGGATCAGATGCGCCAGATGGCCGCCCAGTTCATTCCTCTCGGCCGTGCGGGCACGCCGGATGAAGCGGCAGGCCCGGTGTTGTTTTTGGCTTCACCCTTGTCCGATTACGTGACCGGACATTGCGTGCTGGTGACCGGCGGTTCATATGTGTAGGTTGAATGAGTAACAGGCGGCGCAGTCCAATAGAACCGTTTCAGTGCGCGCGCCGGTAGACTGCAACCAGATTGTTGGCTGAGTCGCGCGCTTCCAACAGCAGTTCGGCTTTCCTACCTCCGCTTCTTCCCAGCGTTATCCTTCTGGCATGGATAGCGCCGTCCCTGGCGTCGACGGACTTGTACGGCCGGCCGCCTAGGTAGACATCCAGCCGTGAGATCTTCTTCCCGTTATCCGGTGACAAGATCTTCGAGACGGCGGTGACAATTATCCCGCGAGCCCCCTCTTTCGGCGTGAAAGGTTTGACGGAAAGCGCATACACCGGCTTCTTCGCCAGGATTTTCGCGGCCCTGGCGATCAGATCCTCGTTACTGTTCAGAACATCCCGCGTTGTCATATGGTGGCGGTGATCGGGGATGATCCCAAGTTCTTCAAGTGGCCTTCCAGCATGCCGGCCCACTCGTATGCTGCGGCGAACCGCGAGCAGGATATCGGCGCCTTTGGGGAGCGGCTTAAAGGGCGAGTGTGGGTTATCGCTGACAGCATTCACCAGGTCCTGGTACCACCAGACATTCGCGCCGCCTGCGCCGGTATTGTCGCTCGTTCCCAGGACCTCGCCGATCTCGTTGTCCTGGAAACCGGCAGCAAACATATCAGTCGTGCTGTAAGACAAAGCATCGGTTATGAGCACCACAGGGCCGTAGTATGTCTGGCCGATATCGTTACAAGACTCTTCGGAGTTAAGCGGAAAGCCGCTGGAATATGTTGACCCGGTTACCACAGATTCTGCGATGGATTCCGCCCACTGATCCAACTGCCAGCTCTTGGGCGCCAAACGACAAACATCAAGGTTCAAAGGGGTGTTAAGGAACTCGAACAGCTCAGGCTTGATCCGCCGCGGGGTAAACAACTGAAGCAGCCGCTCGCCGGCTCTGATCCTTCCGCCTCCGTTGCCGCGCACATCTATGATGAGACCTTCTTGAGGGAATCCGTCAGACTTTATTACCCGGGCAAAGTCTCTAACGAATTCGTCCGGGTCATCCACATCAAAGCTAAAGAGACGAATGTAACCGAATTCTCTCCCGTCTACGGTTCTGGTCTCAGCGTACAGGATGTGCTGCAAGGACTTCCGAACGGGCACACTACGCGGCACAAACAGGGTCTTCCTTAGTTGATTGATCTTGGTCTTCTTGATGTCGATTGCAGCTCGCTTCTTCCTGGTGGACTTTGACGCTAACGCTGGCGTTCCGGCCGCGCCAGTCCCGTGGACCAGCCACTCTTGATTAAGCGTGAAGATCTTTCCTATCCTGGATCGGTAGGTCACATTCACCCAGATCTCATCGGGCGGCAGGGAAGTCTCCAGCGGCCTTATCGTGAGGTTATCGAGCCCACGCGCAAACCGCGCATCAATATTGCTGCCGGCTTGTGACTCCCCGTTTAGTTCGATTGCCCTCCTGATGGGCACTCCATTCCAGTAGAGCACTTCAACTCCCGCCTCGAATGAGAGTACCTCGGGCCCGGCATTCGGAATCGATTGGTAGAATTCCTTGACCACCCTGGAGACCATGAACTTTTCCACTCTTGCGCCTTTCCCGTTCCTCTCGAAGTACTGCTCGATGAGGAATGGGAGATAAGCAACGTGATCTTTGAACGGCGCGGGCAATAAATACATGGTGTGAAGATCACGGGTAGAAGCGAAGATTTCCATCATCCTCTGATGGAATCGCATCTCGCTTGGCATCTCGCTTTCCTTCATTTCCAAAAGTCTGAACCTGAGTAGCTTGAGTCGCTGGATTGGATCCACGGCGTGCATTGCTCGCTTCAGTGGAAGGTGGACATAGTTCATGTTTAGCAGGAGGAGCGACTGTTCGACTATTCGCAGTCGATCCTTCCTCGACAGTTTCCCCTTTCTCTCGAAGGCTCTGAGAAAGGTTGATAGACGCATCGCGGCGGCCGGCTGGCTTCTTACGGCGTCCTCCGCTTCCTTTAGCCTGGCTCTCGCTCCGATTTCTTCTTTCTGTTCAGGCATAGTTGTTGTTTCGCCGCGGGGGCATTTCCCAGCGTGCCATTGACGGTCATCTGCCGCATCAACCTGGCAATCGCGGACGCCGCTGGACACACCTAAGCATTCTCGGTGTAGCGATCACGGCTAACCGACAAGCTCATAAACGTTCATCCTCGGACAACTGGGCCAAGAGACAGTGTTAAATTCTCACTTGCGTTTTTTCGAAGTCTTTCCCCCGGTCGCCTTCTTGGGTTTTGGCTTGCTGGCTGGCTTGCCTCCGGGCTTCTTTCCGCCACCCGTTGAACCGCCACCGGGAGGCTCCCGGCTGAAGTAAACGGCTGGTGGCTGGCTGGCGTCGTATGCGGGCATTTGAGTTACGGGCATCATGTGTTTGCTTGCTCCTTTGAAGTTGAATGTTACGTCATTTACTGCGGGTGAGTACCTGCTCGATCTGCCGGCGATAGGCCTGAATGTCTGGCCGGCGCAAGTAGCCTTCATAACCATCAGCGCCCCATGTTTGTCGGAGGCCGTCGCATAGGCTATCGGCGCGCAACGCATACTGCCGGGCGGCGGAGCCATCTCCGGCGAGCTGGCTCGCTCGCGCGGCGATAAGGCAGGCTCGCCATTCTGAGTCTCGCTGTTCCCCGCGCTCGAACATCGGCAGCGCTTCCCGCGCGGCCGTTAATGCGCCGGGCCCGTCGTTGGAAAGGAGTAACACTTCGGCAAGGGCCAGAAGCGCGCTCGAGAGAACTCGCGGAGTTCTAGCCCCCCGTGCCGTTGTGACTGCTTCCTCACACAACCGCTTTGCCGGCTGAGTTGCACCGGAAAGCGCATCCGCCAGAGCGATGGAGCACTTTGCGCTCAGAGCAATATCTCTGTACTGAGTACCGGCGACTTCCAAAGCCTGACGCCCCTTTTCCTTAACGTCGGCTAAGCGCCGCTCGCTCAGCGCCATCTGACAATATGTCAGGTGCACCCAGGCCAGCAGAATCTTGTAGCTGGCTTCGGGTTGGGCTGCGGTCCCGGATGCTTCCGCGAGCGCGTTCTTCGCATCCTTGTACCGCCCCAGTTGCCAAAGCAAGTTAGCCCGATTCATCTGGTCATAAGCCGAACGCAGCTTCGAACCGCGCGCAACATCGATCTCGTAGCTCGTATTTAAGTGCTCAAGCGCCTCTGGATATCTTTCCTGCTCCACGCCAAGCAGGGTCGCGATGCTCAGATGCGCGGCGGCTAACTGCGCCTGGTCGCCAAGCTCGCCGGCAAGCTTGACCTGTTGTTCAAACGTTTGGAGCGCCACTTCATAATTGCCTTTGTCGCGATAGGCGCGCCCAAGCGAGAGCAACGCGTTCGAGGTCTCCCTTTGATACCCTGCGTCCTGGTAAAACTTTATCGCCTCTTCAAACATCGGAATCGCTTCGTCGAGATTGCCCTTTTGTTGATTCAACGCTCCGAGCGCCACCAGGGCTCGTGCTTCGCTGCTGCGCGCCTTATCGCTCTGAGCAAAGTTGAGCGCCTGTCCGAACAGTTTGCCGGCCTCATCGAAATCCCCGCGTGAGAGAACGGTGTATCCGAGTTCGATCATGCCGTTGGTTACGAGGTCCTGCGTTTTGTTCTTCTGCGCGAGATCGATTGCTTCAGTTGCCAGATTCTTGGCGCGTTCGCTGTCCCCTTCGTCGTAGTAAACCGCACTCAGTTGCAGCTTAGTCTTTACCAGTTGGTAGTTGTTGTCCGCTGGAAGATTCCTCAGCGCCTCTTCCAGGTGCTTCTTTGCTTCGGCTAGCTGCCTGGTTTTTGCGAGGAGCGCCCCGCGCTGATAGAAAACCTCAGCTACGCCTTCCGGTTTCGTCATTAATCGATAGAGTCTTTCCGCTTCGTTGAACGCCTCGTCCGCATTCTTTGAATCCTGGCGCCGGCCCGAGAGAATCGCGAGCCGCATGTATGCCGCTGGAGATTGCGAGTCCTTTACAATCGCTTTCTGATAGTAGTCTTGTGCTTTGTCGATGTTGTCATTCCTTTCGTACGCGCGCCCGAGGTCCACGTACGCGTTGGCCTTCTCGGAGTCTGGCGCTTCATCAGCGAGCTTGTGATAGTAGGCGATGGCTTTCGCGAATTCCCGCCCTACTGTGGCGGACACGGCGTCTATGTATGTGGAGTCCTCGCTCGTGAGCGACCTGCGATCGGATGCCAGCGAAAGGGCCCGCAGCAGTTCCTCCCTTGCCTTGTCTATGTTGTCCAACTCGAGGTATGTCTGAGCGAGCCGCGCGTGTGAAAGCGCGTATCCGTCGTCTATCGAGATCGATTGCTCGAGCTGCTTGCGCGCCTCATAGAAAGCGCCGGCGCTCATGGCACGAGTGCCGTCCTCGTACCACTTTCTAGCTTCGGGCGACGGCTGATGCATTGACGGGCGCGCTATCCGAACGGCCCACCACGTTCCGAGGATGACAAGCGGAACCAGAATGAGTCCCAGCTTGAGCCTGACTGGGGCTGTTCGAATCTTGCTCGACAACCCTCCTGGCGCGCCCGACCGCGACGAGCGGGGTCCTGGAGTCAACGGGCGCGTATTAAGAATGCTCCCTTGCAGCAAGTCTTCCATTCTGCGGAGATCCGCGAGCATCGCGGCGGCTGACTGGTAACGTGCATCGACGTCCTTGGCGATTGCCTTAAGGATGATGTCATCCAACTCGCTCGGAACGCCGATGTTGAGTTCGGAAGGTTTCTGCGGGTCGACTTCGATAACCTGCAAGGATATTTGTATTTTCGTGGACCCAACGAAGGCAGACCTGCCAGTGGCGCACTCGTATAGGAGGACCCCGAGCGAAAACAGGTCGCTACGAGCATCAACGGGCAGATCCCTGAGTTGCTCGGGGGACATATATCCGACGGTGCCTACTACCTCGCCAGTGTCGGTCAACCGGCTGTCTGCTTCGGCCGTGTGTATCGCACCCTCCTCTCGTACGATCTTCGCCAGGCCGAAGTCGAGGACTTTCACCCGTCCGCGGGGAGTAATAATTACGTTCTGCGGCTTGATATCCCGATGGATAACGCCACGGGAATGCGCTTCGGCCAGCGCTTCTGCCGCCTGAATTCCTATGTCCACTACTTCCAGCGGTGAAAGCGCATTGTTCTTGATGATGCGCGAGAGAGTGCGGCCTTCGATGTACTGCATGGCAATGAAGGCACAATCGCCTTCCTCGCCCACTTCGTAGATTGCGCAGATGTTAGGGTGGTCGAGCGTGGCTGCGGCTTTTGCTTCTCGGAACAATCGCTTCTTCGCTTGCTCATCGCCGATCGATTTGGCAGGCAGCATCTTGATCGCAACCTTGCGATCAAGCCGGACGTCCTGGGCCAGGAACACCTCACCCATCCCGCCCGCACCGAGTCTCTCGATAATGCGGTAATGAGAAATCTCTTGTGGAATCAAACAAGCTACCTCGGGGCCATCGGAGAACATCACGTATCAGAAAAGGCAAATGAGCTTGAGCGATCCGGGAAGAACGCCGGATGCTGCCCACGAGCGCGATCCTCGCAAGATCCATGCTCGCCCGTCGAGCGTTGTACTCCAGGGCGGCGTAATTTGTCAATGGCTAAGGACTTCTTATCGAATATGAGCGGACTGTGATCGCAATAACCAGAGCGGTGAACGTTTGTTATCTTTGTCTCTGGAGCTCGGCCCGCTCGCCCGGTGCCATCTCCTTCACAATCATTTTTCCCGCGTGTTATATTGCTGGTCTTCCGTAGGTGTTGATTGCGTCAAGATTTTATCCCGGGAGAACTGTTTGAGCATACTCGTCGATAAGAACACTCGCGTTGTCGTTCAGGGCATCACCGGCAAAGAGGGATCCTTTCACACCGGGCAGATGATCGCTTACGGCACGAAGATCGTTGCGGGAGTAACACCCGGCAAGGGAGGAACGGAACACGACGGCGTGCCAATCTTCGATACCCTTGTGGAAGCCGTGAAAGAGACTGGCGCCAACGCAAGCGTGATATATGTTCCTCCACCTTTCGCAGCGGATGCGATCATGGAAGCAGCGGACGCGGGCCTGGCACTCGCTGTCTGCATAACCGAGGGCATACCCGCTCTCGATATGGTTCGCGTCTTCGATTATTTGAGCGATCGCGCTACGCGGCTGATAGGTCCGAACTGCCCGGGTATCATATCGCCCGGCAAGTGCAAGATCGGAATCATGCCGGCCCACATTCACGCCGAAGGCCGCATCGGAGTCGTGTCACGTAGCGGGACACTCACTTATGAAGCCGTGCATCAGCTAACGAATCTCGGGCTGGGGCAGTCGACCGCAATAGGAATAGGCGGCGATCCGGTAATCGGCACAAACTTCCTGGACGCGCTAAAGCTTTTTGAGGAGGACTCCGACACCGACGCGGTGGTGATGATCGGCGAAATAGGTGGAACTGCTGAAGAGCAAGCGGCCGAGTTCGTGCGCGATCATATGACCAAGCCGGTGATCGGATTCATTGCGGGACAGACCGCTCCTCCCGGACGCAGAATGGGGCACGCCGGTGCGATCATCGCCGGCGGGAAGGGAACTGCCGCCGAGAAGATGACTGCGATGCAAGCTGCAGGAATTCACGTCGTGAGGAGTCCGGCCGACATCGGTGCCCGAGTTATTGATGTGCTAGGGTGAATTGCTCGCGAAAACCGCAGCTGATAAGCATAACTGTCAAGACGCGGGAGGCTCGGCCTGTTTAGCCGAGTGGTTATAGAATGAAATCGAAGAAGACAGCAAGAATAGTCTGCGCCAATGACAACGAGTTCTGGACCACGCAGAGACAGTTCTGGCAATGGGTGCGAGAAGGGCTCGTGGATGTGACCGGTCAGAATCCGCTCACGGGCCGCTTCGCCGGGAAACGCGAGAAACTTCTAGTCATGGTTCGACACGTCATTCTTGACAAAGGCAGTCCGCACCACAAAGAAGAGGTTCTGGGTGCCTACGCCAGGCTCAAGCCGCACGTCAGTAAGCGGCGCACTGAATCCTAGTCAAAATTGCGCAAGCAGGGCGGGCGAGCGTTCACCCAAGGCTCTGCTGCGCCTTGGCCCAACCGCAGCTTAGTTTAAGATGCCGAGCCTGCTTCCTTACTTCACCTTCTGATCTATGCTGAAGGATTACTTTAGGCTTGAGGAAAACGGCACCAGCATTCGCACTGAAGCGCTTGCTGGAGTCACGACCTTCGCCACGATGGCCTACATAATCTTTGTTCAGCCCGTGGTGCTTGGCGCAGCGGGAATGGACGTCGGCGCTGTATTCACCTCAACCTGTCTAATCACTGCCTTCGCTACGGTTTTGATGGCGCTGCTGGCCAACTACCCTGTTGCGGTGGCGCCCGCGATGGGGCACAACTTCTTCTTTGCCTATGTGGTGGTGTTGACGATGAAAGTGCCGTGGCAGGCGGCCCTTGGCGCTGTGCTCGTTTCCGGGATCATCTTCGTCGCGACCGCATCGTTCGGCCTGCGGGAGTTGATCGTGGCGGCGGTACCCGAATCGCTAAAGTCGGCGATCGCGGTAGGTATAGGCTTGCTGATAACGTTGATCGGGATGGAGTGGGCGGGCCTTGTCCGTTTGGATGCCAACACCTTTGTGACGCTCGGCAACCTCGGCAGCAAGCCCACGCTGGTCGCTTTGCTCGGTTTGGCCGCGACCGTAATTTTGATCGCCCGGAAGGTGAAGGGAGCTATTCTATTCGGGATTTTGATTGCGGCTGTCGCAGGCGTAGTGTTTGGCATCGTGAAGAATCCGGGGGCGGTGGTAAGTCTGCCGCCTTCACTCGCGCCGACTGTCTTTCAGTTGGACATTTGGGCCGCCTTAAAGCAAAACCTTATCGCCGTGATCTTCATATTCTTCTTCCTCGACCTGTTTGATACGGTTGGCTCGCTTATCGGAATAGCCAAGCAAGCGGGGCTGATGAAGAACGGGAGGTTGCCGCGCGCCGGTCGTGCGCTTCTCGCGGATGCAATCGGAACGGTGGGTTCGGCTTTGGTAGGGAACACCACGATGGTTAGTTATATCGAGAGCGCATCGGGCGTAGCGGTTGGCGGACGAACAGGGCTCGCGGCACTCGTGACGGCCGCGTTGTTTCTCGTCGCGATGTTCTTTTCGCCGGTTGTGCAAATGATTAGCGGAGGCTTTGCGGTTCACGACATCATCACTGTAGAAGGGCAACAGGTCGCGCGCACGTTTACTCTCTATCCGGTAACTTCGCCTGCGCTGATAGTTGTCGGAAGCTTGATGATCCGATCCGTCCGGGACATTGATTGGGACGATTTCACTGAGGCGTTGCCGGCATTTCTTACCATGGTTCTGATGCCCCTGACGTTCAGCATTACGGATGGGATAGCATTCGGCTTTATTTCGTATGCGCTATTGAAGTTGGTGACCGGCCGTGCCCGCGAAGCCCACTGGTTGATTTATGCGTTCGCGCTTCTCTTCATTGTGCGCTATGCGGTGCCCGGCCTGCATTGAAATCTCAAGGACGGGGCTGGTTGGCAGCCTCATTTGACAACGATCGCGACCTCGAATTAACATAGGCGCGATTGGGCAGCGAGTTCAGATCAAGCGGGTGTAACTCAATGGTAGAGTGTCAGCTTCCCAAGCTGAAAGTTGCGAGTTCGAGCCTCGTCACCCGCTCCATCCCTTTAACCTGAATCATTAAAGGTCGTCGTCACGACCCTTGAAGGGCTGCCTGAGCTTCGAGCCTTGGGTTCCTCAGCCGATTAATCGTCGTGCGCAACCCATCATCAAACTTGTCTGTGATATTATTATGCTAGCCGTGGTGTTTGATCACGCGCAACATCGCGTTAATCACGCGGCATCAAAACCGCAAGGCTTCAAGTAATGTCTGAAAAGATAAAGTTTTTCATGAGCTTTCGCGCGCGGCTAATGTTGCTGCTATCGTCGTTCCTTTTGCTCACGATAGTGCTCGTGCTGGCGCTTGATAAGTGGGCTCAGAAGAAGGCGTCAGAGGAAGTCGCCCAACAAAGCGCGCAAGTCAATGAGGCTGTGAACGGAGGCTTTAGTGACTTTGCAAGCGCCTTGCACATGGCGATTAAGAACTTGAATTCGGAGCGTTACCTCTACAAGCAAATACAGCGTGGAGAGATAAAGCTGCCTGATACCGTCGAGCATATAATCGTCGCCGATGAACATGGTTCGGTAAGCGATACGACGCTTGAGGAGCTGGACGGCAAATCGATATCAGTCCCGGAAAGCGAAGTTGTGAAACAAGGTGTCGGAGATCCGGTCGAAGGCGAGGTCTTCATACACGGAAGCTCGTCCAAGACTTATGACATACCGTTCACCTCGTCGAAAGGTCTATATTGGATAGTAATCGTCACGAACCCGGAATCTATCACCAGCAAAATCGATAATGCTTCGCGGACGCTGTCGGACAAGAGCCGCGAACTATCGAACGTGAGGTTGCTGGCCACCACTGGGCTTTTATTGCTCGCGTTGGCAATCGTAGTGATAATCGGCTGGAGCTTCACCAGCCCGATCCAGAAGCTTGCGAGCGCCGCTCAGCGTGTCGCCGCCGGTGATCTCGATTTTCAGGTCGATATCAAGCGGCGCGACGAAGTAGGGCAGCTTGCGGGCACGTTCAACGAGATGATCGCGGGGCTCAAGTCGAAGCGCGAACTTGAAGACAAGTTGAACACGGCCGAGCGACAGGCCGCGATTGGTAGACTGACCCAGGCTGTCGCTCACGAGATTCGCAACCCGCTTAACGTGATAAACCTGTCGATAGATCACGTCGCGACGAAATACGCTCCAGAGGATGAAAAACGCCGCGAACAACTCACCCGCATTCTCTCATCCATTCGAGACGAGGTGGCTCGGCTCAAACGATTAGTCAGCGATCTGCTCAATTACGGCCGGCCCGCCCGCCTTGCGGTGGAGACCGTCGACATTCGCAAGCTGGTCGATGAAACAATATCGCTTATTCAACCACAAGCAGATGAGCAAGGTGTTCAAGTAACACTTGAAGGAGATCCGTCGCCCGTCGAAATCCGAGGCGATCGCGAGCGATTGAAATCCTGCTTCTCGAACATCGCGATCAACGCGCTTCAGGCGATGCCGGGTGGCGGGCAACTCCACGCGCGCGTTGCCAGGCTGGACGGCAGCGTTGAAGTAACGATGAGTGATACCGGAGTTGGCATCAGCGAGGAGGCTTTGATTAAAATCTTCGAGCCGTACTTTTCCACCAAGCAGGCGGGCTTTGGTTTGGGGCTTGCGGTAACCAGGACCATCGTTGAAGAACACCAGGGTTCAATCGAGGTCCGAAGCGAACCCCACCAAGGAGCTACATTCACGGTCAAGCTTCCGGCAGCCGACTCCGTGCCGTCCCTTGAAAAGTAAGACCTCAAGATCCGGAGTAAGTTGACCGACGTGGACTGCAATCAGGAAATCGGGAAAGGGTTAGAGCAATGGCAAGAAACAAAGTGCTGGTTGTTGATGATGAGAAGAACCAGCGCGAAATCTACACACTGATTCTCGGAGACGATGGCTACGAGGTGACCACGGCCCAGAGTGGTGAGCAAGCACTGCGGTTCGCCGCCGAAAACTCATTCGATCTGGTGCTCACCGATTACAAGATGGCGGGAATGGATGGGCTGACGCTGCTGAATGAGTTGCTCAAGCTGGACCCGTCCATCATCGTCGTGATGATGACCGCGCACGGCTCAGTCGAGTCGGTAAAGGAAGCCCTGCGGGGAGGCGCGTTTGATTACCTCGAGAAGCCCATAGATCGTGATCAGTTGCTCAAGGTGGTTCAGAATGCGCTCGGCCGCCTTAACCGAATCGACGACGAGATAATCGGTCAGTCGGAAGAAATGGAACGGGTTAAGAAGATGATCCTCAAGGTCGCGGGTTCCTCCTCGACCGTGATGATCCGCGGAGACTCGGGTGTCGGCAAGGAACGAGTCGCTCGTGCGATTCACAAGGCCAGCCCGCGAGCCAATGCAGTCTTTCAGGCCGTGAACTGCGCAGCTATCAACGAGAATCTCATCGAGTCTGAATTGTTTGGTCATGAGAAAGGTTCGTTCACTGGCGCACACACGCAGAAGAAAGGTCAGTTCGAAACCGCCGACCAGGGAACTCTCTTCCTGGATGAGATCGGCGACCTCAACATCAGCATGCAGGCCAAGATTCTTCGCGCGCTTCAAGAGAGAGAGATAATGAGGGTCGGCGGCACGAGGCCGATCAAAGTCGATGTGCGCGTTATCGCAGCTACTAACCGTGACCTTGAGGCAATGGTAAAAGACGGACGTTTTCGCGAAGACCTCTACTATCGCTTGAACATCATCCCTATTGTGATCCCGCCGTTGCGCAATCGCCGCGACGACATCCCTCCGCTGGTAGACTTCTTCATCGCCAAGCATATCGCCGGCTCGCACCGGCCAATCCGCGGGCTGACTGCCGGAGCGCGCAATTTGATAATGAGCTATTCGTGGCCGGGCAACGTGCGCCAGCTCGAGTCGGCCATCGAGCGCGCAATACTGCTCTGCGAGGGAAATGAGATCGAGGTGGAAGACCTACCGGTCGAGATCCGTCAGGAAGGGACATCCGCCGCGGCCTTCAACTTCAAGTTGCCACCAGAAGGAATCTCATTCGATGACGTGGAGAGGTCGCTCATTACTCAAGCAATGGAGCAGACGAATTGGAACATCACACGTGCCGCCAAGCTGCTGGGGCTTTCGTTTCGCACGCTTCAATACCGGCTCGAGAAGTTTGGGATTAAGAAGGCTTCGAAGGAATGACAAAGTCCGGCACACCGGATTGTTGTCGGTGCGGGCGTCCAGTAAGTGGAACACAGTCAGGCACTACGGCGGGTCTGGCAACCTGCTTTCGAAGGCCGCGTGCTACTTGATCAGCAGAAGCTTCCGCGCGCGTCCCTGGCCCACAGCAATCCGTTCTTGACTGGCTGACGCTGGTGGTGACTCTTCGGTCAGACGGGGCGTTGAGAGTTTCACGACGGCGGTTCTAGCCGCGGTGAGCGAATGATTCAGTCGCTCAGCTGCAATCTCGTCGTGGAACTCACGCGCTGGACGTTCGGCCCCACACTCGTAGCACACTTGAACCAATCGCTTGTCCGCTGATCGGTGCGGCGTGCACCAATAATGCTTTCTACTCAACCGGCAAAAAAAAGACATCCCTGCTTCCTGTATTTGAGAGTTCTAGTGGGTCTCGGTCTCTCGGGGAAAACCCTCTAGCTATCCGTGAGGCTTGGGAGCAAAAGCAGCGTGGCAAGTATAAGCAATACTTGGAGCCAATTGCAAGGGTTTTCTTAATACTGACGTGGAGGTCCCATTGTACGGTTTCGGCTGTGGTTCAGCCGCAGGGTTTCACTCGCCCCCGCATAGTCTTCGGGAGTGTTGATGTTCTCGAAGAATAGCTCCGAGCCGGCGAGATGACGCAGTTCGCCAAACGAAACAAGCCGCGTCGGGACTCGATCAAAAAGAAGACTGATCTTTCTCTGGCCTCGCGCGATGAGATCCGTTACCACGGGTAATGCTTCCGGGAAGTAGACGGCGCAAAGCGGCTCAAGTTTTCCATCAGCACCAACCGGTACCGTCGCATGATAGTTCCCCGGAATGCTCAGCAAGAGCTTGAAGAGCTCGGACGTAACGAAAGGGAGATCACAACCAACCAGGACGACCGGGGATGTTAGCGCGTTGCAAAGTGCCGTGCGGATCCCCTCGAGAGGACCAATGCCTGGACGGGCGTCGGCGAAGACGGGCAAACCCAGCCGATCGTATTCCGGGCTGTTTGCGATTATCGCGACTCTTGTGGTGACCGGTAGGAGCGCGGCGATGACGTATTGGATCATCGCTCGTCCGCCGAGCTCGAGCCACGCTTTATCCTTGCCCATGCGCGAGCTCCGACCGCCAGCCGTAATGAATCCGGTCGCCTCGATCATTGAGTCAAGTATAACAAGAAAGCCAGGTCCGGGGTTGGAATCATCTACTCACAAAGACAATGTCTCAAGAAGGGAAGTTTGCTCAACTTACTTTGTTTGGTAATGTACTGGCGAAGCCAGTCGGCAAGGCTCATCTCCAATCGAAGGTACCGGCATGATTGATACAGAACAACATCTACTTACGATCTTCGAGCAGACCGGTGCGCTGCTGGAAGGTCACTTTCAACTGACGTCTGGCTTGCACAGCCCGCGCTATCTGCAATGTGCGCTCGTTCTTCAATACCCTGAGCATGCAGAGTTCGTCGGACGCGCACTGGCCGCGAAGTTCAGTGACGACCGCGTGGACGCGGTTGTGGCCCCGGCGATTGGCGGGATAATCGTGGCGCACGAGACTGCCCGAGCGACCGGCGTGCGCGCGCTTTTCACCGAACGCGAGTCAGGCGTGATGACTCTTCGACGCGGCTTCCGATTAACCCGGGGTGAGCGAGTGCTTGTCGTCGAGGATGTGGTCACCACGGGAGGCTCGACTCGCGAGACGATCGATGCGGTCATCGAGGCAGACGGCGTTGTCATCGGGGCGGGCTCGATTGTGGATCGAAGCGGCGGCGCCGTTGATGTCGGTGTGCGCTGCCTGTCGCTGCTGACACTCGAGGTGGCTGCATACGATCCTTCAGAGTGCCCGCTCTGTAAGGAAGGGATTCCTCCCATCAAACCCGGCAGCCGCGGACTCAGGAAGTGATTCACGCTTCACGTTTCACTCATGCGGAACTTCAAGATCACAATCCAGTATGACGGCACGAACTATCACGGCTGGCAGATACAATCGAATGGCCGCAGTGTTCAGGGTGAGATCACGAGAGCGCTTTCGATTCTTGATCATCGTCCCGTGACCGTCTACGGTGCGGGACGCACCGATGCGGGCGTTCATGCGGAAGCCCAGGTCGCAAACTTCTTCGTGGAGAGAGACTTCGAATCCTGGTTGCTTCGCGACGCGATCAACGGCAATCTCGACCGCGACATTCGTGTCCTCAAAGTTGAGCCGGTCTCGGATGGGTTCAATGCTCGCTACTCGGCTACCCAGAAGACCTATCGATATCGCATATGGACTGGCGATGTTATCAGTCCGTTCGTCTATCGCTATGTTCATCACTTTCGCGGGAAGCTTAATATTGAGGAGATGCAACGCGCCGCCGCCACGCTTATCGGCAGACACGATTTCACCGCGTTCACCGTTTCGAGCTCTGACGCTGAAGACCATGTTCGCATGCTGGTCCGCGTCGATATCGAGCAAGAGGCGAACGAAATCTCGATTATTGTCTCGGGTGATGGCTTCCTTCGCTATATGGTCAGGACGATTGCCGGAACGCTGATTGAAGTGGGTCGAGGAAAGCGAACGCCGGCGAGTGTAGCCGCAACACTCGAGAGTCTTGATCGCGGGAACGCGGGTCCTTCTGCTCCGGCCCACGGGTTGACTTTGGTTCGGGTGGACTATTAAATTGACGAGTGCCGAGTACCCCCTGTTGCTCGTCATGATCACTCATCACTTCGAAGAATAATGAGCGTTAACACCCTTAGAGAGTTTGAGAGCGTCATCGAAAGCGGTTCCACAGACGAGTTCCTCCTGAGACAGATCGATCTCGACAGGCTCCCCTCTCACATCGCGATCATTATGGACGGCAACGGCCGTTGGGCTGCGCGCCGAAATCAGCCGCGAGTCGCCGGGCATCGCGCGGGCGCCGAGGCGGTGCGGGCCACCGTAGAGGCCGCCGCGAGACTGGGCATCTCGCACCTGACCCTATACGCGTTCTCGACGGAGAATTGGAAGCGGCCGAGGCTCGAGGTGGAAGCACTGATGGGATTGCTGCGCGAGTTCCTTCGCAAGGAGGTCCGCAGCCTCAAGGCCAACAACATACGATTCCAGACGATCGGCCGCGAACAGGGACTCGAGGGCATCGTCAGTCGCGAGATCGATCGCGCGCGTCGCGAGACTGCGGCGAACACCGGAATGGTTCTCACCGTAGCGCTGAATTACAGCGGACGATCCGAGATTGTTGAGGCATGCCGCGAGATTATTGCCGAGTGTCTGACCGCAGGCCGTGACCCTTCAGAAATAACCGAGTACGACATAGAGCAGCACTTATTTACCAAAGACCTTCCCGATCCGGATCTGCTGGTCCGCACGAGCGGCGAAATGCGCGTGTCTAATTTCTTGCTCTGGCAGATTGCTTACAGCGAGATCTACGTGACCGATGTGCTGTGGCCGGACTTCCGACGCGCGAACTTGTTGGAGGCCATCGTCGAGTATCAGAAGCGTGAGCGGCGGTACGGCGACGTCAAATCCGGCGCTAAGAGCTCGCTGATCGCCGCAAACATGAAATGAGCGCTCCATGACGCGTGATTCGTGAAACGTGTAACGTGATGCGTGTAACGTGATGCGTGACGCGTGACAATATAAGAAGGGCAGGTCAGTTCGCACATTCAGAATCACTAATCACCCATCACACATCACGCATCACGTTTCACGCATCACGCATTCACTTCCATGAAAAGAATCCTGACCGCAATCGTTGCGCTTCCAATCCTGCTCTATGCCGTCTGGAGCCGATCTCCGTACTTCTTCGTGGCTCTGACCGCCATCGCTATTATTCTCGCGCTGGGGGAGTTCTACAGCCTCGCATCACAGGCCGGCTGCAAGCCTCAAACTGTTCCGGGGTACGCCGCCGCGCTGGTGGTGATTGCGGGCTTCGTATTCGAAGAACCGGCGCTGACCGTGGCGGCGTTTTCCGTTTTGTCGATCGTGTCGCTCGCAGCAGCGATCTTTCAACCGGATGAAATGAAGAAGGCGTTGGTTTCGGTATCGGCAACGGTATTCGGTGTGATCTACGTAGCTTTGCTTGCAGGTTGTCTGGTGGGAGTTCGAATGATCGGCGACACACCGTTGCGGCCTGGCGTCCCTCATCTTGCCTCGAAGCTGCTTACGATGTTTTTCGCGATTGTGATGATGACCGACACTGGCGCGTACTACACAGGGCGCGCGATTGGCCGGCACAAACTGGCGCCGCGTATTAGCCCCGGCAAGACGATTGAGGGGGCGATTGGCGGATTTGTGATGGCCGTCGTTACCGGGTTCCTCTGCAAGGTGGGCTTCTTCCCCGAGATCCCGGCCGCACGCGCGTTGGCCCTGGGTGCGACTCTAGGGGCGCTCGGGCAAGTCGGAGATCTCGCGGAGTCGATGTTGAAGCGCGGCTCCAATGTGAAAGACTCGGGCAAACTCTTGCCGGGCCACGGCGGAATGCTCGACCGCGTCGACAGCATGCTGTTCTGCGCGCCGGTGCTTTACTATTACTCCCGCCTGCTTACATCGAGTCTCTAAGCGGAGGAAGGATGAAGGATGAGGAAGAGTCGTTCATCTCGCGCCTATCGGTCTTCGTTTCCAGCGCCCTCCGAGATGTTTGGCTTGTCTGGCTCGCGCTTGCCGTCCTGACCACGCTTCCATACGTTGCCGCAGCACTGCGCACTCCGACAGGATACGTGTTCAGCGGGGTTTTGACGGCTTACGACGACACCTTCACCTATTTTGCGTGGATGCGACAGAGCGCTGACGGTCATCTGTTTCTGTGCGATCTGTTCACCTCTGAGCCCCAGCCATGCGAGTTCTTTTTGCCGCTGTGGAACATCCTCGGGCTCATCGCTCGCGTCACCCGGATCCCCATACCGTTGACGTTTCACGCTGCGAGATTGCTCGCGGGTCTGTTGCTTTTGATCGTCGCGAGAGACGTTGCGGGCAGCGTAATGAAATCCCGAACGCGAGTGCGGTACTCGCTGTGGCTCTATGCGATGTCGGGGGGCTTGGGCTGGCTGGTTTTTGCTTTGAAGACAAGTGGTCATTTGTTCGCCGCCACCGCAGCTTCGGGCTCGGTGGACTTGAACCTGCCGGAGGCTATTGCGTTCCGTTCGGTTTTTTCTCAGGTGCATTTCGCTGTCGGAGGGGCTCTCGTATGTGGCGCAATAATGGTTTTCTTTAGCGCCCTCGCCGAGAGGAAAACAAACCGCGCACTCATAGCCGGAATGCTGGTGTCGCTGCTTGCAGTTGTGCATCCGTATATGGTCGTCGTCGTTTGCGGAGTAGCGGGGCTGGCTGTGCTCGCATCACCGTGGCTGAACGACCGAAGCAAGGCGGCGCGTGAGGATTACTACTCAACCGCGCGCGCAGGCGTCGCGTTTGGGGCTGGTACGATTCCGGGCATCGCTTACTTGATCTATCTTAATGGATCAAACGAAGTGTTGCGTGAATGGTTGCGGGCTACAGATACGTTCTCGCCGCCCGCCTGGGAATTCGCGCTGGGGTTCGGTATCGTCGGAGCGCTTGCCGTAATCGGCTTTAGTTTGATGCGGTATCGTCGCGGTCCTTACGGGCGACTGCTGTTGATATGGGCCCTGGTGCAGGCCGCGCTGCTTTAT
>Ga0137359_10000178_pt1 | contig 49309 bp, 38 predicted proteins | sample Mad1_40_16metaG_FD_108281 | JGI IMG/M metagenome (GOLD analysis project Ga0137359, IMG submission 108281) | Vadose zone soil microbial communities from Angelo Coast Range Reserve, California, USA - Mad1_40_16 metaG | ecosystem: Environmental > Terrestrial > Soil > Vadose zone | place: USA... | reverse complement strand
CACGGCGGCGTGGCCTGGACTGATTGGGAACCGCGATTCGCCGCGCGCGACGCCGGTGCGCTGGCTTTCGCGCGAGAGGCCCTGCGCGAAGGAGTCGAGGCCGAGAAATTCCTTCAGTTTCTCTTCTTCAAACAATGGTCGGCACTCAAGGCTCATTGTCGCGAGCGCCAGATCAGAATCATCGGCGATGCGCCGATATTCGTCGCTCGCGACTCGGCTGACGTGTGGGCACATCCCGAGCTGTTCAAGCTCGACAGCCGGCGCCAGCCGATCGTGCAAGCCGGCGTTCCCCCTGATTACTTCAGCAAGACCGGGCAACTCTGGGGAAACCCGATCTACAATTGGGACGCGATGCGCGCAACCGGCTTTCGCTGGTGGATCGACCCGCTTCGCGCCACGCTTCAGACCGTCGACATACTTCGCATCGATCACTTTCGGGGGTTCGCTGCGTGCTGGGAGGTTCCCGGTACGGACAAGACCGCGGAGCGAGGTCAGTGGGTCGAGGTCCCTGGACGAGAACTCTTTACTATCCTCCGAAACACACTTGGTGAGATGCCGATCATCGCTGAAGATCTGGGCGTGATCACCGCGGATGTTGAAGCCTTGCGCGACGATTTCGGCTTTCCCGGAATGCGGGTTCTGCAATTCGCATTCAGAGGCGACAGCAAAACGATCGACCTGCCGCACAACTATGTTCGAAACTGCGTCGTGTACACAGGCACTCATGACAACGAGACCACCGTTGGATGGTTCAACAGCAAGGCGGGCGAGGGTTCGACTCGCAACGCCAAACAGATCGAACTCGAGCGCGCGTACTGCCTCGATTATCTGGGCTCCGACGGAAGCGAGATTCACTGGGACTTGATTCGCGCGGCGTGGGCCTCGGTCGCAAACACTGCGGTCGTCCCGATGCAGGACGTGCTGGGACTCGGTTCGCGCGCTCGGATGAATCTTCCAGCGAGCGAGCAGGGCAACTGGCAATGGCGATTCAGGACCGGCGCGCTGACGCACCCGATTAGCGACAGACTCAGAAAGCTAACCGAGCTTTACGGACGGACGAGTTGAAACCGCAGAGGAGGTCGCGGAGGAAGAGCCTGTGAGTGATTCGAAACTTCATTTTCCATTTGGTCATTTGTCATTTGTCAAATCAACCGTGGCGCGACAAATGAAAAATGGAAAATGGAAAATGGAAAATAAACAATCGGAATCCTCTACATGAAATTTGGCGTGTGCAGCCGCGACATGTGATCCGCCTGGTCAATGCCGAATCCAGCGGCGGTCAATCGCTTCACTCGATTTGTATGCATTGTCTCGTACAACTCGGCGACTCGCTTCGTTCCCGCCCGCAGAGATGACGGACTCATCCCACCACCTGAATAGATGATCAGCGATTCTTCGATCAGGGCGCCGACGCCGCTCACCGACTTGAGGAACTCCGCGCGCGCCTCGACCGCCGACCCGAACCTTCGCGCCGCGTTCGCATCAGCCTCAATCGCATATTTCGCGTGAGAAATTCCGAATTTAACGTGGCGCGTCTCATCCTGCCGTGCGCGGCGGCATATCTCGCGCGTCGCTCGCTCGGGCGCGTGGTCTTCCAGAAATGCAAGCAGGTCGAGGAACGTTCCCTCGCCAAGCACGCTCAACAGAAACGAAGCCGTCGAAAAATCCCTTGGCTCGAGCAGCGACGCTAGCGAAAGCTGAGTTGACGCCGAGGCAATACCAAGCCCTCCGCCATTGGCGAGCGCGCGCTTGGTGAAAACCTCTATGTGACGCGCCTCGTCAACCATCACCGTCGACAGGAACAACGCCGCTTCGGTGAAGTGAGGATGAATCTGGCCGATGAACCGAGCAGGCACATACAGCGCCGCGTACTCGTTCTCCGCCAGAAAGGTCATGATCTGGCAGACGGCGCGCTCGACTTCGTCATCAAGTGGCGCAAGCGCTTGCCACGGAATGTCGCGCGCTCCTACCCACTGACTCGAAGTCGCCTGCTCATATAGTTCCGAGATTGCGTTAGCCCAGACGTCAGTTCGCTTGCGAATCGAGAACTCGATCGAAGCCGCGCCTTCTTCGATATCGGCGTTGCGCGGCGCAAGCGAACCGCCAGAGGGAGCTTCGTCTTCAATCGCGGCGTGTCGGCCCACTTGCCAGTCGCGCATGTCGATCGTCTCACCCCGCATCGGCATGCGAATGCCCCACTCCGCCCGATCGGCGAGCGTGCGACGGACGCGGCCTCGCTCAACGACTAATATCGATTTGCCGTTCTCGCCGGTTGCGCCGGCAAAGCGATGCCCCGCGCGCCGGCACCATATCCTCAGATCATCGGAGACAGTCGGATTCTCGCTGATCAGTTCGAGTGCTTCGCCTTCCGCAAGCGGATCAAGCAATCGCGCGACGGCTACTAGCAAGCCCTCCGATGCGCCGAGGTCTTCGCCATCGTATTGCGCCTTCACATTCATTATGGAGAGGGGACGAGTCACAACTCGAGGCCTTGCTCATCGACCGCTTCAAACAATGTGCGATAGCCCTCGGTTTGCGCGGGAAGCCATCGCTTCAGACCTTCCATATCAAGGAGCGGACGATGCTTAGAATCGTTGTAGTCCATCCGCAGCAGCGCTTCGACCCACGGCTCGAACCGCGACTCCTCGAGCGACTCGAGCGCGGTGAAGTTGCAGTGATGATAAGCCGGTGTGTTCCACAACAACCGCACCTTTTCGCCGTCGACTGCGCGTTCTTCGAGCGCTTTCGCCCAAAACGGATCGCCAACCGCTCCGGCATCAGCCTGTCCCGAAGCGACTGCGTTCAGCACCGCGGATTCGCTCGCGCCGGTGTCGCCGTGCTTGCCAACGTCCAGATCGAACCGCAACAGCTTCAACTCGCGTTGCGCGTCGATGTCCTGCCGCTTGAGAAAGTAAAGCGGAAGAATCGCCGCGTGACCAGAATCGCGGCTTCCGAGCGCAAGCGTTCGCCCACGCAAATCCGCAAGCGTGTTCATACCCGCGTCTTTCCTGACAACTATGACAGATGAGTAATCAACGTCCGTGTCTCGCATTGCAAGCGCGCGGCAATGTCCATCTGTTCGGCGATGCGTGCGAACGTAAGCGAGATTCGTGTTCCACGCGATGTCGATGAACCCGGAGATCAGCGCGTCTACCTGGGCTTCATAGTTTGAGAACAGAACGTAGTCCATTCCGGGCCCGGCTTCTTTCAGGTACTCGCGGATGCCGTCCCAGATTGGAACGACCTTTGGATCGTAGGCGACGGCGCCCATTAGGATCGGTCGCGTCATCAGTTTCCTCGTTTCAAGGGTTGGTTCTAACACAACCCTACAAGACTAGAACAGCGGCAGTCCGAGCAGAGCTTTGCCGATGAAGTCGTACAACGCATCAGTCGTGGGCGCCATCACCGAGCCGGCGCGCGCATCTCTGAAGTAGCGCTCGACCGGAAGCTGCTTGCTGAACCCGGCGCCACCGCACAACCGCATTGCCTTGTCGGTCACGTCAAGCGCCGTCTCGCTCGCGCATGCCTTCACTTCCAGCACGCGGAGCATCGTGCCGTCATCGGGATTCTCGACCGATCGCGCTGCTTCCGCGGTCAAAGCCCGCGACGCATCGAGCGCGACGCGAGCGGTCGCCAGTCGCGCTCGCGACTCGGGCTGCGAAGCCAGAGTGACGTCCAGGTGTTCCAACCTCGCGGCATTCAGGTGCCCGGCGGCGGCATCAAGCGCGGCTCTGCCAATTCCATTGGCGACCGCCGAACTACCCAACTGAAACCACGGCAACGCAACCGCCATCATTACGCCGAAGCCTCCGCCGGCTGGACTGAGCAAAGAGTCCGGCGAGACTCGCGAGTTCTCGAGCTTCATAGGCGCGCTGGCGTTGGCTCGCATTCCCAGGCCGTTCCACGGGCCGGCGACACTGAAGCCCGCCGCTCCATCTTCAACGTAGTACAGGCTGGATTCCGTCATTCCGGCGGCGCCGACCGCTAGAGTCGAAACGACGTAGCTGTTCGCGTGTCCGGCGCTGGTCACATAAGACTTCTGGCAGTTGAGGACATGAAAGCCGTCTTGCTCGGTGGCCCGGCTGACGGGAGCCCAGAAATGGCTCCTGGAGCCTTTTTCGCTGAACGCCAGCGTCGAAAGATGTTTGCCGGCTGCTATGTCCGAGAGCACCGAATCGCGTCGGGGCAGCGCCGATTGCTTGATCGTTTCAGCGCCGCAAACGTGCATAACGAAGATCATCGCGGTCGAGGCGCAGGCTGCTGCGAGTTCTTCGACTGCCGCGACGAAATCCGAAGGCCCCAGGCCAAGCCCGCCCAGTTCCTCGGGCACAGTCAAGCCGAGAAGTCCCGCGTCTGTGAGCGCCTTGATGGAAGAACCGGGCCAGTCGCCCGCCCGATCGTGCTCCGCCGCGCCGGGAGCTATTACCCTGGCTGAGATGTCTCGGACTTTATCGATGACCTTTCCGTTAGTGCTCATTCCTGCAAGCTCCTTGATTGTTCTGATCTGTTGAACGAAGAGAAAGAATGCTACCGTAGCCGAGCACAAGCTTCAATGCAGTCAGAGAGGTTGGAAGGCTAAACACAAAAACAAACACCTGAAAGTCGTTGTTCGCAGCGGCAGTGCACTGTTCCCATGGCTCTCGAGTGATTCCTGCTCTGGCTTTCGATTCAGCTCTCGTTAAACTACCAGTGAGGCCGGAGAGCGAGTCGAATCCGCCCCCGGGATTTGGACTGCGCCGCCCGCGACTGAGGTATTCGATCAGCGAGCAAGGGCGGGCGCGGTCCAAAGAAGGCGGCAAAAAGCGGCAACGCGTGTTGCTCTTTGACGAGGAGGCGACGGTGTTAAAGAGTGCCGTTTGCTTGACACTTTTTTCAGCGCTGTGTTAGTTTTCGTGGCTTGAACTCACGGTAAATTTCTCACAAGGGAGTGCATGCTTTGGTTTCGATGACCCTCGCCTTCGCTGAAGGTGGCGGCAACATCATAAGCCCTGACGGCTCGCTCGTCTTCATACTCGTCCTCTTCCTTATTCTCGTTTTTGTGTTGAACAGGATTCTGTTCAGACCCATCGGCCGAGTCCTGGATGAGCGGCAGACCTTGACCGAGGGCGCGGCCAACGAGGCGCGCGCGGCGCGTCGGAGCTATGAGACGAGGCTCGCCGAGTATGAAGCTACCATTCGCCAGGCTCGTGCGGAAAGCTACAAGCGCTCCGAGCAACAGCGCGCGGCTGCCGTGGAAGAGCGGCGTCATTTGATCGATGACGCAAAGCAGCACGCCCACGAGCAGATCGAGCGCGCAAAACAGGAGATCGAGCAGCAGGTTGTTCAGGCCCGCGCGGCGCTTGAATCGGAATCGCGCCAGATCGCCGAGCGGATATCGCGCACCGTGCTGGGGCGCACCGTGGGAGGTGGAGCCGATTGACAATTGACTTGTTCATCAGCCCGGCTCTTCTGTTCGCGGCCGGGGCAGCGGAACAAACTGACATCTGGCACAACTATACGCTCTGGAGGGTGATCAACCTTTTAGTATTCGTCATCATTCTCGTTTACATCCTTCGGAGCAAGGTTCGGATCGGCCAGGTACTCGATAACCGAGCTGCCTCAATCGTCAAAGAACTCGAACAGGCCAAGCGTGACAAGGAAGAGGCGCAAGCGCGGCTCGCGGAGCTTGAAGCGCGCCTTGGCAGGCTGGATCAGGAGGTCGCCGATATCCGCGCGGAAGCTGAACGCGAGAGCGCGCGCGAAGCCGAACGAGTTCGGCAGACCGCGGCCGCTGACGCGGAGAAGATTCGGCAGACCGCCCAGCGCGAGATCGAAGGCGCCCTGAAAGCCGCCAGGGGCGAGCTGCGAGCGTTCGTCGCCGACCAGTCGGTTGCGCTGGCTGAAGGGATGATTCGCCGCGACATTCGCACGGAAGACAACACTCGAATGGTGAACAAGTTCATAGATGACCTGAGCGAGGTGAGCAAATGAGCGTGATCGCAATCGCCCGCCGATACGCGGAAGCGCTCGCCGACGTCGCCACGGCGCGCAATCAGGTCGAGCAGATCGACAACGAGGTGCGCGTCTTTGCTGAAATGATGAAGTCGAGCGTGGAGCTTCACGACGTGTTCGCAAGCCCGATCGTTTCACAGACCGACAAGCTGCGCGTGCTTGAAGCGCTCATCGCGCGCGCCAGGACCGGGCAGATGACGGCAAATCTGCTGCGCACGATGCTCAGTCATTATCGCTTGCATCATCTCGCCGCAGTGTACGAACAGTTCCGTCGCGAGATGAATGAACGCAACGGCCTGATAGTCGCCGAAGTAACGACTGCCGCCGAGGTCGGGACTGCGGAGCAGGCAAAGCTGGGCCGCACTCTCGAACAGATGACCGGCAAGCAGGTGGAATTCAAATTCAAAACTGACCCCTCGCTGATAGGCGGGGTGGTAACTCGCATCGGATCGATCGTGTATGACGGGTCGGTGCGAAGCCAGCTTCAGGAGATCAGGGAGCGATTGAAACGGGGAGACAATGTAGTCTGAGTCTTGAGAATCCGCGTGGGAGACAACGATGGACGCAATCCGAGCAGATGAAATAAGCAAGATCATACGCCAGCAGATCGAGGGCTACGACACCAGCCTCGAGATTAGCGAAGTGGGCACGGTGATTCAGACCGGCGACGGCATCGCCGAAATATACGGCCTCGAGCGCGTCATGGCCGGCGAGCTACTCGAGCTGCCGCACGAGGTCGCGGGCATCGCGCTCAACCTAGAAGAAGATAAGGTCGGCGCTGTGTTGTTCGGTGACTACGAGCACATAAAGGAAGGCGACGAGGTCCGCCGCACCAAGCGAATCATGTCCGTGCCCGTCGGCGAAGAAATAATCGGACGCGTGGTCGATCCGCTCGGCCGCCCGCTCGATGGACGCGGCCCTATCGATACCGGCGGAAAGTTCAGCCCGCTCGAACGCATCGCCCCGGGCGTGATGGATCGCCAGCCCGTTCGCGAGCCCATGCTCACCGGGTTGAAAGCAATTGATTCGATGGTTCCTATCGGCCGCGGCCAACGCGAGTTGATCATCGGCGACCGCCAGACCGGCAAGACCGCCGTTGCCATCGACGCGATCATCAACTCGAAAGGCAAAGACCTGATCTGCATCTACGTCGCGATCGGCCAGAAGGAATCTACAGTGGCGCAGGTGAAGAAAACCCTCGAAGACTACGACGCGGATTCCTACACCGTCATCGTCGATGCGTCCGCGTCGAGTCCTGCCGCCATGCAATACATCGCACCGTACGCCGGATGCGCGATGGGAGAATTTTTTCGAGACCGGGGCGAGCACGTGCTGTGCGTCTACGACGATCTCTCGAAACATGCCTGGGCCTATCGAGCTATTTCACTTCTGTTGAAACGTCCGCCCGGACGTGAAGCGTATCCGGGCGACGTGTTCTATCTTCACTCGCGGTTGCTCGAGCGCGCCGCCAAGCTATCTGATCAACTGGGCGGCGGAAGCTTGACGGCGCTGCCGGTGATCGAGACTCAAGCCGGCGACATATCCGCGTACATCCCGACCAACGTCATCTCGATAACTGACGGACAGATATTCCTGGAGAGCGACTTGTTTCACCAGGGCGTGCGTCCGGCGATCAACGTCGGCAACTCCGTGAGCCGGGTCGGGGGTTCAGCTCAAACCAAGGCGATGAAGCAGGTCGCGGGCACGCTGCGATTGGACCTTGCGCAGTACCGGGACCTGGCCGCGTTCGCGCAATTCGGATCGGACCTGGACAAGGCAACTCAGGCGCAGCTCAACCGCGGCCAGCGGCTGACTGAGATTCTCAAGCAGCCGCAGTATTCGCCGATGCCCGTCGAGCAGCAGGTGTTGATTATCTGGACCGCGACCAAAGGACTGGTAGACGACATCGAGGTCGCCGACCTCAAGAAGTTCGAGCAGGGACTGCAAGCATTCGTTGAGAACACTCACGCAAGCCTGCTCGAGAAAATCCGTGACCGCAAGAAGCTCGACGAGGAGCTAGAAACAGAAATGCGCGCGGCGGTAACTGAATTCAAGCAGCGATTCGTGTCGGAAGCCGCGAGCGCCGCCGCAGCCGACTGAGGGACGCATGGCGAGGTTGGTAGTTAGAAGTTGAGAGCTGGAAGACGATTGGAAATTGAAAATTGAAAATCGCAAATTAAAAACTCAAGAACGCGTCTCAAGCTTGCGGCGTCAATTTGCAATTTTCATTTTGCAATTTTCAATCTTCAATCTTCCTTCAGCAGAACCGGAGTTTTGACCTTATGGCAAACCTGCAGGATCTTCGCCGCCGAGTTCGCTCGGTCCGCAACATGCAGAAGATCACCAAGGCCATGAAGATGGTGGCCGCCGCCAGGCTGCGCCGCGCGCAAGACCGCGTGGTCGCCGCGCGTCCCTACGCCAACACGATGATGCGCGTGCTCGGGCGGCTGGCTGAACGCACGGGCGATTTTCATCACCCGTTGCTGGACCCGCGCGGCGATGAACACCTGGTGATTGCGCTGGTGACCGCAGACAAAGGGCTGTGCGGAGGCTTCAACACCAACCTGATCAAAGCCGCCCAACTGTTCATCCGCGAGCACCCGGGAAAACAAGTTGAGATAGTCACCATCGGCCGCAAGGGGCGCGATTACTTTCGCCGCCGCCCGGTCAAGATCGTGGGTGAATACATCAACGTTACCGCGCGCACGGTTGATCACGAGGATGCCGCCGCGATCGCGCGCGATCTCATGACGATGTTCACAGCGGAAGGCTCGACCATCGACAGGGTGTTCTTGATCTACAACGAGTTCAAGTCGGTGCTCTCGCAGCGCGTCACCACAAGGCAACTGCTGCCGATCGGAGCGGACGCTTTAAACGTGGAGACGGGTGGTGAAACAGGGCAGACGGGTGAAGGCGAAGTCTCGATCGACTACTTGTATGAGCAGCCGCCCGCGCAGATTTTCGGGGAGCTGCTTCCGCGGTACGTCGAGACCCAGCTTTTCTACGCGTTGTTGGAGTCGACAGCCAGCGAGCACGGCGCTCGAATGACCGCGATGGATTCGGCCTCGAAGAATGCCGGCGAGGTGATCGAGACGCTCACTTTGAATATGAACCGTGTGCGGCAGGCTTCGATCACTCGCGAGATCATCGAGGTGGTCTCGGGTGCGCAGGCGCTTTCAGGCTGAAGGTCTTCTATTCTCTATTTTCTATTTTTTATTTTCTATTTGCCATTGAATGGCTCTCTTAAATAGAAAATAGAAAATGGCAAATAAAAAATGGAAAATGCTCCCCCCTTCTCCCCTTACCTTTCTGTCTTCTTGGGCACCAAGTCAGATGTGTTAATATCGAAGGGTAATGGCTGAAAACATAAACGCAGCGAGAACGCCGACACATATTCGCATACTCTGGTACTGGTTCCCGGTCGCGATGATGTTTGGAGTGATGTATTACTTCTCTACCGATGTATTCTCCGCCGACAACACTCGCGGTGTAATCGACAAGATTTTCCTCTGGTTCTCGCCTCACGCGAGCAAGCACACGATCGCAACCTTCAATTATGTCGTTCGCAAGTCCGCGCACTTTACCGAGTACGCGATACTCGGTGCGTTGTTGTTCCGGGCGTTCCGCGCGGGAGATGTGGTGCGATGGCGGTTCAGGTGGGCGCTCTACTCATTCGTGTTCTCTGTGTCGTGGGCGCTTCTGGACGAGCTGCATCAGACCTTCACGCGGACAAGAGGCGGCTCGATCTGGGATTCGCTGCTGGATTCCAGCGGCGCGCTGTTTATGCTGATAGCTATCTCGATCGTCGCGCGCAGACCAGGAATCGAGGCACCTCTTGCGGAGTGACGAGGGGAATGACACCGGACTTAGAATCTCAATTTTCAAATAATTCCAAATCTCAGATTTCAAATCTCAGAGTCTCAAGTCTCAGATTCCAAGTCTCAGATTCCAAATCTCAGATTCCAAATCTGAGAACCTCAAATCTCTGATCTCAACGTCCAAACTCAAAGCCTGAGATAATCTGACATCTGAAACCCATCTCAAAGCTGGGATCTGGAATCTGACATCTGAAATCATCTCAAATCTTGAAATCTGAAATCTGAAATCTGAAATCTGAAATCTCAAGTTTGAAGTTTTCTCAAATCTGAAACCTGCTTTCAATCGAATCTCAATCGCTACCCCTCAATCTTCACAACGCCGATCTTCTCGAGCAGCCGCAAGTAGTCAGACACTTCCTCAATCGGTACCGGCCCGTACGCCGCCGCAATGTAATCGCGAACCGCCTGAATGCTGCGCTTGCCGTCAACCAAGTTTAGAATCTCGTAGAGTACGATATCGGCATTCGGCTTCGTGTTGATTCGTTCGACTACCTTCAGATCGTCGCTGCCGGCCCTTTCAGCAACATAGTCATAATAGTAGACGTTCATCGGGCCGGTTACCCGTCGCGTCGGAATCCGCGCGTAATCCATCGTGACGGTTCGGGGCCTCGACGCCTCTTTCGGATTGCGCGGCTTTTGTTCCTTCGGCTCCTCTTTCGGCTCCAATGTGAAAATCACCCGCTTACCCTTCCGCTGTTCGCTCAACACGCCCGTCAGCAGCAACCACATGCCGCTCAACTGATCAACCAGTCCTTCCACCTTGGTTTCTAGGGCCTTGTCCCCCGACGCGAGCATCATCACCGACGCGAGCGCCTCGGCGTCGTGCTCGAGAGACCGCGCGATGATGTTGCGCGCCTCGTCTGCCGCGTTCGGAACACCGCTTGTCTCAACAGCGCGCGCACGATCGCGTTCTTTCGGAACGCGTCCCAGCGCCCGGGCGAAGACCTCGTCGGCCAGGCGCGCTGCGTCACGAGCGCTCGATCGAGCCAAAAAGTATCCGGACGCGGCAGCGATGAAAGTCGAGCGCTTGATCTTGGTGGAGTCGATGTTTGCGGGCGAGTCGTTGTTGGTGTGAATAAAAACGTCCGGCCAATCGCGCAGGTAGATAGCCGGGATCCGGAACGAGCCCTCCTGGTACACGTCGTGGTCCGAGCCCATCTCAAAAGGCGTGATATCGGCTACCAGGCTGTCCTTGCTCCCCTCGGGCGAAATAAGCGCATCCTCGAAACCGGCTCCTGAAGCCGCTTTCGCGCTTCCCGCGATCGCGTACTCGCCGAAGATGTCGCCAACAGTGTTTACACAACTCGGCAGCGAAGCCGGTGTGTGAGTCACGTGCAGCACGGACTTCGTCAAATTGTAGTTGCCGCCGACCATGTCGCAGTGAACCACCGCCTTCATGCGTCGAACGATCTCCGGATGCTGGGCAAAGTAAGCGACGGTCCCGCTGATCTCGGGCGGCCAGATGAATCGGATGGTGCGCCGCGGAGGATTGATCTCGCCGCGGCGGATCAACGCAGTGAGGGCGCGCGCCACCTCGAGTATCGCCGCCGCCCCGGAAGCATTGTCGTTAGCGCCGGGCTTCTGATGGCACAGATGGCACGAGTAAACGATCTCTTCGCCGGCGGCATCGCTGCCGGGAATGATCGCGCTCACTACTTCGTAGTTGCCCGGCTTCATCTCCGCTTTGACGGTCGCGTGAAGGGTGATTTGTTCGCCCCGCGCGAGCCGCGATTGATATTCGCGCGCTTTGCGAAGCGAGATCATGAACGCGAACTTGTTCTTCGGATTGTATGGCGAGAGGTGACCCCATCGCACATTCTCCGCGTAGTCGCCCGACCAGCCGGTGACCTGATTCTGCTGGTAGCTAAGAATGCCCGCCGCTCCCCGCTCTTCGCAGGCCAGCTTATGGACGGCCGCCACTCCTCCACCGGCGAGCACTATTCGGCCCATGACCTCTTTGCCTTCGTAGTCTTTCGACGTAATTCCCATGCCCACGTCGACGAGCGTAGTCGTGGCGGTAGCGCTCTGGGAATAGTCGGCAAGCGCAACACGCATTTCTTCCCAGTCGGCGATCTTCACTTTGTTCGGTTCGGTTTCCCACAACTCGGCGGATTGGACTTCCCATCCGGTCGCCGACTTCAGCGTGTAGTAAGTTTTCTCGCCGTCCGCAGGGAAGCGTTCGATCTGAACCTGGTCCAGCCCATACTCCTTCGCCTTCGAGGCAATGTACTCGGCGGCCCGGGAATAACCCGAGGACGCTTGCACGCGATGAGAACGGGCGAGCTCGATCACGGTATCTTTGGCGATCACTCCGCTTATCTCGGCGCCAAGCGCGGCTACTTCCTTGTCCGAGAGCAACGCGATCTTGGTGAATCGGGCTTGCTGCGCCTGCCCGGCAAACGAACCAGTCAAGAGTTGAGCCAAGACAACCGACAAGATGAGAACTGAAGCGGTCTTTTTCATTGATCTAGAGCCTCGTCATTGATGCCGAGCCGAGTTGAACGTGGTCAATCGGGATACGCGATCGGGAGAGGGATTTAGGAACTCGAAAAGTCGATCTTCAAGTAGATGTCAGCCATTCGAAGTGAGCACTGCACTGCCTACAGCCTACTTCCGCCGCCAGTTGGGCCGCATCTGTGCGAAGGACATCGCCGCCGCGTACGCGTAGCCACACAAGTAAATCATCAAGAACGGCAGCGTGCCGAAAATCCCGCTGTCAATCGCAAACCAGATCGTAAACACAAAGTAGAGCGCGAACAGCATCTCGAGCCAGGGCAGCGAGATCCGGCGCGGCACGTAGCTCTTCTTCACCCAGGTCGTGTCGTGCGTGTCTTCGATCCTGTACTTCGGCGTGCGAACGAACGGCGTCTTTACTCCAAGCACCGCTTCGAGCACCGCTCGCGCGTTCGAGAAGGTCAGAGCAATCCCCATACTCATCACGAATGGAATGTACTTGATCGACTTTCTCCACGTGTCCGGATGCAGGTACCGCTGCGTCACGAGGTAGTAGACGATTACAGACACCGTAGAGAACGTGAGTACCGGCACGTCCAGCGCAAACAGGTGAAACAGTCCCTGGTTGTAACGCACGATCAGAATCGGCAGATTGATCAAAGCAAGGACGATCACAAGCGGCGCTGCGAGGTTCCCTGTCAACCGGAAGAACTGCTCGAGCTTCACTCGCTTCGGCAGCCGCGGGTCATGCCACATGCGTCGAAACAACTTGATCCCGACTTGCACGACGCCCTTGGCCCATCGCCTTTGCTGCGACTTGAAGGCGTTTATCTCGACCGGCAGCTCGGCGGGCACGTCGTCGTCGGCCAGATAGACAAAGTGCCAGCCCATCAGTTGCGCGCGATATGAAAGGTCGGTGTCTTCGGCGAGCGTGTCATGCTGCCATCCACCCGACCACTCGATGGTTTCGCGCCTCCACATCCCAGCGGTGCCGTTGAAATTGAAGAACCCGCCGCAGCGATTACGCGCCACCTGCTCGATTACGAAGTGCCCGTCGAGCATGATCGCCTGCACCCTGGTGAGCAGCGAGTAGTCCGCATTGATGTGGCTCCATCGCATCTGCACCATTCCGACTCTCTCGTCGGTAAAGTAGTCAATCATCCGGCGAATACAATCCGGGCGCGGCACGAAGTCGGCGTCGAAGATCAGAACGAACTCGCCCGAAGATTTCTTGAGCCCCGCTTCCAGCGCGCCGGCTTTGAAGCCTTCGCGGTCGTCGCGATGATGATAGATGATGTCAAATCCCTGCTCGAAGTACTTGTTCACCGCAGCCGCGGCGATCTGCTGCGTGTCATCGATCGAATCGTCCAGCACCTGAATCTCGAGCAGCTCGCGCGGGTAGTCCAGCTTGACTACCGCCTCGATCAGCCGCTCGGCCACATACATTTCATTGAACAGCGGCAATTGTACTGTCACCCGAGGCAGGCGGCCCGGAACGAATCTGGATTTAGGGTGCGGGCGATGCTTCTGGTAGCGAATGAACAAATAGACAAGGCGGTAACGATAGGCGCCGTAAACGGACAGTAGCCCGAGGATGCCGAAGTAGACCACCATAAAATAAATGTCCAGCGCGTCATTTACATTCAAGTAGCTGATGTTCCCCGCGGGATAACGGCCGCCTTGAGCCGCGGACGAAGCGACATACTTGTCGACCGCGACGTTGCCCGTTTCCGGCAGGGGGAGAGCAAGCAATTCGACTTGAGTGGTCTTGCCTCCTTCGACGGCTGCTGAGCCGAGTATCCGATCCTCGCCGGCACACTCCGAAGCCAGCACGTAACGGCCCGGCTCGAGGTTATAGAAAGAGAAATCGGCATTCGCGTCGGTCATGACTCCAAGCTGGCGCAAGCTATCGAACCCATCACGCCTCTCGGCTGCCGAGCCGGCGCCCGGCCGGGAGGTCGCTTGATATTCCGTGCCAGTGGAGGCATTGCGCGCGGTCACGGTCAAGCCCGCCATCACATAGCCGCGCTTTTCCACTATCGTTCCCTGTATCGATGCTTTGTTTTCTGCGTGAGTCAGCCCTGCCAAAACCAACAAGAGCATCCCGAGCAGGGTCGGTCTGAGTAGCTTGATCATTGAATCCTTATGATGACGGCCTGACTACTAACCGTTACTGCCAAAAAACTTTGAAGTGGAACCAAGCGCAAAGTATAGGGATGAGCCGCGCTCATTTCAAGACGAGGTCGGGGCGGGAAAACCGTAGATGAACCACGGCGATATCAGAAAGATAATGAAATCTGCTGTCGGAGGAGGGACGGTGCTTTGGGAAATGCAGAGAACGGCGGCATAAGACTCAGCTTTGCTGAGACGTTCACGAAGAGTCGGTAGCGGGATCGGATGACCGGCGCCGGACGGCGGCGGCGGCGCAAAACTGCGTCGCCGCGTCAGGGCCCTCTCATTTGTTTACTGTGATGCTCGTCGGAGTGCTGTTCCCGGCCGCGTCGTAAGCGATGACCGTCAGGGTATGATTGCCCTTTCCTGCGGTGTTGGTTTTCCACCTCGCGGTATAGGGACCCGTGGACCAGGTTGTGAATAACTGGCTGTCAATGTAGAACTCAACCCTCGTCACGGCGACATTATCGGTGGCGCCGATCGAGATTGTTTGATTTCCGCTGACACGATCCCCGTTCACCGGGTTGATGAACCAGACCTGCGGAGCGGTGGTATCGCCGCCCGCCGCCACGATGACCGTGATCGAAACGCCTGTCGAGTTGCCCGCTTGATCCGCCGCTACGGCTCTCAGAATGTGCTGTGAGCCTGCGGACAAGGAAGACGTGTTCCACGGGAAGGTGTAAGGCGCAGTCGTATCGCTGCCAACCAGCGCTCCATCAGCGTACAGGCTCACGGACGAAACGCCGACGTTGTCCGACGCGCTGACGATGATTTGCTCGACTTGAGAAATGCCAACAGTCCCGCCGGCTAGAGGCTGTTGAAAGCCAACCAGGGGAGGCGTTGTATCACGACTGGCTCCGGCAGTGACGGTGGTCGTAACGGTTGTCGAGTTTCCCGCCTGATCTGCGGCGACCGCGCTGAGGGTGTGTAGTGACCCTCTGGCAAACGATGACGTGTTCAAGGTGAACGTGTATGGCAACGAGGTGACTGTTCCCACGAGCGCCCCATCCGCGATCAAGCTCACTGCCGTCACGCCCTGGTTATCTGAAGCACCTAGTTGCACAGTCTCGCCAGATGAGATAGCTATCTGACCATTCGCTTGAGGCTGAACGAAGCCGACCGTTGGCGGCGTCGCGTCAAATCCCGCTCGCGCCGTCACCAGCGTCGAGATGCTTGTGGTGTTCCCGGCCTGGTCGCGCACCACGGCAGTCAGCGTGTGCTGCGAGCCATCGGCAAACGAGGACGTATCGCAATAAAACGTGTACGGCGCAGAAGCGCTCGATCCCAGAGCCGCGCCATCCGCGAACAAGCTAACGTTGATCGGAGTTCTGTCATCGAGAGCATTCACCTGAACAAGCTCGCTCCCTGATATTCCGATCAGACCGTTTGTATCGCCGCCTATCTGGGGATTAAGGAAGCCGACAGCGGGCGGTGTCGTATCCGGAGCGCCGGCTACCATACCTTCAACGACGTTGATAGCGCGTCCGACGTTGAGTCGTCCCCATCCGTAGCCTGGATCCCATCCCGCCGGGCCAAAATCATCCGCGGTCACTTTCAGGATCGTATCTATCTGAGCAGGTGTGAGGTCCGGCTTGACCGACAGCATCAGGCCGATAGCTCCCGCCACCAGCGGAGTAGAGAATGACGTGCCGCTCACCGCCTGATAGGCATTGCCCGGCGCGGTTGTCAGGATGCTTGATCCTGGCGCGGACAGATCGACATAGGCTCCCGTTGTCGTGAAGCCCGCAAGCGAGTCGCCCGGTGCAGTTGCGCTGACCACGATGATGTCCGGAGTGTCGGGTGCGGAGTTGTAAGTACCGGTGTTTCCCGCTGCCATGACCAACACGCCGCCTTTGCTCTGAATGTAACGTCCTGCGTCCATCATCGTGCTGTTGGCCGCGCCCATGTAGCTCACGCTGGCGACGCGGGCGCCGTGATCCGCTGCCCACACCACCCCTGCTGCCAGGTCGCTCTGCATGGCCGCCCCACTGAGAAGCGACGACACACGAACGGGCATGATGCGACAATTCAAAGCCGGTGAGGCAACGCCTATCGAATTGTTTCCAGTCGCCGCCGCGGTGCCTGCTGTCCACGTTCCGTGGGAAGCGACCGGGCTCGTGTCCGAATTATTGTCAACCACATTCCACCCCGGCACCAGCTTCGACGCGAGGTCCGGGTGAGTTGCTTCAACTCCCGTGTCACACAGTGCAATGGTGATCTGATCGCTGCCGGAGGTCATTCCCCAGGCCGTCGGGCATGAAATCGCCGGCAAATGCCACTGTGATGTATACATCGGATCGTCCGGTTCCATCGTACTGACCGGATAACAGAGATAGTCGGGTTCGACAAACTCGACGTCTGGCTGCGCCCTCAAGGCCCGTACCGAGGTTTCGTCATCCGCGCCGTCCGCCAATTCCACAACGTGAACGCCGAGACCCGGTATCTCGCGGTCGGCACGCGCGCCCGCTACCATCATCAGACTGTTCCGCCGATTGGAAGAAACGCCGGCGCGATACTTCACCAACAGTCGTCCCGCAACTGCGATCGGTTTCATCCGCGCGGTCACCGCCATTTCCTGCGGACCCGCTGCGCTTCCGGCGTCAGCGTTAGCTACACGAATGAGCTGCGACTGAGTGGCTAAGAGGAACGCCGCGAGTCCTACTGCGAGTATTGTCTTGATCCGTCTGTTCATTGCAACTTCTCCCATTCCCGAAATCGCGTCTGTCCCTGGGCAGAACCCGGCCCAGTACCTGCGCGAACTCGCGCTGGCATCGAAGAGCTTTCAAATTAACTCTTTGCAGGGACGCACCAGGGAGAAGTGCAACCGCAGGACCATGCTCAATGGCGCGCAGGCATGCCATTGTCGAACGCGCAAAAGCCGAGGGATGAGTGACCCGTTCTGTCTAGGTCACAGTCCTCAGAGGCGAGTTTTGGTCATCCTCCAAACTCTGGGTCGTTCAGTGGAAAAAGCAACGGATGGTGATTTGTCGGGCACATTACAGGGAGGGTCGATGGGTAGAGACGCTACGAGCCCCCGACTCCCAGCGGATTGTAGCGAACCTAAGACTTGGACTGCGCCGCCGATCCGTCAATCAACGAGTGTCGTAGTAGCGGCGGCGCTTTGGCTCATAGCACAGGCTCGTCCGGCATGATGAGTTCCTGACTCGCACACAGCCAAACCGGCGGCGGGTTGGCGCAGTCCAAATATGCAGTGGGCCGCCGCAGTCCATATGGACCGCGCCGCCCATTCGGCGATCAACGAGTGTCGCAGGTCAGTGGCGGCGCTTTGGCTGATGGCTCCACCGACAGACATGTTTTGCAGTCTGTCACTCCAGAGCCAAAGCGCCGCCGCTACTGCGCCACTTGTTGATTGACGAATAGGCGGCGCGGTCCATATATACGGGAATGTAGGGCCCCTCCCGAGCGTTTGGGTTTTGTAGCGCATCGCGCCACGTAATGCCACGATAATGCGCCAACTTGAACGAAGCCGGTCAATCAATTTGGCGACATTCCCCTCATAACCCTCCGACGTTCTTGAGAGATGTCTTTGCTTTGTTTGACTTAGCAGTGCGCATTCGATTGGAACGAACGTCGCCCTAGTTGCTTGTATCAAGGAAACTGCTATGGGCCACATCGTCGCTAAGTTATGGCGCGAATGGCCTTGGGCGAAACGATCCACTAGCAATGTTATTGATACAAGCAACTAGTTACGTCGTGATCAGAGGGAGAGGGTTATTATGAAGAAAGCGAAGGTGTTCAACAAATCTCTAATAGTCGGATCGGGCCTGACCGCCAGGCCCGGAACTGTTTTGACTGCCGGGCGGTGTTACGCCTCGTTGACCTTCGCCGCTCAAGCCAAAGAGTCGGTCCTCTGGATCGAGGAAATAGGCTTCAGCGGATTTACCCCGCTTGTCGCCGCCGCCCTCAACCCATCCGTTAACCCGACCTCGAATCAAGTGTTCGCCGATGTCGCCGAGAGTGAAGCAGGCGAGTCAGTACAGGGGATGGAATCGCTGTTTATCCCTGTTTTCGCGTTTGACACACGAGCCTGCTGTGATACTATCGCAAGGCTGAAATCCTAGCAGGATGAAGGATTTGACAGTCCATCTTTTCGAAGCGGCTGCGCTGAAGAGATCACAAACAAATTCGCTGGAAAGAAACAAATAATCTTGCCGAGCCGAGAGCACGAAGACTCAAGCCGAAAGGTTAGCGCGAAAGGTCCGGAGCGGACGAGCGCGGCTAGTCAGGTGCGAGGCTCGAGCGGCGAGAATAGACGTTCAGGTGTCGTTGGAGGAGTTATGAATCGAGTCAAAGTTTATTTTGAGAACAGGATCGTGAGGATGCTGGGCGCGAAGCCAGAACAGGTATCAGGGACTCGGGCCAATGCTCGCGCAACGATGATTCGGCTCAGCGTAGTTCTGAGTCTATTCGTTGCTGGAATGTTCCTGGCATCCCCGGGCGCGGCGAACGCTACAACTAGGACATCCGTGAGTAGCGGCAATTGGGGCGTCCATAACAACTGGAGCCCTGACGGGGCTCCGGTTAATGGGGATACTGTAATCATAGGGGCTGGGACACAAATCGACTATGTTAACGTGTCCCCCCTGTCGATTGCGAGTCTCACAATAAACTCAACTGGAACGCTTAGGTTGAACGATAATGCAATTGATTCTCTGACAGTAACTGGCAACGTGGTAAATGACGGCTCCATCATTGCGGGGGGCCCGGGAAACCGGATACATACTCTGAATGTGGGCGGCAACTTCACCAACAATGGCACGTTCACCGCAGTTTCGGCGACAAACGACGTCATAGACTTCACGTTCAATGGCGGCACGGCCCAAACCATCGGCGGTTCCGCATCGACTGCATTCCACGGACTGACTATTGCCAACACCGGCGCGGGTACCACCACTCTGAATACCGCCGGGAGCGTAACCGCTATACTAACGCTGACGTCTAATCTAACCGCGACCGCCACGCTTACACAGAGCGGCACGTCGGCAGGCAACGGCGATGTCATTGGCACCGTTCAGCGCACCGATGTCGGGGCAACCACTCGATCCTTCGGGAATCCCAACAATCAGATCACAAATAGCGGAGCTGCCACTACCTTAACAGTGAATCTTGTGAAGTCGTCGCCCGTGGATTTCGGAAACTCAGTCAGACGTACCTATACGCTCACCCCCGGCGCTGGATCTCTCTCGGCCGTTGTGCGCTTGCACTACCTTGACGCCGAATTGAACGGCAACACCGAAGCTACCCTGGAACTCTGGAGAAAAAGCGGCACCTGGGGCTCGCAGGGCGCCACCACGCGTGACGCAGGCAATAACTGGGTTGAGAAGACTGGCATCACGGCGTTCTCTCCCTGGACAATAGCTGGCCCAACCGGACCAACCGCTGTCGAGATGGTAGGCTACGCAGCCAGAGCCGGACGTGACGGCAAGACCCTCCTTCAGTGGGAGACCGGTCGCGAAGTCAACAACCTCGGCTTTAACATCTATCGCGAAGAAGACGGCAAACGCGTCCGCATCAACAAGTCTCTCATCGTCGGTTCAGGCTTGATGGCCTCACCCGGCACCGTTATGAGCGCCGGCCGATCCTATGCCTGGCAGACCTCGGCCGATCAAGCGAAAGGCGCGGCCTTATGGATCGAAGAAATTGACCTCAGCGGTTACACTGTCTGGCACGGCCCGATCATCAGCCAATCCTCGGACGCCAGGATGTCCGCCCGAGAACGAACCATTGCGGATCAGACCGTGACCCTTTCGGACATGGCCGCCGAAAGCACCTACAACGGCGTCACTCATCCGGTTCAGTCTCTCGCAAGCAGAGCGCAAGCGAAGACGGCGAAGCTCGCCAGCGCGATGACGCTCACGAGCGCGGCTGTCAGTCCGAAACTGCCAATCAATCCGCTGAACCCGACCGTCAAGATCAGCGTCAAACAGGAGGGCTGGTATCGAGTAACTCAACCGCAGCTTGTTGCCGCGGGTTTCAATTCTTCCGTTGACCCGAACGCTCTTCAACTGTTTGCCGATAACAAAGAGATACCGATCTCGGTCATCACCAACAACGGCTCGTTTGACTCGACATCGGCCATAGAGTTCTACGGCCAGGGCATCGATACTCCTTCGACTGATACGCACGTCTACTCGCTAACGGTGGGGAGTAACGGCCTTCGCATTCAGAATGTGCAAGGGCAAGGCGGGCTTCCTCCCTCCAATAGCTTTGTGTACGCGGTCGAAAGAAAAGACCGATTGTATTATCTGACTGGTGTTCACAACGGTGACGCTGAGAACTTCTTCGGCACGCCCGTGGGCGCGGCCTCAGTAGACCAGGCGATCACCTTGAAAAATATTGACGCGACGGCAGCCGGACAGGCGACCATCGAGATCGGCATGCAGGGCTTCACGAATGGACCACACGTGGTGACCGTCAGCTTGAACGGTTCTTCGCTAGGCACGATCGAATACACCAACCAGGCACAGGGTGTGTCACAATTCCAGGTCCCCAACAGCTTGCTCTCCGAAGGCCAGAACCTGGTCACGCTCGCGAGCCAGACCGGTGGAACGGACGTTTCGCTGGTGGATCACATCCAGGTGAGCTACTTCCACACGTACGCGGCTGAGGGCAACGCGCTCAAGTTCTCGGCCACCGCGAATCAGGAAGTGACCTTGACCGGATTCACGAGCGCCGAGGTGAAGATACTTGACGTCACCAATCCGCTCACGCCTACTCAGGTTTCGGCGGCGGTCACTGCGCAGAAGAGTTCGCCCGCATCGGTTGTAACGGTTGTTGTGCCCGGAACTGGAACTCGCACCTTGCTTGCCATCGGCGTAGACCAGACGCGGAGCCCGGTGTCGGTAATACTGGACAAACCTTCGACGTGGCGGACCTCGGGGAACGCCGCCGACCTCGTAATCATCACGCACGAGAGCTTGAAGGACAGCTACGCTCAGCTCCAGGCGTTGAGACGCTCGCAGGGCTTAAAGGTCGCTCTCGTTGACGTGGAAGACCTCTACGACGAGTTCAACTTTGGCAACAAGAGTCCACAGGCCATCAAGGACTTCCTTGCATACGCAAAAACCAATTGGAAGACGGCGCCCAGATATGTGTTGCTTGCAGGCAGCGCGAGCTACGATCCAAAGAACTACAACGGATTTGGCGCTTATGATCTGGTCCCGACGAAGCTGATCGACACATTGGCAACCGAAACTGCAAGCGACGACTGGTTTGCCGATTTCGATCTGGATGGGATAGCCGAGATGGCCGTAGGTCGTCTGCCTACGCCTACGTCCGAGGAGGCGCAGACCACGGTTACGAAGCTCGCGGTCTATGACAATAGCGCGGCTCTCAACTCGGCGCTGCTGGTTGCCGATGCCAATCTGGATTTCGACTTCGAAGCGGCGAACAACTCAATCGCGGCGTTGTTCCCGGGTTCGATCACCGTTCAGAAAATCGATCGCGGCCAGGTAGGGACAGCGACAGCCCGGCAGCAGTTGTTCGACGGAATCGCCGGCGGCCAGAAGATAGTAAACTACGTTGGGCACGGTTCGCCTAGCATTTGGAGAGACAACCTGCTGACCGCTGCCGATGCATTGGCACTCACTAACACCGGCCGGTATCCCTTGTTCATAGCAATGACCTGCCTGAACGGCGAGTTCCAGCAACCGCAGTTGAACCCGCTTGCAACCGCGCTAATGAACTCGCGAGAGGGCGGCGCGATCGCTGTTTGGGCTTCAAGCGGGATGACGGCGCCTTCAGGCCAATCGGTAATGAACCAGCAGTTCTACACTACGCTGTTTCAGACGAACGCGCCGGCGAAGGGCAAATCCGCTCAAGCCCCGCTGACCCTGGGGGAGATCACCAACAACGCCAAGTTGGCAGTCGGCGACGCTGACGTCAGACGGACCTGGATTCTATTTGGTGATCCGTCGATGATAGTGAAGTAGACCACCATGAATTCAGAGACAATGAGCGCCCTCCGTTTTCGCGGAGGGCGCCTTTGTTTTTGCTCTACGGCCCAGCCGGCGTGTGCGATCCGCTTCTCAACCCGCCTGCCTGCCGTCGCGACATTTGGACTGCACCGCCTGTTGCGGATTCAGTCACCGTCGCATGCGTGACGGCGATTTTGGTTTATGGCGAGCGCTTAGACAAAAGGTTCGGTTCCCTGGCTCAGCCCTCCGCGGGAGCAAAAGCGCCGCCCGCATGCGGCAGTAAATGAATGCGAAATGGGCGGCGCAGTTCATATGAGCTTGACGAGATGGCTCTTGATAACTTACGCGTATACGCGTGCGCGAGAGTAAGCTCCGCATTCGTCCACTTACGGTCAAAGGTATTGTTAATCCCACCGTGTCTTGCCGGGATTTCTGTTGACAATACCTTAACCAACACTGTACAAAGGTTACTGAAGAGCTTGTAGGAATTCGACCCCCAACGTTTTCCTGGGGAGATACCAACGAAATGAAGAATCCAGTGCGACAGGCAATGCCTAGGGCGCGTCAAGAGGGCCTCTTGGTTCGCGAGCTAAACGACGAGACGCTCGTCTACGATCTGCATAGGCACAAAGCACATTGCCTCAATAGCACTGCGGCCCTGATCTGGAAGTACTGCGATGGGCAGACTTCGGAATCGGATATCGCTCGAATCATTGAAGGAGAGCAGAACACGCCGGTGCATTCCGATGTCATTCGCTTTGGTCTGCTCCAGTTGAAACGGACTCATCTAATCGAAAGGCAAATCACCCGCTCTCCGGACGGTGCGTTTTCCCGGCGCGATCTGATCAAGAGATTCGGGGCGGCCGCGGCAGTTGGATTACCCCTGGTGACATCGGTGCTCGCGCCGAGGGCCGTCGAAGCCTCGACTTGTCTAGGATTTGGCGCAGCGTGCACTTTAAACGGTCAGTGTTGCAGCGGCCTGTGCCTTGCGTTAGTTTGCACGTAAAGCGCAACGAGACCCTGGATCACCTCTTCCTCTAACAATCGATTTTGTGCTGTCACCTCAGTCCATACCCGTCAACCGAGTCGGAACCTTGGTTGCCGCAATTCTCACGCACAGTTGGCGGCGCTCGCCCGATGCACTTGAATGTTCTGAGGCCACGCTCGCTGAGTTGCTTCCTCTGCTCGCCGGATCAATGTCCGGAGCGCTGGCATGGTGGAGAGTTCGCAACACACCGCACCTTCGGACTTCGCCGCCCGGTTTAGAGCTTCAAGAGACCTACCGCTTTCATAGCATCCGAACTGCCTTACGCGAAAACAAAATCAAACAGGTGCTGACCCTTCTATCCGCCTGCGGAGTCGAACCGATACTGGTGAAGGGCTGGGCGGCCGCCCAGCTCTATCCCGAACCCGGTCTGCGGCCTTATGGCGACATAGACCTCGTGGTTCGACCGGAACAGTACTCCTCAGCGGTAGCCGCTACAAAGGATGCGGGCGGTGAATATTACGTTGACGTTCACGACGGGGTTGGACATCTGGACGATCATTCCTTCGATGATCTGTTTGAACATTCGAGGGTCGCTAAGCTTGATGACGCGGATGTAAGAGTGCTAAGCCCGGAAGACCATCTGCGAGTTCTCTGCAAACACCTGCTGCACCACAATGCGTTCCGTCCGCTGTGGCTGTGTGATATCGCGGCCGCCGTCGAGAACCGCGAGACGGACTTTGATTGGGACCGGTGCCTTGGCCGGCGCAAGCGCCGCGCAGATTTGGTCGCTTGCGCGATAGGTCTCGCGCACGTGTTACTCGGCGCCGAGGTGACTGATACTCCTGTTGCGCAAAGAGCTGCGACGCTGCCAAGCTGGCTTGTTTCAAACGTGCTGAAGCAATGGGAAACGCCGTACAGCATGTCTCAGGCACCGGTCACCCATCAGGCCCCGATGTCAAAATACCTTCGCGACCCGCGAGGCCTGGTAGCTGATCTTCGCCGCCGATGGCCGAATCCGATCGAAGCGACGGTGTATGTAGGTGGGCCATTTAATGAGTTGCCGCGATGGCCCTTTCAACTCGGCGAGTGCATCGCGCGCACGGCGAAGTTCGTCGCTCGGTGGCCGAAGGCGCGGTGAGCGGGCAGTGACAGAGGGCCGATGTGTCGTGGCCGTTCGAGCCTGCGATCGACTCGCCATTGCCGCGGCCAATCAGGTGGCTGGGAAGTTACTTGCGCCAGCGGAGTGCTGTAGCGCGAGAGACTTTCAAGCGCTCGCGCTTCCGGCCACTCATATCCGCCGCAAACTTTTCTCTTGATTTCTCTCGCAAGAACGCGTAATATACACATCGCATCCTGAATATGTTCTGTCAGACCTTCCTGGATTAGTCTAAGAATCAGTCATCGAAGAGGCCTTTGACTTATTTTCACAGACCTATGGCGCCGGATCGGCGCGTATTCCAGGAGGAGTCGATATGTTCCCAAACGACGAGCATGTTGATGCTCCCAGAGTTCCACTAAGCCCCAGTGGAGTTTTCAAAAGGAGAGTTGGTTTTTTCCTGGCGGTTACGTTTTGCACACTACTGATCAGCACAACGACCGACGGACAAGTTCCAGTCCTCTACTACGACTTCGAAAACAACACCACCCGAACCACTTTCGAGAACCTGGTCGAGCAAGCCGTTAACGGCGGCAGTGGCGCCATAACGAGAGCAGGCAATACTACGACCATAAGCGCCGTCGCCGGGGCGGGTACGTTCAACGGAGGGTCTGCAACGGGTCAAGCGGCCACAGGAAGTAATTGGGATACTTCAACCAGTGACCCGGGCCTGGCGGCGACTAACTACTACCAGTTTGTGGTCAACACCGCCGGCTTCTCTCAGTTGTCCATCACGTTCGACCATCAAGCATCGGCTACCGGACCTGCGCGCCTTGGCGTCCTGTACAGCACCGACGGAACTAATTTCACCGCGACCACAACCACTCTCACCGGAAACGCCGTGTTCTCCGCGGCGACGTTTGACCTCAGCGGTATCTCAGCAATAGACAATCAATCCTCCGTTACGATCAGACTATATGCCTTCGCTGGATCTGCAGGCGACCGTTCCGGCCGCAGCGCCTTTGCGTCCGGAGGCACCTTCCGCGTAGACAATCTTGCAGTTCTGGGTAAGAGCGTCACAGCTTCCAAAACGCTGCTGGATTACCCCGCTATCGGTCTCAGTATAAAATCAGGCACAGCATTCATACCGACATATACAGACTTCACGGTAAATGGCTCAGGAATAGCGGTCGCACTAGCCAGTGAGTTGAGGGTCAGCGGCGCATTCACTGTTTCCAACGGCACGCTCAACTGCGGAACCAACATCGTATCCGGAGCAGGCGCCTTCACCCTCGCATCCGGCGGCTCGCTCGGGATCGGCTCAACCGCCGGCATCGCGTCCTCAGGTGCAACTGGAAACATCCAAACCAACACAAGGAATTTCGACACAGGCACGAACTACAACTACATCGGCGCCGCGACACAGAATACAGGAAGCGGATTGCCCTCGACTGTCAACAATCTCACGATTAACAACAGCGCGGGCGTTGCGCTTAGTTCCGGCGTAAACGTCAACACTACGCTCGTGCTGACGAGCGGAACATTCACAGTCGGCGCTCATACGTTGACCCTGAATAACCCGATTGGCGGAACGCCCACGAATCTCGGCGCTGACTCCACGTCATCAATCACCATCTCCGGCTCCGCAAGCGGCATCAACATCCCAGGCAACATTTCGGCGCTCAACAACCTGACGCTGAACAACTCAAGCGGCACAACTCTACAGGGCAATCTCGCTGTAGGCGGAACGCTCGGTTTGACGAGCGGCGACATATCCACAGGGTCGTTCACACTTTTTATGGGCAATGGTTCGGCGGCGTCAGGGAATGGCGACGTCGTGGGCAATGTCAATCGAACCGACCTCAGCGGCGCGACTACCCGGAGTTTCGGAAATCCCAACGTGCAGATCACGATCACCGCGGGCACGGTTACAGGCATGACGGTGAATCTGATAAAGGCATCGCCTTCGGATTTTGGAAACTCGGCCAGGCGTACTTACACCCTAAAAGATGTCGTGGGGACCCTGGTCTCGGCAACGGTGCGCTTGCACTACCTCGATTCTGAATTGAACGGCAACGCGGAAGGGACTCTGGATCTCTGGCGAAAAGATGGAACCAACTGGGTCTCCCAGGGCGCCACCACCCGAGACCCGACGGACAACTGGGTAGAGAAAACGCTGATTACCAGCTTCTCGCCCTGGACGATTGCCGGACCGGCCGGGCCAACCTATATCGCGATGGTCGGCTACAGCGCCAACCAGGGCCCAGACGGCAAAGTGCTGTTGCAGTGGGAGACGGGCGAGGAAGTGAACAACCTCGGTTTCAACATCTATCGCGAAGACGGTGGACGGCGAACGCGGATCAATAAGTCACTGATCCTTGGATCGGGACTCATGGCGAGACCGGGAACTGTGATGACCGCCGGGCGCTCATATCTCTGGCAAGCTTCGGGGGCGAAGGGCAACGACTCGGCATATTGGATCGAGGAGATCGACCTGAACGGCAGCAGCGTATGGCACGGACCGATCTTCAGCCGGAGAACGCCCGATGGGATGATGACTATGTCGCCCAGGGAGCAGGCGGTTGCGGACCAGACGGTGACCCTCGAGGACCTCGCGACCGAAGGGGCGCAAAGCGGGGTTACGTCGCCTGTGCAGATCACTACCGGACCCGCCACGGTAACCGCCGCCAGGACGAGTTTTCAATTTGGGCTGGCTTCTCAGGATGCGGTAAAAATCACAGTGAAGCAGGAAGGATGGTATCGAATCGGCAAACCGGAACTTGTAGCGGCAGGACTCAATCCAAGAGCGGATCCGCTCTCGCTACAACTCTACGCCGATGGAGTAGAGGCGCCCATCACCATCACCCCTGACCGTCTGAAGTTCGACTCAACGTCCGCGATAGAGTTTTACGCGGTGGGTTTGGACACGCCGTCAACCGATGAGCGCGTGTACTGGCTCATATCGGCGAAGACGGCAGGCAAGCGCATAGCTACCGTTCCGGGAGGAGGAGGATTACCCGCGGCGAACAGTTTTCTTTCAATGGTTGAGAGACGGGACAGGTTGCTTTATCTGTCCGGAGTTCACAACGGTGACGCGGAGAATTTCTTTGGCACACCTGTTGGGAGCGCGTCCGTTGATCAGATTGTCACGTTGCGGCACGTGGACATGGCGGCAGCGGGACAGGCGACTCTGGAAGTCGGGATGCAGGGCTTCTCGCTTACGCCTCACAACGTTACCGTCAGCTTGAATGGGAACCCGCTTGGGGCAATTCGTTACGATGGCGCCGCGGCTGGGGTGATGCAGTTCACCGTGCCCAACAACTTGCTCTCAGAGGGTCAAAACGTGGTGACACTGGCGGGTCAGCAAGGCGTGGTGGATGTATCAGCGGTAGAGCATATACGGATGAGCTACTGGCGAGCGTACTCGGCAGACGCCAACGCCCTCAAGTTAACGGCGCTGGCGAACCAACAAGTGACAATCGGCGGATTCACCAGCGGCGATGTCAGGGTGGTTGACGTGACCGACCCCGCCGAGCCTTCGTTGATTGCAGCGTCGGTCGATCAACAGAACCCCGGATACGCTGTGACTTTCGCAGCGCCGGGGACTGGAGAACGAACGCTGGTGGCGTTTGGAGGGGACCAGGTCAAAAGCCCCTTAAGGTTGTTGGCTAATCAGGCCTCGTCGTGGCGAAGCGCAACGAATCAGGCCGATCTTGTCATCATTACGCACAGCAGCTTGAGGGACAGCTTCGCACACCTTGCGGCGCTCAGACAGTCGCAGGGGTTGAAGGTGGCGACGATTGACGTTGAAGACCTCTACGACGAGTTCAACTTCGGCAACAAGAGCCCGCAAGCGGTCAAGGACTTGCTGTTGTATGCCAACAGCAATTGGAAGAAGTCGCCCAGATATGTATTGCTCGCCGGGAGCGCAAGCTACGATCCGAAGAACTACAACGGGTTCGGCAGCTATGATCTGGTGCCGACGAAACTGATCGATACGGATATCACGGAGACGGCAAGCGATGATTGGTTTGCCGATTTCGACCTGGACGGCCTAGCCGAGCTGGCCGTCGGCCGATTGCCTGCTCATACGGCGGAAGAAGCAACCAGAACGGTGGCGAAGCTCTTTTCGTACGAAAGCAGCTCGCCACAAAACTCGGCTCTCTTGCTGGCCGACGAGAACCTTGGATTTGATTTCGAGGGGGCAAACAATCGGCTGGCGCCGTTGTTCCCGGCGGGGATATCTGTTCAACAGATCAACCGAGGGCGGGTAGGGACAGCGGCTGCCAGGCAACAGTTACTAGACGGGATAGCGAGCGGCCAGAAGATAGTGAACTACGTTGGGCACGGCTCGCCTGGCGCGTGGAGGGGCAGCCTTCTGACTACCGCCGATGCATTGGCACTCACCAACGCCGGGCGTTACCCGTTGTTCGTGTTGATGACCTGTTTGAACGGAGAGTTTCAGCATCCCGAACTGAACACTCTGGCGACGGGCCTGATGAACGCGCAGCAGGGCGGAGCCATAGCAGTGTGGGCATCGAGCGGACTCACCGAGCCCCCTCCGCAAGCGATAATGAATCAGCGGTTCTACAATCTGCTGTTCCAGCTCGATCGTCAGGGCCACTGGCCTCGCCTGGGCGACGCGACTATACGGGCGAAGTCGGCCATTAGTGATCCTGACGTAAGACGCACGTGGATCCTGTTCGGCGATCCGTCGATGAGGCTGAGATAGGCAAATGGAAAACACTCAGCAACTTTTTCCACGGGCGCGCGAGAAGGGTCTGTTAACTTGCGAAGTGGTTGACGAGTTGCTCGTCTACGATCTGGATCGGTACAAGGCTCACTGCCTTAATTCAACGGCGGCGCTTGTGTGGAGACAGTGCGACGGGCGGACCAGCATCCCGGAAATCACTCGCGCCCTTAACAGTGCATATGAGGTTACGATCGACAACGACGTAGTCTGGTTTGCGTTGGAGCAACTTGAGCGAGCACGGCTCATACACATAGACGTGGCAAATGGGCGGCGCTCGGCAAAGCTAACGCGTCGAGAGTTGATCAAGAGAGCTGGCGCCGCCGCCGCTGTGGGATTGCCGCTGGTCAGTTCGATTGTTACCCCGACTGCCGTAGAAGCGGCGAGCTGTAGGCCACCTGGCGCCGCGTGCGGCCCGGACGGTCCTAACAGCACGTGTTGCAATGGAATCTGCGTCTTAGGTCTCTGCATTTGAGCAGATAGGGTCACACAAATCGAGGCAGCCAGATAAGGCTGCCCCGAAATGATTGAATAATGTGGCTCCTGAGGTAGGATTCGAACCTACAACCCTCCGGTTAACAGCCGGATGCTCTACCGTTGAGCTACTCAGGAACGAATTCGATGCTCCGGCGAAAACCTGAAACTACCAGAGGGCTCGCGCGAGTGTCAACCTCGGCCGCTGAGTCGAATGGCGCATCATTTGACCACTCCCCGTTGCACAATGCCGCAGAGTTTGCGATCAGCGGAAGTTCTCCACAAGCATGATGTCCGCGCCGATTTGATCGTCCTGTGTATAGAGGATCTGTCGGCGGTCCGGAGACACGGTTACGCAAGAAGGGAGGATGTCTACTCTGCCCAGTCCGGCAACACGTCTCTCCTTATGTGTCGCAAAGTCGAAAAACTCAAAGAGCGACTTCGCCTTTGGTATCCGTGTTGATGTAGTAAATGCCGTCATTTACTACCAACCCAAGTTCTGATTTGAAGGAATCTAAAATACGAACTTCTTCGCCGCCCTCCGCCGGCACTCGCCAAAGCCCAGGAGGTCAAATACCTCGAGCGCGCCAACGACCGTTATGCTAAAGGAGATAAGGAAGGAGCCATTGCCGATTTCGATATAGTTAAGATTAATCCCCGTTATCCTCCAAGTTATGTCAATCGTGGCGCTGTTCGACAGCTAAACGGAGACCTTAGCGGAGCAATTGCTGACTTCGACAAAGCAATAGCGATCAACCCAAGCCTGGCCCAAGCCTATAACAATCGTGGCGCAATCCGTCTGGGATTAGGAGATATGGAAGGCGCGATTCGCGACCTTGATCGTGCTGTGGGTATCAGCCCGCGCCTCACAGCGGCATACAATGATCGCGGTATCGCCACGACGGAGCAGGGACGCTTGGATGAAGCAATATCGGACTTCGACAAGACTATCGAAACTGACTCCGCGTACGCTTTGGCTTACTTAAATCGCGGCATGGCTCTCCTGCTCAAAGGCGAGACGGCCGAGGCCGACAAAGACTTTGGCCGCTGTCTCGAAATAAACCCCAGCTTGAAGCAGTTACTTGAAGCACACAAAAAGCAAGTAGCGCAAAAGCACACGGCGCAACCGTAAATCCAAATAAAGCTCAACAGATGAATTCCTCGTGAAGGACCGCAAGAACATTGCCTTTTTCGTTCCGGTCGAAGCGTCTCGTGAAATAGAGTGTTGCTTTGGCGTCGGCTCGTCCCGCCACAAAGGTGGCGAAGGCCCTAAGCTACAGTTGTTAGACGGGTGATTGGCATGCGACGACGAGGCTAGTGATTTTTCTTTCCGGTATCTTCATAAAGCGCGAGAGAGCCGCTGTCAATACGGCCATGCTTCTCAAGGTCTTTCAGTAACCCCTCATCAGTCAAATCCATACGGTGGGAGTTATTCCAGTCGTGCTCGAAAACGTGCCGAAGACGCTTAATAATGCCCTCGTTGGAGACTTCAATGCCCAACTCACGGCGCTGATCAAAGCTTCCCGGCGAAAAGTTCATAGAACCTACGATGGCTCGCTCGTTATCGGCAAGCATCATCTTGGCATGAAGATGTAGCCCTCTTAATTTATGAATCTTTATTCCTACATCCTCCATCATGCGCAATGCGTTCACACCCTCCTGCAACTTGGCTCCCTTCAGAGCGTGAGGAGATAAAGACATCAAATGGACCTTCACGCCGCGCCTATGCGACCGAACAAGGTGCTCGACCACGGTCATGTCCTGATAGCGCTCGTTCTGCAAGAACAGGGAATGCCTGGCCCGGTCAATGAACCGCACGATCCTTTCTCTGCCGTTCCCGCGACACCAAATTAGCAGCGACGCCATATCGCCATCGAAGCTCCGGCGATCCCAGTCGGCATTGAAGCACGCAAGCACCTCCGCGACCTCCTCCGGATGTGTCGTTGTCACTGCATAATCGCGGGTCTGCTCGAAGTGCTTTGGCGCCCAATTAAGCGACTTGATGTAGGCGACCTGTTCGTCGATAACCATCGATTTCTCATGGGTGACCTGAAAATCAGGATGCGTGGATCTGACATCAACACCGGCGCCGGCCAGCATTTCATGTGTCGCATCATTGTCGGCTTCACCCGAGCGGCGCTTCGGGTTAAGCATTACTCTCGTCTTCACCCCCCGCCGGTGAGCTTCAATTACCGCATTGATCAAGCGGGCCTCGGAAAAGAGAAACATTTTGATTTCAATGGACCTGTTCGCGCTTGCTATCGCCGCGAGCAGAGGTTGAATTCCGTCATCGGGCATGACGATCAGTCTTCGTTTCGAGTCGCCCATGGATTGTCGTCCTTCGCGCCTTTCAAGACTTGCGTCATAGAATCAAGTCCGTACAAATCCATCCTAACCCTGAGTAGTTCCGGATGATCTTTTGATACTTCAAGCGAATGACTGGCAAGCGCGCCCTTGCCAGTCCGGGAACCATTCTAACAGAAGTGGAGGGATGTGGGGCCACGTAGTGACATTGTCTTTAGGCTATCTACAGAATTATCTACAGTCTTTCTTAATGATTTGGTGGACGCCAAAGTAGTTAGCAACTCAGACCGTACCGGTAGGTCTTTCGCCGAAATACGCAGTCACTCTGAGTGTTCGATAAGCGATTATCTCCGGGAGAGCCCACGAAGCCTTCCTCCGTGACACCAATCCGCACACCCGCCTGCACTGTGTTATCAGATCATGAATACGCCTGAGTGTCCCGCGACCACTGCAAAGTGCGTGGGCGAGACAGCCACTACTCTGCCGTGGACTAGCCCCCAGTGTTTAATCGTCTTCTGGGCTATATCGAGGATCTTGAGACCGTCCCTGGTTGCGATTATCGCGGCGCGACCGCTGGGCAGGATCGCCGCGCCGAAACCCTCCCCGTCTAAGGGCAAACGGTGGACTTGACCGCCATTGAGGTCAATGATATTGACCCTCTGAGTGCTGTTACTTTGGTCGATGATAGTGACCCTCTGCGTGCTGTTAGTTTGGTCGATGATGTCGAACCTCTCCGTGCTGTCACTTTTACTAAGCACCAGCTCGACGGCGACCGCCAGCCTTGCGTCAGGCGTCATGCTGAAGCCGGCTGCTAACCGTCCGTGCCGTAGATCCGTTTGGTGACCGGAGGAGTTTGAGTCCGATCAATCACGTGAAGATCGTTTCGCATCACCACAATTGTTTTGCCGTCCGCGCTCAGTGCAACCTCGCCCAGCAGAGGAATGCCCGGCAGCAATAGATATGAATTAAGGATTTCCCCAGTCGGTAATGCGATCTCGTTGAGACCCATCACCCCGACCAGCACAAAGGCACGCTTGTCGTCCGGCGAGAGAGCGACTGCCCAAACTCCCCCAGGCCCAATTAGGGGATCTGGAATCTTGATCGTCCAGGCTATCGCACTCGTCGCTACGTTAACGCGAACGAGACTCTGTCCCGCTGCAACCAGTACCCAACTTCCGTCCGACGAGAAGGCCGCGTCTTGCACGTCAGCGATCGGAATTCTCTTCTTTGGGGTCTGGCGCTCAACCAGATCAGCGATGATGATTTCGGGTGCGCTAAAACCCGACGGTATCAGTAAAGCAAGCTTGCCATTCGGTGCGATGCGAAGTCTGTTGTAGCCCCCGGAAATCTGGAGCGATATCGGCGGTTGGAGTTCGTTGGTATTCGAGATTGTGAGGCCGGCTTGCGCCCCGGAGACTCCTTCAGCCACAACTCGAATATCCGGGCCCGGACCGTTCTCACCGGAAAGAAACAATTGATAGCGGTTCTCTGCACCGTAGGTATCAGCGGGCGCATTCTTGTCAACCGTCACATTATTCACCATGACAGTGCACTTAAGGGCGTTCTTAGCCCGCCAACCTGCTCTGACCATCCTTCCGCTCGGAGATGCGTTCAAATGCCAGGTAGATTCAAGCGAAACCTTAGCCACTTCCACCGGCGTGTACAGCGTTTGTTGAAGTTCGTCGCCTCGCAGCACTTCAAGCGAATAGATGGTGCTACCTGTGACCTTCACTTGTATTCCCTTGGGGGAGCCATCGGCGCAGGTGTAGCGCGAATCTGTCGTACCCGGGCCGCGCAACCGATAGGATCGTTTCTCGCCTTCGGGTCTACAGGTCCATTTCAGGAGAACCGTTTTGTCCAGGTCATCAACCGCGGCGGGGTGGGCGGAGAACGATTGCACCGGAAAGTCAGTGGGCTGTTTTTCCAACAACGCCGCGCCAGTCACCAACCTGCTGCCGCCTTCCTCCGTGATTACTCTCTGGCTGATGGTGATCTTGACTGTTCCTGGCTTGGTATTGACCTTAATCCCCTGCAGCAGAAAAATGAGCGGATTGCCACTGAAGACAAGATTGGTGTCTGGATCCTCCGGTTGGATGTTAACAGAGGGCCCTTCCGAATCTACTCTCCATGCGCCGGGGGTCTCCAGAAGCGGCTGCGGCAAGTCCTTGTCGCCGGAGAGGTCGGCGGCGATATCTTGTGAGAGTGGGAAAGTGATGACGATGCTCTCGACCTCAACGGGCTCCACGCCTGGATTGGACATGGTCACGCGAAGGTCGATGGTACTGGAGACGAGAATTGGATTTGGCTTAGGCCAAAAGCTACAGGCTAGCGGGAGGTTGCTGTCTTTGGCAGTTATATGAAGCAATTGTGTCATCGGTGGTATTCCCCTTCAGCAGAGATGCTTGTTCGGAAGCGACGCAATTCAGAGCAGATAAACTCCGCGGCCTTCCGCGCTTGCTGCTAACGCGACGGGTCCGCCGGGCGAAATGGCCAGGATGCGAGCAGGGAAGTTGGCGTTCCATTTGTGAAACTCCCGACGGCCCAAATGATATACGCCGACCGACCTTTCCAATCCCAGAAGCGCGGTTCTACCGTCCGGCATGAATGCGACACCTGGGCCCGCGCCCGCGATGGTGTCGATGATTTCGCGATTTTCGAGATTGACGACCTTCGCCGGCGAATCAGATTGCATTCCGGTGAGGATCGCGCGCGTTCCATCTGGAGACATCGCCATATCTGCGAGATCCATGCCGACGGTGATCTCCAGCGGCCGCATCTTGAGTGGTGCTGCGCTCAGATCCACGACGCCCAGACTCCAGTGCACCGCAGGCTTGGGGCTCGCCCGGGGATCCGGATTCAAGGCAACGTAGGCGAATTTCTCATCGGGCGTGATCGCAACGGCGACGGGCACGCCCCAATATTCGAGCACCAGGTCCATTATCAACGGCAGCGGCGGTGGAATTACAAACGAGGTGAAGGATCGAGTATCCTTGAGGAGCGCCAATCTCCGTCCAGCGGCCAGCGCCGCTCTTATGGTTACCGGCGTTAGAATTTGCGGACTTCGGAGCACTATAGCTCCCAAAAACCGCCCGGTCACGAGTGCTTTCATACCCTTCGGATCGGGAACGCCTACGAACGACGCTGGGTCACGGGCCTCAATGCCATTCAACTGTTTGCGATTCGAGATATCAATGACAGCCACGTTATTTTGATCTGCCGCTGGCAATAGAAACGCGAACTTTCCATCTGTCGTGATACCGGCGCCTCGAAACCTACCTGTGGACGACACCTGGATCGCCTCGCCCACGATCACTGGCCTCGAGAGCTGCAGGCTCGTCTGCGCTCCGCTGGCTCCGTGCGCCACGATCTCGATCTTGTGAGAACCAGCTTCACCAGTAAACAACAGGTAGTAGCGATCTCGTTCCAAATAGGTATCTACAGGCGCATTTGCATCCACTAGCTTATCGTTCACGAACACTGAACAACGAACAGCATTGCGCGCCAGCCAGCCGATCTTGGCGATTCGGCCGGAAGGAGAGACGTTCAAATGGTGGCTGGGCTCCAACTCGAGCTTGGCAAAATCCACGCGGGTACTCAGGGTCTTTTGGATGGTGCGCTGCCCGCCCTGAGCCTGAATCACATCCAGATAGAAAATCGTTTTGCTGGACAGGGCAGCGTGGTGACGCCCGCCGCGCCGTCGTTGTATGTGAAGCACTCATTCTTATTCAGGCAATCCCGGGGACGCCATTGCGCGCTGCGCAAGCTGTAGGAACGCTTCTCGCCTTCCGCGGTGCAGGTCCAGTTGAGCTTAACCGTTTGCTTCAGATCGGTGATTGTGTCCGGAGTGGCGGTAAACGAGGAGACCGGAAAATCCGCCTCCAGCTTCTCCAGCCGGGCTTCCCCGATAATCATTTTGTCGATGACCGATTTCTCCGTAATGGCCAACACCACTTCACCGGGCTTGGTGTTGATGCGAATACCCGGCACCGTGAAAACGAGTGGGTTCCCTTCGAACGCAATGCTCGAGGCCGATCCCGACGGGCTGATCTCTATGCTGTTGCCCTCCTCCGAAACGGAGACACTCCAGCTCCCTGGCGTCATCAGAACGGGTTCCGGCAGTTTCGGGTCGCCGGAGAGATGCGCGTCGATGTCCTGGCCGATCGGAAATCGTATAACGACACTCTGGAGCTGCATCGGTTCCACGGTAGGATTGGATACAATCACGCGCAGATCCACCGTTCGCGGATTGCCTGCCTCGAGTGAGACGCGAATCGGATCCGGCACCGGCCTGAAGACGTAGGCCAATCCCAGGGCGCTGTTGTCGTCGGTTGCGTTGAAGAGCTTGAGCTCCGGTTCCATCTCGTGTCCTTTAGATCTTGTCCAGAATCCTCGAGCCGAGGCTGGTGTCAGCCGCAGGATAGGGGTGCTCCGCAATAACGATCTTCACTGTTCCCGGCTGGCTATTCGCTCGAATACCCGGCAGCACAAAAACGATCGGCTTGGCCTTGACGATGCCGGCATGGTCTCCGGACTTCGGCGTGATCAAAACCGACGAGCCGGAGCTACGAACTTGCCAATCGCCACTGCTTTCTACCGCGGGCGAGGGCAATTCGCGGTTCATCGACATATCGGTGGGAATGTCCTGACCGTTTGGAATTGCGATCTTCAGCTTCTCAAAGACGGCCGGTTCGGTCGAGGAGTTGGAAACGGTGATCCGCAAGTCCACCAATGCGCCGGCACGGATAGGGCTCGATGCGGGTGCAATGCGATAGTCGAGACGCAGCCCGTCGTCAGGCTTGAAGTTCAACCATCCTTCCCTGGCCGCCTGGGGCAAGGCGGGGAGATCGGCGTCGTCGTCAACCGCCAAAACACTGGAGCTGGCGTTGGTCAGCTTATCAAACCAACTCCACACTCCGCGGACACCGTAAGGCAGCGGAGCGCGAATCTCCCGCGGCGAAGTCAACAGCGGTCCCACGCGGAACAGGAAAGAGATCTTTTGCAGAGCTTCGGTGACGAACTCATCGGGGACTTCCAGATCGAGCACTGGAAGCAAACCCGTAAAGGCGTGGACGCGGCAGCGCGGATCGACCAGCATCGTCAGCCTCGCCACTTGATTCTGCCTGGGATCCCACGCGGCCACGGAATCGTCGACCGGACGCAGCATCGGATAGCTGCCGGGATCGCCGATCGTGCGCACGAAATCGCTGGGAGTATCGGGCGGATTTATGCAGTTGAAGGCGGCGAAATTCCTGGCGGTGTCCGACGGGTCATCGATGAAATATCCAATCAGACCGTCGTCGGTGAGCGTCGCGCTACCCAATCTTACCGGCCACACGTAGTTGAACACGCCGCCGTTTTGGGTTCCGATCGCGTGGGGCTTGGCGCTGTTATTGAAATCCGGATTTACGAACGTATGCGGCCAATCCTGATTGGTGTACGGCAAGCCGCGCAGGCGCAAAGCCATTTCCGCACGCACAATCGCCAGCGGCCGGCCGACAAGCACCGCGAGATTCTGGTCCTGGCGATGGCCGCGCGGCTCGACGGTCCACATCGTCTCGTCAATCGAACGCAGGAAAGCGTTGAAGGCCTGACCGCCATCGGTGGACGCCCGGCCGACAAGCGTCTGCAACAGTCCGCGCACATAAGCGTTGGGGATCGCGTCAAGGTCTTTCGGCGCATTGGGATTAATGGGATCGGGCTGCCATACCGGTACGAGTTTTTCGCGCAGCGGCGGCCCCGGATCATGACGAAGCGAGAGGAACAGTTCGCCCCACGCTGAACCGTCCGGAGCATAAAGCGCCAAGCTGCGGTCGAGATGATTCGGTACGATCCATCCGCAGACTGGATTGGCGCCGGCGGCCAGGTGGATATTCTCGTTGCGTCCCTCGTTGGAAATCAGACGGAAGAGAAGCTGTGAATCCTGGTGAAGGCGCGGCGGCAATTGCAGCATTCGTTCGGTGGCGTTGTTCGACTTTCCGTTGCCTGGATCGGGCCGCCGGGAGATGGGCACGCGCTCAGGCCACTTCAACGGCGTCAACCCGCGGCCGGTGAATGGATAGAAGTACTGATCCACATTTTTGCCATCCGGGCAGGCATTGTAGTTGGACATCGTCACGTCCACCCTGCGTCCAAATGTATCGGTCACCGCAAGCTTGTTCACCACAAGGAAGACTCCGCTCATCGGCGCAAAGTCCAGAATTGCCAGAGAGGTCACAGTGGCATTCGGAAAGGGCAGGGGCGGGGCCGGATGGATCTGGTCGAGGATCTTGGCGATCTCGCCGACCGGGCGCAGTGTTTGCCGATAGCCGCGCTCCACCATCATGCCCAGCAGTCCGCTCAGACGTTGCGACAGCATGTCTTGCTTTTCAAACTCAGGAACCGAATTCAACAAGGTCGCCAGCTTCGGATCGCGTTCCTTTTGCTTCTCGACGTATTCCCGGAGTTGGGCCGCGGAGGTGAAGGCGAGCTGGGGCGTGATGAAAGTACGTCCTTGCGCCTGGATCTGCGAGTCGGATAGCGAGAAATCATCTTTAATGGCTTCCGTCGGACCTTTCCACACATAGTCCGTGCCGTCGAATTTCCAATGCTCTTGCTGGAACACCGAATATGACTGACCTGTCCCCGGCTTGTATGCCGGATCCGGCATGTATGCGGGACGCTTCATGACCGTTACATCCCAATCGAGCATCAAGGGTATCCACGGTTGCTCCCATTGCCGGCGCGAATAGTCCAACGGTGCAAATCTGACGTCCGGGGCTGGATCGAGGATTTTGGCAATGGCCTCAGCTATGTCGTCGAGACTCTTATCTTTTCCGATGAGAGTGGTGAGCAATCCCGGTGACAGCAGCACACTCTCGATATGTAGTTGCTGCACTCCCTCCGGAAGCAGGTTTTTGGGATCCTGCAGTTGCGGAATCTTCGCGCGGATGTCTGTGCCGCGCCCCGCGAGGGTGGAAAACAAGGTTCCGCCGACAGTCAGCTCCGCGACGGTTTGTGAAACGAGTCGGCACATGACGCCGGGCGACGGATCAAAGTTGGTGGAACGCCCTAAGCCGGTGATCAGCAAGACTGGATCATTGGGATGGAAATACTGCGGCAAGTTCACCGGCTTGAGTTGACGCTTCTTCGAGCCCGGCTTCGTCGGATCGGCTGGCAACAAAGCTTCAACAGCCGATTTGGTGGTCGCTACAACGGTCCTGATCTGTTCCACGCGGTTCCACTGCGCCTTCACTTTACAGAAGTACCAGGATTCCTGCTCCGGATCGGTTCCCGTGCAAACACGTTGATCGTTGACCTGTTGCTTAAGCTGTTCCTTATACCACTCGAATCTCTTCGTAGTTTCGTCGGTATCTTGCACTGTAATGGGAGCGGGAGTCTGGTCGGCGCGAGGCAGGTATTTTGACTTCCACCACAGCGAATACAGCCGCGCCTGCATGGATTCCAAGATACGTTGCTCGCGATCTAAACGACCCTGCGCAGCGTTTAGCGCTGCCAGCGCGATCTTCTCCGCGTCGGTAGGCGGCTCTGGAGAGGATCCTTCGGGCCGTTCGCTGGGGACGATAGTCCACAGCGTGCCGCCCGGCGATGCTCCGAACCAGTGCTGACGGATCGCCGCATTGGTTTCCTCGGCGCTTCCTGGTTCGTCGAAATCATCGAGCAATCCGTACTGGAATGCCGCGAGCAGATCGGCGTACTCCGGACCCTTCTGAACGCTCATCAAACTTGCCAGGGCATCGATCGCCGTATGGCCGATCGATACCCTTACGCTATTGGGAATGTCCTTCGGATAATTCGTCGCCGGAACATTATCGCCCGAGCGATCCCACTGCACCTTATGGATGAACGCATGCACCAGCGTCCTGTTGGGGAGGTTGGTGCTGGTGGCACAAACCAGCCAGTCAAATTTCTTGTTGGCGTAGCGCTGTAGATTGTCCTTTTGCTGCTCCCAACCAGAGTCCTTGATCGGATCCTGGGTTGGATCGGAAAACCACCCGGTTACGGTGTAGCTAAACTTACTCGGTTTGACGTTGTCCAGCGAGTCGCGGAAGGATAGCACGTTCTGCACGCCGGGTGAGTAGGCAGAGAACAAGATCGACCCTGGCGCGACAGACTTCAAGAACAGGCGTCCCGTGGCAGCCGCGGAATCCGCTGCGGCGAGCTCACGGACGCGGCCGATCTTCACGGGCTTGGCCTGCTCGACGGTTGTTGCCGCCGGATCGACATAAGGAGTTTTCCCTTCAGCGCCGACATAGTCGCTCTCGATGAGCCAGGCTTTCAAACTCGGGTCGTTCTCCTCGCTGATGCGCACAACCAGCCAGCGATTGGGAACCAACGGGAAATCGGTCGTGCCGGTTTCTTCGTTGTGGATTCCCTGGCGGAGAGCCCTCGGCAGCGTCCAATGAAGATGGATTCCTTCTTCGGGCTTCGCGTCAACCTTTCCACTGAACGGAGCCGGTTCCGGACTTTTGAAGTTCTGTAGCGCCCTATAATCCATCGTAAAACGGACAAACGTATTCGAGACGCTCCGCTGGGTCACGACCATGGCATTCACGTGCATTGGGACCAGCAGGCAAGAATCAGCCACGTGAACCTCCATCATTTTTCCAGGCAAACACGCCCTGCTGCGGCACGCGCACCATCTCCAGCGCAAAGTCGCGGACGTTCAGCGTGGAGGCGCCCGCGCCCTTACGAATCTCTTCCTGCAATTTCGGCAGGTCCAGTTGCGAATTGGTGTCGATCAGGTTTTTGGCTTTTGCGTCGAAGTACTTGCGATCCTTCAACTCAAACGGCATTCCGTAACCGTCCGCGGAGAGACGGCGCAAGTATAGATAGTAGCCGCCCGAGCTCACGTCCCTCGGTGGATCTTCGAATCCGAACGCTACGCCTTCATGCGGCTCGTCGATAGTGACTACCGCTGGAACATCGCCCCAGACGCACAACATCACGTTGTTGGACAGACGATCGATGCGCAACGGCTGGATCCACGAATCCAGATCGGGTCGTGCGGGATCTGCCGGGCTGGGCTTAATCGCGGTGTAGGCATGCACTTCCAATCCGCGCCATCCGGAGACGAGCGCGGATCGCAGCAACATCCCGGTCATCTTGGAGGGATCGACGGTTTGCTGGCCATCGGTGCGCAACAAGCCGTCCGCGGTTCCGGCCAGCGCCTGCCGTTTCTGCTTGGTAGCCTTGGCAACGGCTGCGCGGATGGACTCCTTCATCAGCTTCTGGTAAGCAGAATCCTTGCTTGACTCGATGCCGATACTCAGTGCTCCTTCCAAGGCAGCATCGAGCCAGTTGGCATTAATATGAAAAAAGCGCACTGACTCGGGCGGAAGCAAGTCGGGATGTGGAACCAGGTGTCCGAACGGAATATGCATCAAGAGATAAAGCTCGGACAAGAAGTCCGCCAGTACGTCCAGCCCTTGTTCTCCTTGTTGCTTCAACATGCTTCGGATGGGCGCGCGCTGCAACAATCTCTCCACCGCCAATCGTCCGGTGAGCGCCGGCCGTGAGTCGAAGAAGCTCGGCGGGACAGGCGGAGGGGCCGCGGCGCGTAGTTTCTTGCCGCGCGGCGCCTTTCCACGCTTCGTACTTGGCGCGGAAGCCTGCGCATCACTAAGGCCGGTGACTAGTGTCCGAACCGCATCTTGCGTTATCGCGCGCGGCGCGACACTCTTGCGCACCTGCGCGAGGTTCATGGCGTACAGGCCATGGAGCGTCTGCTTCGCCGAGCTCGCGCGCGCCACCAGCTTTGGGGAGAAAGCAAAGGAAGCTGGTGTTGTCGTTCCGCCATTAGCGACATCAATCGAGTTCCCTTGCGCTGCCACGCCAGCAACGCCTGTCCAAAGGGACCATTTGCCAGCGCTGCCAAACGGCCGGCCTCCCACGCTGCCGCGTAGGAAAGATCGAAGATGCCGTATTCCTTGTCGTAGATCATCGCCGCTGAAGCGAGATCGAAGAACAGCCACTCGCCTTGCTGCCTGGATTCATCCGGAACTACAAACTTTTTCACTGGCTCCGGGGCAAACGGACCTCTATACCAGCCAAAGGTCTCTTCGCCTTGCCGCGTCTGGTAGCGTAGCGGAACATATCCTCGCTGGATGGCTTGCCAGGCGTACTGCGAATCCTCGCTGACATCGGGCTCGGCTTTCGTGGCCAGACGGAAGGAGATCGGTGCAGCGTTGTCCCTTTGCTCGCGAAGCAGGCCGTTCATCAAGTGGGTGAAGTCTTCTTTCAGTTTCGCCGCACAATCAAAAGTCCAGCTCTTGAACGCGATCATGCGGATGCAGCTCTTGCCTTCGAGCTTTTTTCCAGCTATGTAGTTTTGCAATCCTTCGAGCGACACCAGATGAGCGATATAGCGCGTGGCTTGCGGACGTCGCTGCGGCAGGCGCTTGCTCACCAGAACCGAATACCAGCCGCGCTTGCTGATCTTTAAGATGGCGGTCTCTTTAGCAGAAGGATCCACTTGGCGCACGTGCACCAGCGATCGCAACTCATCCGGCTGCGGCACGAGCGCGCGAAACGCCGGGATGGACACGTCGATCACCTGGCATTGGGTCTTGTCCAGGAACTCCTTCTCGTACCACTCCGGCGAAAACTCCGGCCACGCTAATTCGCTCGAGGGCGGATTCTCGAATCGCTTCGCCGAGATCGTGGCCGTCATGGTGCGATTGGGAGTAACGCCATCTGGCGGGAGTAGGGCGGGCTTGCCGTCGAACATTTCGTCAGCTACGAAGACCAATAACGCCATCCACGGAGCTTGCGGAGCGACGCCGAAAACACTGCGCTCCCAGGGCAAGTCTTCTTTCGCCAAAACTACGTGCGGCAAAAACTGATCGTAGTTGCCCAACGACTCCTCCGGCGGAAATACCGAGAAGATGTCCGAGGGGGAAGCGCATAGCGGGGCCCGGCCACCGAAAACGCTTGCGATGCGACATGACACTCCACAGCGTCGCCCGGCGGCTCGATCTTTTGCGCGACATTGATCAGGTACGCTCCCACGCCGAGCGTCGGCACATAGTCGTCGTAGAATCGGATGTTGCCGGGCGTTACTTGCCTGCAATCGTCGGCACTCATGCGGCGACTCCTTTCACGGTCACCGGAGAGCCTTCACGCGGCTCATCCGGAAAATCGGATCCGGGATCGGCGGCCATCTTATCCAGTGTCCCGCTACTCAGCCCCTGGAAACCGAAACTATTTAGTGCCCTCAGCAACCCGTCGCGCCTCCCGGCGACCTCCGGTGTGTTCACAGTGGCAATGTTGCGGAACGATGCGGCGGCGCGAGAGTTGTTCTCCGCGGCTGCGGTCTTGCGCGAGATTGGCAACCACCATTCGTCTTCGGGAACGTAGATGGTTCGATCGGCGAAAACATCGGCGATCTTCATCTGTGGAGTGCAATTGGTGACATTCGGAGCCACCGGATGCATCGTTGCTCCATCGGTCGAGGCAACATTGGGGGTTGGAGTGTTGATGTCGACATCGTCGCGGGTTTCGCCCGCGGCGCGCCACATCGCGGAGGGAAGTTTTCCGGCGACGGTTGCCTTCTCCCAGGAACTGAGCGCGATCGCAGGCTTGCCGCAGCCTGCCGGAGGTGCGCCGCAATCGACGCTGGACTCCGCTGCCAGGCAAGCGCGAATGCCTTCGGCCGAAGCATGCTGTCCAAGATTCAGTATCGTGATCGTCAGCGTGGAATCATATTTCCCCGAGAGACATCGTGGCGATACCGTCTCCCCGCCCCGTTGATCGCTGGCATCCGATCCGACAAAGATAATTTTGGTGGACGGCACTCCTGACCTCACCGTGAACCGGAAGCTTCCGGGGCGCACCAGCCAGATAGCCACATCGGTTGCGAGATTGTAGATCCCCGCCAACCCATCATCGTTGGCGTTGATGGCCAAGGGCCCGGAAGGCGAAGGCGTCTCCGCGAGAGTTGCCAAAGCTTCAGCGGCAGGCATATGCCCCACTGCCGTGAGCTTGGGCGACGGCTTGCTCTTCACCGGCAACATTTCCTTGAAATCTGCCCAAGTCAGCGGCTTGCGCGCTCCGCGATCGCCGTGACTGATGGTGAAAGAAATGATGTACCAATCCACGTGGACACTAAACCCCACCGGCGGTCCCCAGAATGAAAAGGCACAGCCGATCTCGGCAGAGATGATGGTATCCACAAAGAGAACGTTGATGTGGAACGAAATACCCACCGCAACTGCCACATCCGCCGTCACGTAGAACGGCTTCCAATAGACAAGGACATCGAGCCTGGCCTTGAGCCAAGCCTGCAACGGGCCCGCGGAAAAAGTCACCTGGAGCGCGCCGCCAGCCATCATCGCGGTCGGCGTAATCGCGAAGTAGGCTTCGCCCATCATGGCGATCTTGCTGCTGATCTGCCAATTGATGCCGACGCGCGGCACTAGCGGATAATGCGCAGGCACGTTGAACGACGGATGATACCCGCCGACGGCGTAGACGAAATCGCCGGCGTGATCGCTGGGATTGAACCAGGCAGCGAGGGCAAATCCGCCGGTGAGTTTGGCGTCCTCGGTAAAAACGTAGGAGCCGGGGGCCAGCACCGCCGAGACCGTGAACTCTCCGCGCGAGGGTCGGAACACTGCGCGGATCCCGAGCTTCGCGTAGATATATGGCTTGCCTTCCTGCGGTTGTTTCAGCGTGGAAATGCCGAACACCGAGATAGTTAGTTCCTTGCCGAATTGCACGATCAACACAGCGCTGGTGTTGACCAGCCGGAACGTCGTGAACTTTACGCCGGCCGCCAGCCAGTATTCACCGCGCGCGGGCGGAACCCAGCCGCCTTCCCGGAGTGAGGTTAGTGCCTTCGACAATCCTTGCGGCGGACCTTCCAGACAAGATACCAATGGGAACTTGGTCACTTCGTTCTGGCCCGGAATGCGCAGGCCGCGATTGTAGCCGAATCCGGCGGCCAGTCCGGTGACAAAGAAAAATGCAGGCCCTCCGAGCGGCTTGTTCATCATCGCGAAGATGAACATCGACGTGCCGATCCCTGCCGGCGAGCTGAAAGAACCGATGGCCGCGATCGTCAGATCTTTGAACTTCAGCAGCGCTTCGCCGTCGTAGGCGACGCTCCCGTCGCTCTCACGAGTTTTGAACAGCCCAGCGCTTAGCGACACAGGACCGCTGTTGAACGTGACAGCCATGCCCTGCAGGTCGAGATCGTAGCCGGAGACGTCAGCGATCCGCTTCAAGCGAACGTTGGCTGCAAGCTGATCGAGTTGGACGTCGAGCGCCGGCAGTTTTATGCCGCCGTCGAAGACAACTCCGAGAATCGGATCGTCCTTGCCTTCTCCGGTTATATTGATCCGCAATCCGACCTTTTTGCAGTCCAAAGGGCCGAAGTGTCGTTGGATCGGGAACCAAATCAGATCGGTGCGATTTCCGTCCGGATCGTACATTTCCAGCAGTGCGTCCTTGCCAGCCAGGTAGCACGCCTTCGCCGAAAATGCCGGATTGACCGCGCTGTTGTCATCGGTCCCCGGCTGCGACTCGCCGGAAGCCACCAGGCTCTTGGCCACCGCGTTGCCACCGCGTTGCTGTGCTTGATCGAAGCTGGGTCCGAGGGGGAATCCGACTTCATCGAGGTGAACCGCAAATCCCAGGACTTTGTCGCGGCCGAATCGGGCGAAGGTTCGCAGCTCGGCGGCTTTCAATGTGTAGCCGCTGATATGAAAGAGCGGAGCGTCGCCAGGTCCGCTTACATTGAGTCCCACCCCGGAGAGTTCCAAACTCGGCGCAAAGCTGCGCTTTCCCTGTTCGTCCTTCAGAACGAATATCAGCAGTCCGGCATCTTCCGCACGGCCGCCACAGCGCGTTACCCAGTTATCGGTTTCGTCTTCACCCTTGAGCCACTTTCCAAGACAGAGGTCCACAGCCGGTGAGTTCTTGCCGTCGCCGCTGTTGCCTTCCGAAAGCGTAATTGCGCGGAGATTCGCAGGCCGTACTCGTTGCCTCGATGGACAATCGATGCTTCGCCGCCAGGAAGTTTGAACAATGGCCCCGGCCAGTTTGCAAGAGCGTCCAGACCTTTGAACAGGAAGTCGAGAGCGATTTCGGTGGCGGTCTTCTGACGCATCTCCGCAAGCGATGGGCGGTCGATCTTGTACTTCGTGGTTTCCTCAATTCGGCGGAGGAATCCGGCGGATTCCAGGATGCTGCCGGGTGTTGCGTCAGACGATCCCAGATACTTGTTGAGCCAGTAACTGCCGGACGACAGAACGGCGTCCAGACAGCCCATAACGTTGATCGCGGCACCCGCCTCGAGGATCTCGTCAAGCGTGGAAAAGGTATCTTTCGTGGACCCTTTAAGTTCATTCAGCTTAAGCTGGAAGGAGGGATCGCTTACCGATAGCAAGACCCACAGTCGTTACCGTGATGCCTGAAAACGAAACGTTGCCCGAGACGAAGCCCTCCGGCCTGGAGGCCTCCACACCGATGGTGCAAGCGCCTTTGGCCGCGAGAAACTCGCTGCCATCCTTCGAGTAAGAAGCCAGCGGGATACGCGCGAACGCACGAATCTTCAGAGCGCCTACGGCAGTCGAATGAAGGACCCCGAGTCCGATTTCGCCACTCGGTTCGCCGTCCGAGGTCACCAGGTGAAAGACCGTTTCCTTACGATTCACCGAATCGGGAATCGGATGCCACTCTGCTTTTGGAAAGACCTGTGGGGGATCCTTGACGGTCTGCTCCAAAACTAACCCGAGTAAACTCGACCAGAGCTCCGAGTCGCTTGTTGGCGCTGCCAAGTTCTATAGTCGGCTGTCCGAACCACGCGGTGTTCACTCCGATGTTGCCATCGACCTTGGTGACCAGGCCGATGAGCCGGCCGATCGCCAGAAGCTCCTCGCCAAGCGTCTTGAGATTTGTCATTGATTAACCTAGTACGGCCGCGCCGAGTTTATAGAACGGCTCCAAAGATGTGGCCAGGTTGTTGACTCGAACCGCTGGATCCTCCGGACAAGGGACCTTCGTGGTCTGCATGTCGGCGCCGAGGGTTATCCCGATGAGCGCCAACTCATAGGCTTTCCGCGCGGCGACATAGTGGGCGACAAAAAGTGGCCCCCCGAGTCGCCCACCTCTGTGGAGTCGTTCGCATCGGCCGGCAGAACGATGCAGTGCTTGCATTCGTTGTAGTCCTCGGAAACGCCAACCTGCTGATAGACCGATGTGGTTTCGGCGCTCGTTGGCGGAGCTATTCGATACTGCAATTTGCCCTCGACATTCGTCCCCTTATTCTTCGGGGTCTTATCGGCGGGAAAAACCTTCTTACTGGACTTCGTGCGGCGACGGCCTTCACCTTCAAAAATAACAACGGTACGGTCGATTTTTCCGTAGCCTGTTTGCAAGAACACGTTGGGTGGCTTTTTTGCTACTCCCCTCGCAAGGTATTGCCAAGACTCGGTAACGAACACACCAGCGTCGGAGAATGCTGGATAAACCGTGTGTGTCGCCGCATAGGTTTTGAATTCGGGTTTATCCGACTTCAGCAGGAGAATGTCGTACTCCCAGTTCTTCTTCGCGGGGTCCAGATGTATAGGCTTAGCGGCAGTGATTGCCGCTGTATCAGCGGGTTCAGCACCAAACAAGTGTTCACCGTATTTGATCTTGACGTCTTTCTTGAATGCAGTCACCAAAGCGTCGCTCCACTCCGGCGCGCTATCTTTTTCGGCCAATATGTAGACGTTGTGCAACGCGGTCAAGACGTATACGTTAGTGGCGTCACTGGTCAAGATCACGCCTGATGCTTTGAACCGCAAGGAGCTGAGTTTGACGGTGGCGTGTTGAATCTTGGCCTGTAGAGCGGGAATCCGGTTGAATTCCGTCCTGAAGCCGTCTTGCTTGGGCTTGGTAGCAACCATGACTCTGTACCCCTAGAAGTAAGTTCGGTGCGGAATGCTACCATACGCGAGTTCTCGCGACAAATAGATTGGATTCATACGTGAATCCATCTTCGGCCTGTCCCTCCTTGTACCCCATAGCCTTGAGGCTGCCTTCCTCAGGTGTCCTGTCGAGAAAGTCTACTATCTCAGCAGCGACCGAGTTACGTTCATAGGAAGCGGCATCGCGAAACAAATCTTTTGGGTCTATTCCGATCTTTACCGAAGCGTGATAGAGGAGCGCCAATCTTCTGATGTTTTCCCTCAAATCGAACCTGCCGCCCCCAATCAAAAGGGCGACGAGACCTTCCAAGAGCCGCCTGTAAGATTGCTCTCGAACACCAAGTGCTGCAATCCGTTCACTATAAATAAAGAGTAAGCTGATCAATACGCCCAATGAGAGTCCCGAATTTAAGGCGTTGATCTTCGCGGCCATTCTGCTAGTGGCGCAGAAGGATCCGAATTTCCAGACTCGGCCAAGTGATATGGTGTCGATCTTTGAGGATTACATTCAAAAACGGCGGACTTATGTGGCAAAGGACGCGTTAGCTATGTACAATGCGCACCTGGGCTTCAATGCCTACAAGCAGAAGCAGGGAACCAAGGCAGCTATAGCGGCCGGCGGTCCATTGGGCTTCATTTCGAAGGGCACCGGCGCAATAATTGTCAATCCTCAGGCCAGCCTCAGCGCGACCATTGGCGTACCCCCGACGACTACGTGAACGCGGCCTATTCAGCGGCCGTGCCTGACAGTCGGGGCGAGGAGCTTATTCAGGCGTTGGCATATCTGAGCGCCACTCCCTACAAAAACCCCAGTATGGGAAGCGCGTCCTTCGATCCGACAGCGGCGATCCAACTCGGGCTGAACGTGATCGGATCGGCAACCGCGATACATGATCTGCTCGAGGCGAACAAACTAATCGCGGGAGTCGCCCCACTGGCAGGCAAGAGCGGAATTGGAATCGGACTTGGAATGGGTTTAGGAGGAAGCGTGCTCGATGCTGTTGCAGCCATAATGACAGTGTATGCGCAACAGGAAGCTGCTAAGCAATACAGCCAGCTCGTCGGCCTCGCCGATAAGCCGGTAAGTCCGTAGTCCGTAGTCCGTAGTCCGTAGCTACGAACCACTGCCTACTGACTACTACTTGATAAGGGCCCACGACATCGTTGACACCGAGAAGTGTCATGGTTCGTAGCTACGGACTACGGACTACTGACTACGGACTCTCACTCGCGTATTGACTCACGTAAAAATCTAGACGAAACCGATTCGTTGCCTCACGAAAGAAATCTAAACGAAGCGTTTTCGATTTTACGGCCCCGTTTTGATCGGCGGACCTGAGTGTTGCACAATCTT
>Ga0137359_10000176_pt1 | contig 49597 bp, 50 predicted proteins | sample Mad1_40_16metaG_FD_108281 | JGI IMG/M metagenome (GOLD analysis project Ga0137359, IMG submission 108281) | Vadose zone soil microbial communities from Angelo Coast Range Reserve, California, USA - Mad1_40_16 metaG | ecosystem: Environmental > Terrestrial > Soil > Vadose zone | place: USA... | reverse complement strand
GATGCTGGCCAAAGTCGCCAACGCGCAGAGCTCGATCTTTGGCGGGCTGCCTTATGAGAAGTATGTGTACTTTTACTTCTTCGCGCGGCCGGAGTCGAACGCCAGTGGCGCGCTCGAGCACTTGAACTCACACGTATCGTTCGCGTTCAGCCCCAATCCCGAATTCATGATTGGGACCGCGTCGCATGAGTACTTCCACCTCTGGAACGTCAAGCGAATCCGGCCCGCCGAGATGTGGCCGTACGATTACTCGCGCGAAAACGAAACGCCGCTGTTGTGGGTCTCCGAAGGTTTCACCAACTATTACGGCAGCGTCGCTCTCTACCGAGCGGGGCTGCGCACTCGCGAGCAGTTCGTGCAAAGCGTCGAGGGCGCAATCAACGGCGTCGAAAGCAACGAGGCTCGCGCGTACATTTCGCCCGCCGACTCTTCGGTCTCGACGTGGGCAGGTTACGACACGCCGGTCGCGTTCGGGATTTCATACTACACGCAAGGTCAGAACCTCGGCGCGCTGCTCGACCTCTCGATCCTTCACGACACGAATGGAGCATCGAGGCTCGATGATGTTATGCGTGCGTTATATCGAGACTTCTATCAGAAGGGGAAAGGCTTCACGACTGAGGACATGATTGGCATTGTGAATCGTTTGACCAGGCGCGACTATCGCGATTTCTATCGCAAGCATGTTTCGGGCGTCGAGGTCCCGCCTTACGACACGATTCTTGGCTACGCCGGTTATCAAGCGCAAACGACCTCGCGCAAGAGCCCGACTATAGGAGTGGGCCTTGGTCGAAGCAGCGAAGGAGTACGTATGGTCGGCTCGCGCAACGACTCGATCTACAAGATTGTGGAGCTGCCAAACCCCTCGCCCGACCAGATAAAGATTCGCGAAGCCTGGCTGAAGACCGGTAAGTGATTGACATTCGCGTTTCGCTGCGAACCGAGCCCAGGCGGAATCGGGTAGGATCGGGTATATTTGCGGGTATGGCGAAAGAAAACGCACCAGCGCTTACCCTCCGAGCCTCACACGAAGTGCTGCAGTTGATCGCCGAAATAGATGAGTTCAAAGGCCGTTGGGAAGCGTTGAAGACGCTGTCACCGGAACGGCTGCGGGCACTGCGTCACGTAGCGACGATCGAAAGCATCGGATCTTCGACACGCATCGAAGGCGTCAAGCTCACCGATCGACAGATCGAAACCCTGCTCGCTAATTTGCAGCGGCATGCCTTCAAATCGCGCGACGAACAGGAAGTCGCAGGCTACGCCGAAGCGATGGACTTGCTGTTTCAATCGTGGGAAGAACTGACGCTCACGGAGAATCATCTGAAGCAGTTGCACGCGGTCTTGCTCAGCTTCAGCGCAAAAGACGAGTACCATAGCGGCCAGTACAAGCGTACGCCAAACAATGTTGTTGCGTACGATCGAGACGGCAAAGAGATCGGCGTGGTTTTTGAAACGACCTCGCCTTTCCAGACGCCGCTGGAAATGCAACAGCTTGTCGAATGGACGAACCAGGCGTTGATGGAGAGATTGCTGCATCCACTGCTAGTCATCGGGGTCTTTGTCGTGCGCCTTCTTGCGATCCATCCATTTCAGGACGGCAACGGAAGACTGTCGCGCATCCTGACCACGCTGCTGCTGCTGCGCGGCGGTTACGCTTACGTTCCGTACGCTTCGCTCGAGAGCGTCATCGAAGAAAACAAGGACCTCTACTACGCGGCGCTTCGCAAGACACAGAGGACGCTCAAACGGTCAAAGCCCGACTGGGAAACGTGGATATTCTTCTTCCTGCGCTGTCTGAAGAAACAGAAAGACAATCTAACTAAGAAATTAGAACGGGAGCGCATCGTTGCGCAAGCAATGCCACCGTTGTCGTTGACGATCCTGAAGCTGTTAAGGGAACACGAACGATTGACGATTTCAGAATTAGAGCGGCTGACTGGCGCGAACAAGAACACCCTCAAGGTGCGATTGCGAGAACTGACTCAGGCTGGGCAGATCGCCAAACACGGTCAGGCCCGCGCGACGAGTTACACACTTGCTGTTTAGCTGGCTTCCAATGAATCCGAGGCTGATCGCGCCAACCGCGATCAGCCCGCTCACATCAAACTGCCGGGCCATCCACATTTTCCCGCGAAAATGAATGACCCTTCGCGTCCCCCAGGGAACGCTGGCCAAGTCCATGCTAATGAAACCTTTTTAAATTGAGGTGAACTGCTCTTGAATCTTCTGTGAATCTTTGCCACGAGATAAAGGATAGCGTCGCCAGAGTCGCCAGAGTCGCCGACGGCCCTTCGCGAACAAGACAATTCCGGGTTGAGCTGGCGCTTACTAAAAGGGGCAAAAAAAGAGAGCCCTCGCAGGCTCTCATAGCTGACCGCATCCAAGCGATCTATTGTGGTTCTCGCGACTAAGTTCTACTTCATCCCGCAAATCATTTCTTTTTCTTGCAATCGTGCGATGGCGAAGGCTCGAATCTCTCGAGCAACTCTCCGAGGTCTGCTGCGCTTTCTATTGCCCGGCTCCGCGTCTCCTGATGACAGGTTGGGCACTCGCCGATGAGCACCAAATCACCTTCATCATCATGAGTGAACCGGAGGATTGCGCCATCGGTGTCGGTGATGCTGACCACCGAAGAGTAGCTCGGGTCATCGAGATCCCGCTCAAACCGAAGACCCTCCGCGTCCCGGGGAAGCAGATCGTCGATGTCCTCTTCGATCTTCTTCGCTCTTCGCTTTCGTTTCTTGCGCTCGGATTGCTTCCGCCGCTCCTGCTCCCGATCTTCAGCCTTACGCACAAGCCGGGTTGCTCTTTTCTCCAACTTCTTTGACATTGCTCGAAGACTTTCGGGGGCAATTCATAGTATTAGATCTCTGCGACACCCTGAGTTTAGCGGAAAACCCATCATCAAAGTGTTACCTACTCTTTAAATCTTTGTTAATTTCCTCGTTGTGTTAGAATCCCGCCCTCAGCGATCCGTCGGTCCAGGCGCACGAATTCGCAGCTAAGCCGGCTGACCTGAAGTCGATCGAGCGCCTCACGAAGAATAACGGCAGAGGACGCTGATGAACGCGGAGGTACGAACGCAGGAGAGTGTGCGTCACTCAGCGTCCCACGCGGTTAGTCCGGTTGCGCTCGCTTAGTGCCGGAGATAGCAAGTTCTACAGGAGGATGAAGCATGCACAGAGTGTCAGCACTACTTCTCACATTCATTTTGGTGTCAGGTGTGTCACTTGCGCAGTCTCCGGCAAAGGAGACGGTGCTGATTAAGGCCGGCAGATTGGTCGATGTCCGCTCGGGTCGAGTGTTGACCGATCAGGCGATTCTCATCGAGGGCGGTCGCATAAAGCAGGTTGGCTCCGCTCAATCGATTCAGGCCCCCGCCGGCGCTCGGGTGATTGACCTCTCGAACGCGACAGTCCTTCCCGGGCTAATCGACTGTCACACGCACCTAACGCTCGAGCCGGGCCAAAATGGTTACGAGTCCCTGGGCATCTCGATCCCCCGCGAAGCCCTATTCGGCGCCAAGAACGCCAAACTGACTCTGGAAGCCGGTTTCACGACAGTTCGCAATGTCGCCGCGCACGGCTACACCGATGTGGCCCTTCGCGATGCAATCAACGCCGGCGACGTGCCCGGACCCCGAATCGACGCCGCCGGCCCCGCGATTGGAGTCACCGGAGGCCACATGGATAACAGCTTGCTCGCCCCTGAGTACCATCACAGCTCCGATAGTGTCGCCGACGGGGTACCGGCCCTCATCGCCAAGGTGCGAGAGCAGGTCAAGTACGGAGCCGATGTCATCAAGATCGCCGCGACTGGCGGCGTGCTGTCGAAAGGCGATTCGCCCGAGGCGACTCAGTTCAGCGACGAGGAGATTCGAGCGGTTGTCGCTGAAGCTCACAGGCTAGGCCGCAAGGTTGCCGCTCACGCCCACGGCGCGGCCGGGATAAAACAGGCGGTGCTGGCCGGAGTCGATTCGATCGAGCACGGCTCGTTCATCGACGATGAAGCGATACGCCTGATGAAAGAGAAAGGCACTTACCTCGTGCCGACTCTCTATCTGGCCGATTGGTTCATTGAAAACTACCAGCGCCTGCGTGTGCCCGAGTTCATGGTCGAGAAGGCCAAAGTCGTCATGCCGGCGGCCCGGCAAAACATCGCTCGCGCATTCAAGGCGGGGGTGAAAGTTGCCTTCGGAACAGACGCAGCGGTCTATCCACACGGCTTGAACGCGCGAGAATTCGCGGTGATGGTGAAGCTCGGTATGACACCGATGCAGTCGATACAGGCGGCTACCATCAATGCCGCGGACTTGCTCGGATGGTCGGACCGAGTAGGGTCAATCGAAGCCGGCCGCTTCGCCGACATCATCGCGGTCAATGGTGACCCCACCGCGGACGTTACGCTTCTCGAGCGCGTCTTCTTCGTAATGAAGGGCGGCCAGGTTGTGGTGAAGCGCTAGGACACCTGCTGAAAGACCAAAGCGAACCCTGTTTGCGCGATTATTGGAGCCTTCGAGTGTCGGCCATTGCGATTCCGGGTTTTACTAGCGCATGACTCATCACGTCAGCCGTGTATAATTAGTCCTCGTGTTGCGACTAAAATTCGCACTTATCCAGCCACAAGGAGATGATATGAAAGAGGCGAAAGGCGGCTCAAAGAAAATGGCCGCGGAGAAGCCAGCTACAAAGACTACATCAGTTGAAACCAACAAGAGCGCATCGAGCGAACCCAAGAGTACAGCGCAGCCGCCCACGGCTGCCGCGGATTCTGCTCCTCAGGCTCCAGTCGTCGATCAGCAGCCGCAGTTGCCCGCTACTCACGGCAAGCTGGGCGTCTTCGGAGGGCCAAAGGATCGCGGGATCAAGCCAGACGACAAGCTTGCGCTGCCGACAGGTCCGCACGGAGTCTACGAGCGAATCCGCAGCCTCAACCCGAAAAGCTTCTATTGTGCAATGCGCTGGAACTATCACGTTGAACACCTGACTCCGGAAGAAGTGAAGCGCTGGTGGGCGAACAAGAAACTGCTCGTCACCAATGCTAAAAACGGCAGCGCCGTCATAGTTCGCGCTGTGGATTATGGACCACACGAAAAGACAGAGCTCGATATCGGCATTTCACCGGGCGCCGCCGAAGCTCTCGGGGTCGAAGTGGGCGATGAAGTAGACATCGCCTTGGCCGATCCAAAGTCACCGCTTGGCCCGGTGCAATGAAGAAAGGAACTTGGTTTCTAGTTTCTGGTTTCTAGTTTCTGGTTTCTGGTTATGCGGCGACACGTTGTCCGGCAGGAACCAGCAACAAGAAACCACAACCAGAAACCATAAACCAGAAATCACGAACGCTCGACCCCGAAACCAGTCTTTATGATCCGTTACGCCGCATTCGATCCACCTGAATACATCGACTGGAAACCTGATCCCGAGGTCGTCGCCAACTTCTCGCGCACTATCGAGAAAAACTCCGCGCGACATGCGGTCATTCGAGCGATTGAACCTGCTCGGTTGCTTGCCCTCTACGAGGGTCTGGTGCGTAATCGACTCCACGACATCGCGCTGAAGCGCTGGGTCAAACAGGGTGTGATCTCGAAGGCGTGGCTCGGCACCGGCGAAGAAGCCGCTACGATCGGACCAACCCACGCGCTCGATCGCTCGGTCGCGCGCGACGGACTGTCTACGGACTTCGTCGCCCCGATGATTCGCAACGCCGGAGCGTGTCACGAGATGGGTATGACGTTGGCCGATATGCTTCGCGGCTACCTGGGAACCGCCGACTCACCGACTCGCGGCCGCGATCTCCACATCGGAGACTTCAAGCACGGCGTGCTTGCTCCCATCAGTCACGTCGGCGACATAATGGCCGTTACGACCGGCGTTGCGCTCAGCTTCAAGTTGAATCGAGAGCCTCGCGTTGCGCTCACCTGGATAGGCGACGGCTCAACCAAGTCCGGAGTGTTTCACGAAAGCATGAACTTCGCAGCGGTGCAGCACCTTCCAATGATCGTTATCATTCAAGACAACAAAGTAGCGCTGGGCACTCGGCTGGAGCAGCATCATCGAGGCTCATTCCTCGATTGGCCCGCCGCCTATGGAGTTGAGGACGGCTCGTTCGATGGCAACAACGTGCTTGACGCTTACGCAGCAACCAGACTCGCTGCTGATGTGTGCCACGAGGGGCGCGGGCCTGTGTTGCTGGTTGCCGATACATTCAGGATGGGCGGGCACGCTACGCACGACGAACGCGAGGCGCGAGCAACGTTTGACGCGACGCTGTTCTCACATTGGGGCAAGCGAGACCCAATTGGGATCTACGAAACGTATTTGATCGAGAGCGCGATGGATCTTGAAAGCGGACGCCGCGCGAAACACATTGACGGGCTGCGCGAACGCAACGCCGAAGTGCTGCGCAACGTAGAATCGCGAGTGATAAAGGAAGTTGAGCAAGCAACCAGGGAGGCTCTCGAGAGCGCCCACATCAACATGCCCACAGGTGAATCGGCCGCCGATGGCGTGTACGCTGAGGCTAAGGCCGCTCTTAATGAAGCCTTCGCGGCATTATAAAGGTTAAGCTATGAGATCATTTATCGCCCTCATCGTCATTACACTTTGCGCCGGTACCGCCGCGGAAGCGCAGAAACGTAAGAAGACGACGCCGTCGCGTTCACAATCCGCCAGCCGCCCGCCGCCCGCGGCGACGCCTACCAAGCCTCGCATCATCGGGACGACCGTCGTAATCATCACCAAGAATGGGGACCGGATCACAGGCGAAGTGCTCGACCTGACCGCCTACAGTGTGCGTTTGAGAGCCGACAACCTCGAGTCTACAATCGCGCTCGACACGATCGCTTCGTTGGCTTTTGGAGGCGCCGCTACGCCGAGCACGGGTGTCGATCAACCGGTCGGACCGGTGCGCACCGATTTCGCGAGAGACGCGGAAGCCGCCCTCGGTTTTTTTCAAACTTTGGCTTCGAGCTTGAAGCCCGGTGTTGACTACACCGAATACGGACGCCAATTGAGTGAGTTGCGGCGCGCGGGTGAACGGTTCGTGACCAAGTACAGCTCATCCGACAACCCGGCCGAAGCTCGAGTCGTGTCTCTGATCGCCGGAGCGATGACCGACTACACCTGGGCGAGGACTATTTGGACGCTGAAGTTCGGCCGATCGAGCGACGGCACGATAGCTGAGACGGACGCGCCGGTGGTCGCCGACACGCTCGTTCTATACCCCGATCTCAGGGCATTGGCGGCTGCCGGAAACAGACTGTCGGTGGAAAAACTGCTTGCTGGGATATGGAGAAAGGCTTCAGAGAAACAAGATCGCGCTCGAATGTTGATCGCGTCATCGCGATAAACATAGCCGTCTCATCGAGCGCTTTCGCGGTCCACATCTTCATCGAAGCTCGCTTCTTTGGGATCCGCTTTCCTGTCTCCAAAATTGTATTCCTGTCGAAACGTCTGGACTATTTCTTCAAGCGGCAAGTCCGGATACGTGCCTCGGTAGTTCACGTACTCCATATGACGATTCCCTTTCGCATCGAACGGGTGGTACAGCGAATCATCATGTCCGTTGAACTCAAGAGGCAACAACCGGAACTTCTCGCACAACTCGATGTTGAAGGCCGGAGTCGCCTTCACCCACTTTCCATCGAGCAGTATCTCGGTGTAGCCATGCCAGTAGAATATGTCCGTGCGCATCCTCTCTCGCATGCGTACCGTTGATAAATGATTTCGAACATCCGCAAATCCCAGTCTGGCTGGAATGCCAAGCGTCCTGCAGCACGCAGCCAGGAGAATAGCCTTGGACACGCACCAGCCGCGCCCGACCTCAAGAGTCGTACTCGCCTTCATCCCGGCTATCGTCAGGTCAATCTGATACGGGTCATAGCGAAAGCCGTCTCGAACTGCGTAGAACAACCTGACCGCCTGCTCGACTTCGTCGGTGGCATCTCCCGCATGCCTGCCCGCGAACTGGACGACACCGGGATGGGTTGATTCGATCGTTTGGGTGGCTTTGAGTTCGGCTCTTTCCATGCGGAATGAAGCTTAGCTGAAGACTACCTTTTGTTCCAGAAGTTGGGTGCGCTTCGTCGGCGGTCCGAACAAACCGAGGACCTCCGACAGTTGCTCACATCCGCAGACTGCTTATATGCTATTGACCGAAACTATGATTTGCCATGCCTGTCGAGCCGATCTGAAGATCGAGGGCTACATCTCGCGGAGCGATGAATGCCCGCAATGTGGAGCCGATATCCATTGCTGTCTGAACTGCACGAACTACGATCCCCACGCCCACAACAAGTGCCGCGAGCCTCAAGCCGAATGGGTGACCGACCGCGAGAAGGCAAACTTCTGCGACTTCTTCATCCCCAATAAGCTTAGTCCAGGCGCAGCCACAAGCCCCGCTTCCGATCCACGATCGGCCTTCAATAATCTATTCAAGAAATGAGCCTCCGATGCTATACTAGCCGGCGCCCCTTGGCTTTTGTCCCTTCCTCACAAACAGCTCTAGTGTGATTGAGGTTCACTATGTTCATCGAGTTCTTCCTCGATCGCTCGCGCATCGAGCTAGCGGAAGACGGACTGAGCTATCGCGGATGCGTCCCGGACTTGCCTCAGATTCACGTGACCGGCGCTACTCCGGAGCAATGCCGGGCGAAGCTCGCGGGCGCTATGACCGTCTTGCTAGCGCTAGAGGCCGGCCGGGCTAGGCCAGGTGAGTCGGGAGTGGAACGGGACGATCATGAGACATTGCGAAGGAGCAGAGCGGCGACGCAATCCTCCGATCTCCACCACACGACTGAAGTTGTTTACAACGATTCGCGCCCGGAGCCCGAATTCACCGACATCATTTATGGAAAGAAAGACTGGGTCGCCCGGGTTACGATCAACCGGCCGTCGGTTTACAACGCATACACCGACCACACACTTCGTGAGATGGCGGCTGCGTTTCGTGATGCCGCCGGCGACAACAGCATAGCCGTGCTGGTGTTGACAGGCGCGGGTGAACGAGCTTTTTCGGCGGGCGGCGATGTTCAGCAACACGGAGATGAACACATCGGCAACCCCGAGGCTTTTCGTGAGTGGATGAACGCGCTGATCGACGCTCGCACCGCGTTGCGTCAGTTGGGCAAGCCTTCGATCGCGCGAATCAACGGGATGGTTGCGGGAGGCGGGAATGATTGGAATCTCGCGTGCGACCTGGCCATCGCCGCGGATCACGCGAAGTTCGTTCAGATAGAACCCAAGGTCGGCCTCTTGTCTGCGGCCGGTGCCGCGCATTGGTTGCCACTTGTCGTCGGCGAGCGTCGCGCGCGCGAGCTGTTTCTCACCGCCGAGCCCATCTCGGCGAACAAAGCGCTGCTCTGGGGCCTGGTCAACGACGTGGTTCCTTACAAGCAGCTAGACAAGACAGTCGACACGTTGTGCCAAAAGCTCATCGATCGATTTCCCGAGAGTACGCGCCTGGCCAGAGAGCAGTTGAGCTTTTGGAAAGACATGGCGTGGAACTCGATGATCAAGGAAGCGAGCGACCATCTGGCAGCGCATTTCGCCGGGAACGAAGCGAGCGAAGGATTGCGAGCGCTGGCTGAGAAGCGAGAGGTTGATTATCGAGGCTTTCGCGTGAACGCTCACGCAGTCCGCAAGCCCGAGCCACCTGAGCCGCATGAAGTCGCGAGAGTCAGCGATCGAAACATCAGGAGCCACTTTTGTTACTCGTGCGGCGCGCAGGAAATCCCTGAGGCTTTTGACTACTGCGGCTTATGCGGGACGAGGTTACTGTAGCCTTGCGGCGCCGCGATTACCCGAGACAGAGTTGAAATACCCGCGACGGAAAGTTGGGGGATCGTTCATTATCCAGCCTACAAACGTACCGCGTGCCCGGCAATTCTGTTCCCAAGCAGCCACAAATTGAACGGTTCTAGGGCCACTAGACATTCGCCGGGCGGATCGTGTCGTCCGGGCCGAGTGAGTACTGCATCGACGCAAGCCTCGCCTGCGCCCGCGCGACGTCGCGCAACGTGATAATCCCCAACAGCCGGGTGTCATCGAGCCGCGACACAACCGGAAGCTGAGAGAGCTCGCGCTGCGCCAGCTTCAACACCACCGTGTCAAGCGTTTGATCGGGGTGCGAATGAACAACCTTTTTTGTCATCACGGCTTCGATCATTTCATTCTGGCGGCCCTCCGCTTCCAGCCGTCTCAGGTCACCGGTGGTGATCAACCCGGCCATTCCGCCATCGCGCAGCACCGGGTATCCGTTGAACTCGAGCCTGCCGACGATGTTCAGCGCCTCCGCAACCGTGATGTCGTCAGGCAGCGTCACTACATCTTGGGTCATCACCGACGCCGCGGTCACCCGCGATAACACATCACTGTTGGGCGCGTTGCCGAGGTGTATGCCGTCCTGGAACAAGAAGGCCTCGTAAATCGAAAGTGGAGTGAGGCGCGAGGCCACCGCGTAGGCAATCGCGTTGGCGATCATCAACGGCAGGATGATCTCGTAGTTGTAGGTCATCTCGAAGATCAGCAGGATGGACGTTATCGGCACGCGAACCACCGCCGCGAACACAGCTCCCATGCCTACAAGGGCGAACGCTCCGCGGGCGATTGCGGCGTCGGGCTCAAGAAACAACAGCACATGCCACACCGCGACACCGAGCATCGCGCCGACGAACAGCGAAGGTCCCAACACGCCGCCCGACATTCCCGAGCCGTAGCTAAACGCCGAAGCAAGTATCTTCGCCAGCATCAGCGCGCACACCGCCTTGAGCACGAGCTGATCTTCGCCTCTTAGCACGGTCCCGAGAAAGTCATAGCCGATGCCGAGCGCGTGCGGCTGCCAAAGCCCGATCACGCCGATTATTGCGCCGCCCACGGCGGGCTTTGACCACCCCGGCACGTGGACGCGATCCCGAAAGGCGAAACGCAGCCACAGAATCAGCTTTGAAAAAACGACTCCGACAACTCCGGCGGTTATGCCAAGCGCGGCGTAGGCAACCAGCTCCTTGGCGGCGTTGAGCGCATAGATGTTCGCGCCGGTGAACAGCGGGTTCTTACCGAGCAAGGTCCGCTCGATCGTAGCCGAGATGACCGCGGCAATCACAATTGAGGCGGCGAGCTTTTGATTCAGATCCCCGATGATCTCTTCAAGCGCGAACGTCACAGCGGCCATTGGCGTGTTGAACGCGGCGGCGATAGCGGCGGCGGCTCCGACCGGAAGCTGGTTCATCTGCTTGCGCCGGGGAATTGAAAACATCCGCGCGATCGCATGGGACAACGCCGCGCAAATCTGAACCGTCGGGCCTTCGCGTCCGAGGCTTGCGCCTGAGCCGACGCATAACGCCGAGATGACCGCTTTGGCGGCGGCCGTTCGCATCGGGACGCGCCCGTAGTTCATGGAGAATGCAATCTTGACTTGCGGGATGCCGCTGCCCCGAGCATCGGGTGCGAAGAAGTGAATCAACAGCCCTGCGGCCAGCCCACCGGCGGTCGGAATGATCAGGATCCAGGCAGCGCGGCTCGGCCCCTGAATCGCAATCGCCCGTTCAATCAGGTTCGCTGAGATCAGCTTGATCAGGAGATGGTAGCTGACTGCAACCAGACCGCACGCGATGGCTATTGTAACGGTAAGGACAAAGTATTTTTGGTTGGTCGGGAGACGAAGCCGCTGGAAAATGCGGGTCGCGTTAAGCTCGACATGCTGCCACTTCCTTGTGATCTCTGGTCGTTCCACCTTCGCCTTAATAGGACCGTCGCGAACTGGAGGACTTCCCTGCCCCGAAACTCCTAAACACCCAATGCGCGGGAATCGCGATGATACATCAAACGGTCGATTAGGGCCATTTCTTAACGAGCTATACCAAGGCTCAACGACGCGGCGGATGCCAATTCGCTGGAGCGCCGGGTCGGCATCTCGCGGTTGCTTCGGATTGGTACCCCAACCTGAGTGACCTCAGGAATCTCATAGTGATATAAGGCGCTCCGCCGCACTGTTCCGATGCTGAACTCGCCGTTCAGAATCACTGTCTTAGGTCGCTGGCCTCGAGCAAGCCACCGCTTGAACTCCGAACTCACTGTTTGCCAGCCGCAGCCGTCACTTTCAATTCGTTTGTCACCTTCTTTACCCCGGAGACGCTTTGCACCACGCGTTCGGCGAGCAACTGTTCAGCGCGAGATCTCACGGTTCCCGCAAGCGTGACCGCGCCATCCTCAGCCCTGACCTGCATGGTCGAAGTGTTGAAGGCATTTGTTCGATACAGCTCAAACTCGACGCGCTTCGCAAGCTCGGCATTCGAATCGGCCGGCGGAGCGTTCGCAGCAGGAGGCTCGCTGGCGGCTTGCGGGTTCGTGACCACAAGATTGTTAGTCACGCCGGCAACCCCATCCACCGCCCGCGCGATCTGTTCAGCTCCGTTGCGTTGCGTGGGGGTCTCGACCGATCCCGACAAAGTGACCGACCTGTTCTCAACCTTGACGTCGATGTTCTTCCCTCCGAGCTCGCGGCTGCGAGCCAGAGCTTCGAGGATTGCGACGCGAATCTCCAGGTCCTCGACGTGAACGCTTTCGGTGGAAGGCTGAGCGGCCGGGTCCACTGAGATCTCATTCTTCAAGTCCTTCACGCCGGCCGTGTCGCGCGCGATCTCGCCTGCCAGAGACTTTATGTCTTCAGAAGGAACCTGGCCGGTGAGCGTGGCCACTCCGTCGCTGGTGGTGACGTTGATGTCGAAGCGCGCCAACCGTTTCGAGAGCCCGAGCGCGGTCTTTACCTTTCTCGATGTATCGGGATCGCCTGACGACGAAAAAAGCGCGCGAAAGCTTTCGGGCTTTTTCCAGCCGTGTGTGTAAATGTAGTACCCGGCCGCGCCTACGATGATGAGCACGATTACCACTGGGATGAGTTTGCGCATTGATCAGACCTCCGCCTCCACGGCTTTGAACTGAATGATAGCACGCGATTGTCCGACAAACTTCAGTTTGTCGTTGCGGCCGCTCAAACCAAAGAGCAGGAACAAGCCACCCTTCCCAACCTGTTATCCTTCCCGATAAACTCTTCTCAAACAGGTTCACGCATCACGTTTTGCATTTCACGGTTCACGCCGGGTCAGGCCGGCATCTCATAAATCCTGTACGTCTTCGTGCGGCGGCCGCCGATCAGCTCAGCCGCGCGATTCATCATAACGTTGTTCTCGAGCACCCAACTCATTTCCCCGGTAGGAAAGCCGGCTGCGGGTCCGCGCCGGTAGATCTCGTCGAGGAAGATGGAGCCCATCCCCAGGTTTTGGAATTCCAGAATGCCGCCCATCGTTATGACGCGGATCGAGCTGATCTTGCGCGAGTGCCATAGCAGCTTCAGCAACCCCAACGGCAGCAATCGCCCGCTGATCTTCTTTAGCGCGCGATTGAGGTCAGGCACTGCAAGGAGGAATCCGACTGCCCGGGGCGTGCTCCCGTCGAAAGCCTGCTCGGCGATCAGCACGACGCGCGGATCGACGATCTGCTTGAGGTCTTTCGCCAGATGATCGAACTCTTCCTCGCTCATCGGAACAAATCCCCAATTGCGGCTCCACGCATCGTTGTAGACCTGACGAATTATCTCGACTTCGTTTTTGAAGTCTTTCATATTGACCGTTCGAACTCTTATGTTGCTCTTCTTCCTGAGTCGCTCGGCAACCCGCTGCAGCTTGTTCGAGTGGTTGAAATAGTCCGCCGCGATGTCATATGCGTAAAGGTCCATCGCCTTCTTCATCCCACAGCCTTCGAGCAGTGCGGCGTAGTATGGCGGGTTATAGGTCATCATGACCATCGGGTCCAGATCGAAGCCCTCGACCAGCAGGGCGCACTCGTAGTTTGTCGATGGATTCACCGGACCGCGAATGACCGCCGCGCCGCGCCCGAGAACCCAATCGCGTGCGGCGCCCAGAAGCGCTCCCGCTGCCTGCTCGTCATTCTCGACTTCGAAGAAGCCGAAGAAGCCGGCGCGTTCGTTATGAAACTCGTTATGCGCGCGATTGAGGATGGCCATGATGCGGCCGACGACGCGGCCGTCGCGCCGCGCAAGAAACATCTCGACGTCTGACGTCTTGTAGAAAGGATGGCGCTTTGTGTTGAGAATGTCTTTTTGAGCCATCCTCAACGGTGCGATCCAGTGCGCGTCGCCGCGATAGAGCTGATAGGGGAACTCTATAAAGCGATGCCGGTCTCCCGAGGTCCGCACCGGCTTCACGTCGATCTTTGCAGCTCCCGGTTCTTTCATGTTCGGCTGCGTCCTCAGCGCCTGGTTCATCTGGTGCGATCAATCGATAGATTGTCGGCAGCGCATTATATGGAAAAGCCGTGTGGTGCACAACGAATTCAAAGAATCCTCTGCGTTGACCGCGTTGGAATGCGCGGCGTAAGATTTCTTCTTTCGCGTAACCCGGAAAAGCTGTCATGGATGAGCGCACTTTCAAAACTCTCGACCTCGAAGCGCTGGTTAGCCTCTTAGCCCGGCACGTTCAGACTCCGCTCGGGCGCAAGCGGGTGATGGCGCTCGTCCCTTCGACTGATCGCGATCACATCAACGGCGAGCTCGATCGAACGACCGAGTGCGCGGGCTATCTTTCAACCGGCGGGGCGTTTGGCTTAAGCGACGTGGCCGATCCTGAAGACTCGCTAGCCGAGCTTCAAGTCGTGGGAACCAGTTTAGAGCCGTTGCAGATACTCGCCCTTCAGCGGTTGACTAGCGCCGGTATGGATGTTCGCGATCAGTTCAGCGATGTCGAGCTCAAGAGCCGCTACCCTCAACTGACAGCAATCGCGGCGCGCGTCCCCGATCTTCGGCGAATGCTCGCTTCGATACGCGGAAAGATTCTGCCGACCGGCGAAATCGACGACAGCGCCAGCCCCGTGCTGCGGCGCATACGCCGCGAGATCAACGAGCGCCGCTCGCGAATCTATCGCAGTCTCGAGTCGCTCATGAACGAACGCGCGCCCTCGGCGATCCAGGAAGACATCGTCACCGTTCGGAATGGACGCTTCGTGATTCCGGTTCGCACCGACTCGCGCGGTCAGGTGCCCGGCGTTATGCACGGACTTTCGTCGAGCGGCCAGACGACCTTCGTCGAGCCGCTTACGATCATCGATCAGAACAACGAGATGGTCCGCCTGCGCGAAGAAGAAGAGATCGAGATCGTTCGCATCCTTCTCGAAATTACCGAAGCCTTCAGAGTAAACCTTAGCGGCATAGCTGCGATCGCTGACGCGCTCGCAGAGATTGACTTCACACACGCGAAGGCAAGACTCTCCGCTGAGTTCAAATGTGTGCGGCCGACCATGGCCGAGGGCCAGGCACTCCTGCTCGAAAATGCACGTCATGCTTTGCTCGAGCACTCGCTGAAACAGTCGGGCGGACGGGCCGTTCCGATCTCGCTCAAGATGGATGAAGGCCACCAAACGATTGTCATCAGCGGGCCAAACGCCGGCGGCAAAACCGTCGTGGTCAAGACCGTTGGACTGATAGCGTTGATGGCGCAGAGCGGGCTTCACGTTCCCGCGACTCGCGCGTCGCTGCCCGTCTTCGCTCAGGTGCTGGCCGACATCGGGGATCAACAATCGATCGCCGCGAACTTGTCGACCTTCACGGCTCACATGCGCAACATCGCCGAGATGGCCGAGTGCGTGTCACCGCCGGCGCTGATTCTGCTCGATGAAGTGGGAACCGGAACCGACCCCGACGAAGGCGCCGCGCTCGGCGTTGCAATCGTGGACTTCTTTCACCGTGCCGGAGTCACGACTGTCGCGACGACGCATTACAACCCGCTGAAGACCTGGGCATCGCAAGCTGAAGGAGTGCTGAACGCTTCGGTTGAGTTTGATGCAGTCACGCTCAGGCCGACCTATCGCTTGATCGTTGGAGTAGCCGGCGCCTCCGCCGGGCTCGATATAGCGCGTCGGATGAATCTGCCGGATGAGATCATCGAGCAGGCAACCACGCTATTGGACCCGGCCCACACTCAGGCAAGCGATTATTTGAAGCAGCTCAAAACACTTGTCGATGAGCAGGAGGCTTTGCGAGCAGCGCTTGAAGACGAGCGCCAGGCGACAGCCGACAAGTACGCGCGTCTCGATTTGGATTTCGTGCAGCGGGAGGCTGAGCGGCAGAGGTCATTTGAGAGCCAGCTTGCGCAAGTGATCCGCGACTTCAGCGCCGAAAGCGAACGCTTGCTTAGAACCGTCGGCGATCGGGTCGCAGCCGCGAGGTTGAAGAAAGAAACGGACGTCCGCACTGCCGAGCTACGCCGGTCCGCCGGCGTGCGGCTTCGCAAACAGGCTGCGACCGCACCAGCTCCGGCGGCCCCTGCGGCTTCGGTTGCGCTCAGCGCCGAAGTCCAGTCGACGACCGGAATTGAATTTGAGTTAGACCTTGCCGAAATCCACGAACGCGACCGGGTAAAGATAAAAACGTTGGACCAGGAAGGCACCGTTGAATCGGTGAACGACGGCGAGTACACAGTGCTTGTAGGCTCGCTGCGCTTTCGCGCGAAGCGTGATGAGATTCAATTGACGAAGGCCGCGGCAGTTCCGGCATCGAAGCACGCCGCCGCGCTTCCCCGTGGCGTCAGCGCAGATGTACGCGTCGATGAGAGCTTCACACCCGAGATCAACGTGATCGGCTCAACGGTCGATCAAGCCACCGATCGCGTCGACAAGTTTCTGGACGAAGCGTTTATGGCGGGCGCTGAGGCGGTGCGCATAGTTCACGGCCACGGAAAGGGGGCGCTGCGAAGAGCGGTCGCCGAGCTTCTGACAGGCCACGCTCACGTCGAGAGGTTTAACCCGGCGCCTCCCAACCAGGGCGGCGCCGGCGCTACAGTCGTGGCGCTCAAGAAGTAGTTAGACGCGCTGTAACCGAGTCGACTTCCGGCAGAATGATGCAAGATAAGAAAGAACTGAATGAATACTTATTCCTTGAGTTCGGCTTCGAAGGCGACCTCTCGTCCGTTAGTGAGGATTGGCCTTTCCAGCTAAGCAATTTCGCAACCATTCGACAGCGTGGCGAAGAGATTTCTGTTTACGTATTTGCATCCGAATCGGAGGAATACTTCGCGATGTCCCCAGCATGCAACTTCTATCGTGTAGCTGGAATGACTGCCCAGGATCTACAAATACAGATGAATGGGTTTACTTGGATCGGAGATCGCGAACCGATCACGTTTGAGACAGTTTTTCTTGGCGATAGTTCAGTACCTTCCACAAAGGAGAGACAAACCGCAATCAGACAGCTGGCAGACAAGGTACTAGGCAACCAGATAGGGTACGAGATTCTTGATGGGTTTATCTAAGATCAACAGGAATGTACGCTGCGCTAATTAAGACAGGAGAGACAATCGAACTTATCCTGAGCGACAGATTTGAGCCTCGAAGAGTGGGATTCCCAGGAGCATCTCCGTGGAGGCGATTATCATTTGGAATTGGAGAATTGTTTTCAGAGGGCAAACTACCGCGGTGACGCATTAAACGGCTCACACTACTTTGGCTGGTAGATCGGCGATCGCACTGTAGCCGGCTGACCTTTCAAATCTTCGCCGTGCAGGCCGTTGAAGTCCCCGTAGAAGGAGACCTTTCCTGTCTTGCCGTACGAAGTCGGCAACGCCGTAGCGAAGAACGACTTCTCGTCAGCGCTCAGCGTCAACGCGAACCTGTAGCCGCCGGCCTCGCCGTCTTCGATGTCCCTGGGCACTCCGCCGAGCCGTATCAATTCCTGAAGCGATGCGTTCTTCCCCTCGAACTTCCGCGAGTAGATTATCTCAGCCCCAATGATCCGCTGTAGCATCTCATACGCTTCGCCCTCATTGACCAGCATTCGCGCGTTAAAGAAAAAAGCGCGGCCTTGCGAATTCACAAGCGCCAGCGTCTCCTTGTCACCGACCAGCCATTCGCTGCCAACTCGGATCATCGCTACCGGCTGAGGCTCTTCCGCGCCTCCGAATTTCAACGAGACCGTCGCCGTCTGGCCGCTTATCTGCTCGCTGCCCGGCTCGATCTTGTCCGGGATTGCCGCGAACGTGCGCGCGAAGTCCGGCTCGAGGTCCTGAAGTTCGGCGGGCGTCAGCCCTTCAACGGCGTTGCGATAAACAGAATGCCGAAAGCCCTCAACATAACGCTTCTCTTTGAGCGCGCGATAGAAGGTGATAACAGCGTCGGTCGGCGGCCCAGGCTTCTTCTGGGCGGGCGTCACCGCGGCGAGCAGCACTAGCGCTATTGTTGTGATACCCGTTCGTCTCATGATGCTCCAGAGTTTCAATACATCGTCAGGGGGCTAAGAAGAGAGTGAGCGTTAAAAGCCGACTCTGCGTTCGGGCGGCGACGGCCGGGAGAGGCACGCCGAGGTACTATAAAGTCCCGTGCGGTGCGTTTCAAGATTAAATGATCCAAGCCGATCGAGAGAGACTACTACTCATTTCTTCTTACCTGCGCTCTGCGGCCCGATCTTCTGCTTGATCAACTGAACAATGTCGTCGTGTTTCTGATCTTCCGCGTAGTCAATTGCCGTTCGGCCCCCGGTGTCCTTAACCGCCGGATCGGCGCCCGCATCCAGAAGGATCTTTACGATCTCGGTCTTCCCTACGAGCGCAGCTTGCATCAGAGGCGTGTAATTCCCCGATGTTCGGTGGTTTACGTTCGCGCCTTTCTGTATCAGGAACTCGACGGCTTCCTTGTTTCCCATTCCCGCGGCATTCATCAGCGGGGTCACTCCTGATTCGTTGGCGGCGTTCACATCGGCCCCATCCTCGACCAGGCGGCGCACTTCGATGGTGTCTCCCTTGTTTACCGCGCTGAGGAGGGGTGGATTCCCGTCGGCGCCCTTTGCCTGGCCCGGGGTTTCAGCATTAGGCGCTGCAGCGTTCTTATTAGATTGTGAGGAGTCGTTTGCGGTTCTGCTGCAACCCATGAATGAGAGCGAGATCAGCAACAGCGCTGTTGTGCGTTTTAGCATAGTCTGTGTTCCTTTCAGGTTCCTGAATCTATCACAATATTTGGCCCCCTTCAAAAAGCCCGCGGCTACGCGGCAGCGCCAGATCTTCGCGCATACCCGCGCTCGTGAGAGACTCTTATGAAACTAGGCTCGTAAATGCCGCAAATGGGCGAGCCGTAAGTTTCATTCGCGGTGGTGAATCTTGGTTCATGACCTACTGTGCAAAAACTCCTGCAACACCCCAACTTCAGTTGGGGGTTCTTTAATTTCGGCCTACGTCGAAGCAGCAGGTCCCTCTTTGTTTTGATATCTCTCTTCCCTCGCGACGCGAGAAAAGAGTAACAACGGGGGAGAGGGCTGGCGCTTCGACGTAGGCCGAAATTAAAGAACCCCCAACTGAAGTTGGGGGTGTTCAGACTGTTCCCACAATCTCTGTGAGAGGCGGGTCCTGGTGTTACGGCCTACACGCGATGTCGGACGGCCGTAGACTTGTGCCTTCGCGCATACCCGCGCTCGTGAGGAGGTTCTATGCGCGAAAGCCTGAATCGCGCCCGCGACTATGCGGCGGCGCATCAACTGTGGCGCTTTCGTCCCGACCGGTTGGTACATAGCTGTGGACGCGCTATAATGTGCGACCGCATTCGGGCCGAGCCTGAATGGCCTCTCAACACTCTCACTGAGGACAAATCATGGATCTTAATCCCACGCCAGCCGAGCAGCATTTTCGTGATGAGTTCCGAGCATGGCTTCACTCCAACATCCCTGAAACCTGGGACCCGTCCGGTTTTCACGATGAAGACTCGAGGCAACGGTTCGAGTTTCTGCGCGCCTGGCAGAAGAAGATGTATGAAGCCGGATGGGTCGGCATCCACTGGCCCAAAGAATATGGAGGCCGCGGCGCGACGTTGATCGAACAGACCATCTTCATCGAAGAAATGGCCCGCACAGCGGCGCCTCCGCTGATCAATGTGCTTGGGGTCTCGCTGCTGGGCCCGACGCTGATCGCCTATGGAACCGAGGCCCAGAAGCAACGCTTCCTCGCGAAAATCCTCGGCGCCGATGAGATTTGGTGTCAGGGTTACTCTGAGCCAAACGCCGGTTCCGATCTCGCCGCGCTCAGGTCAGAAGCCGTTCTCGAAGGCGATCACTTCTTCGTCAACGGCCAGAAGACCTGGACGAGCTACGGACACTTCGCCGATTGGTGCTTTGCCGTCGTGCGCACCGACCCGGATGTGCCAAAACACAAAGGACTGACATATATTCTGATCGACATGCACAGCCCGGGAATCACCATCAGGCCACTTAAGCAGATGACCGGCGATTCGGAATTCAACGAAGTCTCTTTTCAGAACGTGTCGGTGCCGGTGGAAAACGTGGTTGGCAAGATCAACGGCGGGTGGGAGATCGCCATCGCAACGCTGATGTTCGAGCGCGGAACGCTGGGCGCGAGTCTTCAGATCACCTTCAAGCGCCAGATCGAAAGATTGATCGAGCTGTCCCGTAAGATTTCTCGCAACGGCCGCCCCGCAAGCGAAGACCCGATCATTCGCCAGCGGCTGGCGCAAATCTGCACCGAGATCGAAGTCTTCCGGCTCAATCAACTGCGCACCACAACCAGGATGGCCAAGACAGGCGTGCCCGGACCCGAAGGCTCGATTCAAAAGATATTTTGGAGCGAGATGAACCAGCGCATGCAACAAGTGGCTATGGAGATGCTCGGACCCTGGGGACAGTTGACGAAAGAGAGCGATTACGCGATCGACCACGGGCAGTGGGCCCATGCCTATCTTCGGTCTCGCGGGAATACGATTGAAGCGGGAACGTCCGAGATACAGCGCAACATAATCGGCCACTTTGTGCTCGGCCTGCCGAAGAGTTATTGAATCTTTGCGGCCTTTGCGTCGGCTTTGCGTCTTTGCGCGAAACTGGGTTCCCGCAAACACGCAACGATTCGCAAACAACGCTAAGAACCATCAGGAGATGAAATGGAATTCGAACTTAACGAGACTCAGAGACTTTTTCAAAGCTCGGCGCGCGAGCTCTTCGCGCAGGAGTGCCCGCCAACGCTCGTGCGCGAGATGATTGAAAAGAACGAGCCCTACTCTGACGGCGTATGGAATAAGCTCGTCGAGCAGGGCTGGACTGGCCTGATCATCTCCGAAGAGGACGGCGGACAGGGGTTGGGCATGGTCGAGATGACGGTCGCGTTTGAAGAGATGGGCCGGGCGCTTGTCCCGGGCGCGTTTCTTTCGACGGTGGCGCTCGCGGGTCCGCTGATAGAGAAAGCGTGCTCACCGGCATATCGGGCGACGCGACTGCGAGCGATCTGCGAGGGTCAATCGAAAGCAACCGTCGCGTTGCTGGAAGAGAGTGCCCACTGGAACCCCGACGCCGTTACGATGGCCGCGACTCCAGTTGAGGGCGGCTTCAAGCTCACTGGCACGAAGCTGTTTGTGAGCGATGCTTCCGTAGCCGATTGCATCGTCACCGTCGCACGCGCGGGCCTGGGTCTCGTGCTCGCATTCGTAGATTCAAACGCCCACGGCGTTAGTATCAAACCAATGCCCGGTATCGACGTCACACGGTTGCTCTCCGCGGTTGAGTTCAACGACGTGTTTGTCAACACCGAAGACGTGATGACTGACGCGGCGAAGGCGCGGGCGGCGCTCGGATACGCGCTCAACGTTGCGACGCTGGCGCTTTCGGCGGAGATGTTGGGCGGAATGCAGTGGCTGCTTGAAGCCTCTGTCGAGTACGCCAAGACCCGCAAGCAATTCGGCAAACCGATAGGCCAGTTTCAAGCCGTCCAACACCACTGCGCCAACATGCTGCTGATGACCGAAAGCACGCGTTCGGCTGTTTATTATGCGGCGTGGCTGATGGGCAACGACGCCGAACAGGCGCCCCTGGCCGTTTCTATGGCTAAAGCTTATGCGAGTGATAGCTATCGAGAAGTTGGCAATCTCGCCGTTCAGGTACACGGTGGAATCGGGTTCACGTGGGACGAAAACGTTCACTTCTACTATAAACGGGCCAAAGCCTCGGAGCTGATGTTCGGTGATGCAACGTTTCACCGCGAGCGCATCGCTAGTTTGGTCATCGACCGAGCGGGCGAACCGGCATTAGCAGCAAGCGAAGCGGCGGACTGAAGACAAGTGCCATTTTCCATTTTCCATTTTCCATTTTCCATTTTTCATTTGTGATTTGACATTCGTTCCGCAATAAATGACAAATCGAAAATGACAAAACTGAAAAATGGAAAATGGAAAATGAAAAATGGAAAATGAAGAATGGACTCTGTGGACCCCACTCCCCACCTCGAACGATTCAACAGCTACGAGCAGGCCTGCCGAGAGTTTCGCTGGTTGATCCCTCAACGCATCAACGTTGCAACGGCAATCTGCCGGAGACACCCGGACGCCGTAACGAGGATCGCTCTGAGCGATGTCAAAGAAGGCGGAATCAATACCTACACGTTTGGCGGCCTTGATTACCTTTCCGACAAATTCGCGACGGCGCTTTCCGAATCGGGCATTGGTCAGGGAGACTCAGTAGCAGTAGTGCTGCCACCCTCGGCCGCGCTGGCCATCGCGCACCTCGGCGCGCTCAAGACGGGCGCCGTGGTTGTTCCGCTATCGATGGTCTCCGACGCTGCGTTGCTGCAGTATGCGCTTGCAGACGGCGCCGCCAGGGCCCTTGTAGCTGATGAGTCAATCTACGGCGTGGTTGAGGCAGTCGGCCGAAACCTGCCGGATTTGAAATCCCGCTTTGTCGTTCGCGATCTGAGGCCGACCGTTGCACGGCCCGACTTCAAAGACTTCTGGAGCGAGGTCGATCAGTCGTCATCGGACTTCGATGCCGTGGAAACTGATGCGACCGCGGACACCTTCATTTTCTACGTCGAGTCGCAGGGGGAGATCACGGGTGTGGTTCACAGCCATCGCTCAATCATCGGCCAGCTAACCGCGTTCGAGATGTTCAACAATGTTGAGCGCGAGGCCGACTCGGTGTTCTGGACCCCTGGTGAATGGTGCTCGCCCGGCGCGGTGCTCGGACTGCTCTATCCTGCATGGTGGTACGGCTGCTCGGTTGTTGCAGGCACGTCCGAGGACGGCGCCAGCCTGCTGCGCTTGATGGAGCAATGCGAAGTCACTCATGCTTTCATCGCTTCAGGCCAACTGGAAGCACTCGCCGAGTCTGAGCCGCAACCTGGCGAACAATTCAATTTGAACGTTCGAAACGTCGTGGCCGAAGCCTCGCGGTGGCCGGAGTCTTTTGTGAATAGCGACCCCAAGGTGACGCTGAGCGAAGTTTACGGCAGACCAGAAACCGGCTGGATAGTTGGAAGATGCGAGCGGTGGTTCGCAACGACGGCTGATTCACTCGGTCGTCCTGTACCTGGACGATCAGTTGAGATCATTGATAGAAGCGGCAACGTTCTTCCTCCGCTCCACGCCGGCCACGTTGCCGTTCACAAATCCGATCCGGGTCTTTTCACCGGATATCATGGGGCGGCCACGAGAACCGCCGCAGCTTTTATTGGAGACTGGTTCCTCACTGGCGATGTTGGATACAAAAACGGGGATGGCGATTTGCACATCCCGCCATCCCCACCGTAGGAGGACAGACTAAGAAGAATAACGGGTGTTAGGTGTTCGGCCGTGTGCCCAGAGCCTGACACCTAACACCCTTCGTAACGCCCGTCGAAGAGGCGGTTTCTTAGAGCGTTGTTACGCCGGTTCCTTAGCCAAGCCGCGTGCCAGACTGGGATTGCGAATCTCGAATCTCGAGTCGCGAACTGTAGATCGATGGCGTGAGCACCTTGCCCGGTTAAGTAGCGGTCATTGCGTGGCTTGGGGGGAGGCTTTGCCGACGATTGGCTTTCAGAGCCACCGCCGCCTAAAGTAGCAAAAATTGGAGATTCAAAACATTGAATTTTTCCGTGTCCGCTTGTGGGAACGAGTTTTCCCAGAGGCGCGCAGATCGGACTTCCAAAAGCTCTGCGGCGCATGGCCCTTCCGTTCATTGCTCGTTCAGCCCTCTGGCGTAGGCAAGGTACTCAGTAGAGCTCTCGAATCGCCGCGCCCTTGAAATAGTGCGACAGTATCTCTTCGTGACTGTGCCCGCGATCCGCCATCACTGCCGCTCCGATCTGGCAGAGGCCGACGCCGTGACCCCATCCCGCGCCGATCAGGGTGAATCGCGCAGGATAATCTGAAAGATTGCCTTGCGCCGCTCGAACTACAAACGCCGAACTGTACAGGTGTGAGCGCGACAGAGCCCGTCGAATCTCGAGCTCCTTGCCGATGACTAATGTTCGTTTCTCACCGATGATCCTGAGCCTGATTATCCGCCCTGACTCGCCGCGCTCGAGAGGTTTCAATCCGCGGATGCGGCCGAAGTCCAGCTCGAGCCGCGAGCGCAGGATTTCACTCAATTCCTCTTGAGAGAGCTCGACCCGCCAGCGATAGAAGTCCGGCGTCTCTTGATCGAAGGCCGGCACAATCCGCGCGAGAAGCTCCGGTGTCACCACGCCGCAGTATGCAGGCGGCGATGAATCTATCCATGCTGCGGCGTTGGCTTCGGTCGAAAGGGGCATCCGGTATCCGGATGGCTCGCTACCCGGCACGTCATACACCGAAGCAAGATACGGTACATCCTTGTCTTCCCACGCCGCGCGATAAACCTCGGTCATTCCGCCGCAGCTCTTCGAGTACCGCGCATCACACACCTCGCCATCATAGACAAGCGTTTTGGCGCGCGTGTCGCGTACTGCATCAAAGGCCGCCTGAGAGAAGGCCTTCGAGATACCCTGGTATCTCTGGCAATGATCGTCGGCGCACACATCGAAATCGAGATGGGTTTCGCGGCCGTACCAGCGGATCAACTCACCCTCGGAGCCCTGGCTCTGCGCGCTCGCCGGCGTCGTTCTTTCCAACTGCGCCAGCAACCAGCTTCGCGAAACGATTGCGTGTGCTCGCAGAAGTTCAGCCGGACACGACGCGCTCATCTCAGACGAGATCACGCTGACCAGATACGACTCGACCGGCAGCTCGTTGATAAGCATTAGCGAATCACCGTCGGCTGCAAGTTTCAACTTGCCCTGAAACTGCTGCGACTCCTCGCGCTCCCAGTGAAAGTCGATGCCGATCTTAACGCCGTGCACGGTGAAGCGGCACGAATCAAAGTCAGCCGGAGAAAGCGTGATCTTCGGCGAGACGGTAACGCCGTTGAGCGTGACAGCGCCGTTCTCCGCACAAGCCGTGTATTCGCCCTCGTTCACCGATTCGCCCTCAGCAGTGACGAAACGCCCCGCGAGCGCAAGTCTTACCTCGCGCGCTCCGGTAATGAGACCGACTCGGATCTCCGGCTCTCGATCGCTGTTCACCAGCCGGCCTCCTCCGGTTCGGGCAGCGAGCAGATCCCATCAACCAGGTCGTTTACGATCTCGCCGTTCATGCTCACTTCCGAGAATATCGCCGCCAGGCGCTCGCCGTCGATCTTGTCGAAGTGCTCGCGCTCAGGAACGACCACCACGCCGGCCATGTCGATCGCCCCGGGGCTGACGACCAGCCGTCGTTCTCCTTCGGCATAAAAGACCGCAGGCCGATGCTTCGAGCGCGGAAACAAGTACACCGTCCATACCTTCGGATCGTAGGTGCAAATGAGATTTATCATTGGCTCGGTCTTGTCAGTCTGCAGCGCCAGTTCCTTGATAACTTCGTAAACCCAATGCGCGACCTCGTCGCGATTACCTCCGCGAAAGACGACGACACATCGCCCACACCCACCGAGCGTAAACAGCTCGAAGCTGTTTCGCGCGGTCTCTTCGCAGTACGAGCAATCCTCGACCATCACGGGTTCGTCCTCGTAGAGGTTCTCCTCGATCGGAAGGAGTTCGCGCGAGCAAGCTTGAAAGTGCAAATGGTCAGGCGCGGACGCGCCGCACTCCGGCCCGTTGTACAAAGCGAAGTACCTCGGTCCAAGATCGTACGCGAGCGCCAGCAGCGACTCGACGTTGCCTTCGATTTGTTGAGGTATGTGCTCGCGATGAACGATTGAGAGATGCCGATCCAACACCGGAAACGGATTGCACAGGATCACCAGATCGTCGCCGTAGGCAATTCCCTTCTCTTCTTGCGGGAGGTTTTCGGGGCACAGAAAGCAGCGGCGGTTCCCGACCGATGCTTTGTCCACCGAAGCAGCGGTGCTGCGGATGCGCCGGGGGTTGTGTTGAATGACTACTTCGGACTCTTTGACTCGCACGCGTTTGGATTCGATTTGCGCGAACGCCTCGCATCCCTTGCGAAGCAGCGGCCAGGTCTCGATTTGTTGATCGATCAGCGCCGCGACGCGAGCGTCGAGACTTTGATCGGTCTCGTCCTCTTGATAGGCGCGCAAATCTCGCTCGCTGATTAATCCCTCATCCCAGTTCATCGCTGGTTCATCCTTTTCCTGGCGAGTATCTCGACCGTCCGCAGATGGTCCTTATACGCGTCGTAGCGGTTCGCGGTCGCAAGCGGAAGCGCTGCGTCTGAGTTCCCTTCCCAACGCCTCGCGAAGTAGATCGGCTCGTAAATTCGGCCAATCTCGTACTCGCGGCTGATTCGCAAGGCCACCGCGTAGTCTTCGCCGTAACTCGCGTTCGGAAACCCGATCTTCCGAAGCACCGGAACATAAAACGCTCGCGGCGCGCCCAGCCCGTTGATCCTGAGTGCGTTGTTGCGCCCGTTCTCGCGGGTCCACTCGCGATGGTCTATCAAGCCGGGCGGTATCTCTTGAAGCTCGAAATTGACGATCCTGTATGACCCAATGACCATCGCATATGGACCTTCATCGAACATCGCGACTATCGTCTCAAGCGTGTTTTCGTCAGTGTACAAATCATCAGAATCCAATTGCACCGCGCACTCGCCGCAATGCGAAGAGTAGATCGCTTCGTTCCAGCAGCCGCCTATCTCGAGGTCGTTTCGCGGGGGCCTTAGATGAATCAATCGGTCGTCTCGCGATGCAATCTCTTGAAGGATTTCAGCCGTCCGATCAGTCGAATGATTGTCGACCACGATCACGTTGAACTCGAACGGTGCTCGCTGCGACAGGGCGCTATTAACCGCGCCTTTGACAGTTCGCTCGCGATTACGAACCGGGATCACTATGCTTGCTCGAACCGGAAAGTCTTGCTCGCTTCGCGGAGGAGTTCGAAACTCGGGCGCGAGATACGCGCCGATCCGTTTCAGATGCTCGGTTGCGACTTGCTCCATCTCGATTTGATAGTCACGCTGACGGGGATCAACGTAATCAAACTGACGCTCGCCGCTCGCTCGGCGATCCGCCGGGATGCGCGTGTAGAGAGGTTCCGGGATTCGCAGCGCGGTCGAGTCAATCGAGAGCTTCAGTCGCAGTTCGTAGAGACCTGCCCACCGCAACCGGTTATCGATTGGGCCATGCCTGGTCACTGCGACGTCTGACGCGCGCTTCGAAAAAAGGATCATCGCTCCAAAGTCGAAGCTATCGCGAATGCTGCCGAGTTGATAATCGATCAACGGATGTTCCGTTAGCTCATCCCGGAAATCCGAGTAGATCAACCCCGCGCCGGATTCTTCGGCGGTCGAAAGCAGTCTCTCGATCGCTCGCTGCCCGAGTTCCGGCTGGTCACCCGGTAGGCACAACAACAAATAGTCAGTCGTGGTCCCATCGAGCAGTTGATTGGTGCCGGTCCCGCTTAAGAAATCGCTTTGAGCCACGCGAACTTTACTCTGAGCAAGCGCTGAGAGGCCGGTTGGTTCGGCGGCCTCGCGGCCGATCAGCACCAGCCTCGTCACAGCGGGGCTCGCGGCAAGCGACTCCGCCAGAGCACCAGACTGGCGTCCTTCTTCGTACATCAGGACTGCGGTTAGCGTCGGCATAAGGGTCTCAACAGAATGAATCCCGCCATTTCGTTCTGGCTCATAAACTCGATAAGGTCCTGTTCAATCACTGCGCCGGCAGTTCGCCTTGCATGTCGCAGCAACCAGCGCCCCTCGCGCTCGACCAACAATGCGGTATGAAAGACATCCAGCGTATTCTTGATCGAAACAAAGAATATCAGATCGCCCGTCTCGATCAGCCCGGCAACTTTTCCGCAACTGTGCGTTGGAAAGTAGAGGAACGTCGTCGTTTTCGCCGGCAGCCCCGCGATCAAACTGAGCGTGCAGGTCTTTTCCACGGCGAACGGACCGGACGTTATGTTCTTGATGAATCCGCTCTCCTCATTGTTCGAAGCCCAGTCGACCATGTAGTGACTGCGACGACGCCAATCGATCTCGCCATCTTTGTAGCGAATCCGGCGAATCGTGTCGATGAACTCATCGACCGTCCGGGCAAGGGCCAGGGCCAGCACGGATTCCATGAAGGTGACGCAGTCAAACGCGTTGAGAGAGACGCGGAGTTCTTCGGCCAAGTCGGCCCCACCACCAAGCGAGCCTTCTATGTACGGACGGCTGAGCAAAAGCTCCGAGATACGGTCTATGCGCTTGCCAAGATCTGGCTCCCCGGCGGCGTATTTGAGAATCTGCTCGACCTCTGCCGCGTCCAGTCCAAAAGGTGGCTCGATATTCTTCAGCGTCACGTTGGTTATGTTGATCCGCTTAGCGTGTATCACAGCGCAAGACCACTGTCGCCGAGTTGCTCCCCAGTTAGCCGGCTCATCGCTTGCTTCAAAGTCTCGCCGCTCGCCGCAAACACGAACTCATGTGTCTGCTCTGACCAATCGAACTTGAGACTCGACACGCGCGCCGAAACCCACATCTGTCGCACGGACGAGTTGGGGCTCACTATAAACTTGCCCGGTTCGCCCTCTTCGAAGCTGACGCTAAGAACGCCGCCTTCGACTTGTACGTCGATGTCACGCTCTTCGGCGAGCTCACCGAAGGCGCGCTCCAGCTGGGCTATCGCTTGCTCGGCGTGTTGCTGAAACTCTGCTTCACTGATTCGTTCGCTCATCGCGTCATTATAGACGAACGTCGTGGGTTGCTGCTCGCGATCTCACCCAAGAGAGAGTTGCTTGTCGACGCCGCAACGACTCCGCTATGATTCTCAGTTCTTGAATTCGACGATAAGGAGACAATATGGAGAGGACTTTGATCTTAATCAAGCCCGACGCGATTCAACGGGGACTTATAGGCAAGATCATCACGCGCTTTGAAGAGAAAGGGTTGAAGCTCGTCGGCATAAAATTCTTGAAGCTCAACGACGCGCTCTTGAATGACCACTACAGTCATCTTGCGGACAAGCCTTTTTTTGCCGGGATCAGACGGTTCATGCAGTTGACCCCTGCCATCGCGATATGCCTCGAGGGATTGGACTGTGTTGAGACCGTTCGCAGTCTTTGCGGAATAACCAAGTCGCGTGAAGCCGCGCCCGGGACCATTCGCGGAGACTGGGCGATGAGCATTCAAGCTAACCTCGTTCATGCATCCGACTCGATCGAGACAGCCGGCAAAGAGGTCGCTCGATTCTTCGACGCATCTGAATTGTTTGAATACCCGTCTGCGCTTACATCGACTATCTACTCCGAAGACGAGCTTGGATAGAGCGGCCTTTCCCAATAGTGGAGCCATACGACATAATCACATTTGACTGTTACGGGACTCTGATCGATTGGGAGTCGGGCATAATAAGCGCGTTTCAATCGGAAGCCGCGAAGGATGGTCTCGAGCTTCGAGGCGATCAAATCATCGAGGCGTACTCCGCTGAAGAGCCCTCCGTAGAATATGCACCTTATCGCTCTTACCGCGAGGTGCTGGCCGAAACAGCGTGCCGAGTGGCGGCGAAGCTCGGGTGGAACCTGCCGGCGGAACGCGCCGGCTTTCTCGCTGCGAGTCTTCCAAAGTGGCAACCGTTCCCCGACACAAATCCGGCGCTTGAGAGACTGGCGCGCCGATTTCAGCTTGGTATTCTCTCCAACATTGATGATGATCTTCTGACCGCCACGCGAAGACACTTCACCGCGGATTTCGATCTGGTCGTGACCGCACAGCAGGTCAAGTCGTACAAACCAGGTCTTGCGCATTTCAAGGAAGCAATAGTCCGCGCCGGCGAGAAGCGATTGCTCCACGCGGCTCAAAGTTACTTTCACGACGTGGTCCCGACTAGAAAGCTTGGCATTCCGGTCGTGTGGGTAAACCGCAACGGCAGTTGCGTCGAACCGCGCGGTTCGGTTCCAACTCACGAGGTAAGAACGCTTGCGGAACTCGCGAATCTCCTGGGCGTCTGAAACCGAGCGCGTTCGTAGCCCCGTATAAAGCGAGAGGCGAGCCATGGCTAGTTCTCAAACACGAGTGGAAGAAGACGCAGCAAGGAACTCATCGGACGCCCGATCCGACGCCCCGCCGGTTCGGAAGCGACGAAGAGTAATCATCAGGATCCTGCTGCTGATTATCGCCGTTCTTTTGGCGTACACCGCGCTCGATCTTTTCGGGCCGCGCTCCTCTCGAATGCGCGGTTTCGATCCCAACGAAGTCGCGCGGCTCGAAACCGCGATGTGGCGATCGTATTACGACAAGCAGCATCTTCCGCTAGCAGCAATTCGTTTCTCGCTCAAGCTGGCAGGCGGGATGCCTGCGCTCCCAGGTCCTATGCTGCGTTGCGGATCGCCTCGATCACCTCGTCGTCGCCGGGGCGGAAGATAGGTATTACCGATCTGCGGTAGCGAATCACGCCCCTCGGATCGATCACGATCACCGCACGTTGGGAACCGCCCAATAATGACTTCACTTTTAACAGTCCGGCCACTTCTCCACGCTCATCGGCGAGGAGTAACTGAGGTAAGCCGTGGTGCTCGACAAACTTCTTGTGCGATTCTACCGAGCCGACTGATACGCCTACGACTTCGGCCCCGGTTGTTTGGTAGTCTGCCCAGCGGTCGCGGATGCTACACATCTGCTTCGTGCAGACCGGCGTCTCGTCCTTCGGATAAAAGACCAGCGCAATGACTTTGCCCCGATGATCTGATAGACGCCAGGTATTGTTGTTGCTGTCCTTCACTTCGAAGTCAGGCGCAAGCTGACCCACCTCGACGCCCGTCTGCGGTTGAGAAGCTGATGTACTCATAGTTTTGACCCTTTCTATGGACTGCGCCGCCCTTTCCAGAACTCGCCTGGTCAATGCCTGGCGGCGGCGCTTTGGCTTGCGACGCGGCGAACAGGATTGATCTCGTCGTACGACGGCGGTTCCGTTTGCACGAGCCCCGAGCCAAAGCGGCGGCGCGCAACTACAGCGAACACGCTAAGTGAAATGCCGCCGCGCTCCAAATCATTTCGCAATCGCGCCGTGCTTGCGAAGTATCTCAATCGTCCGATCAATCGGCAGAGCATCGACAGTGCGCCCACGCCCGGTCATCGTCGCGGCTCGAAAGATCGAATTGTACACGGCTTCTTCGGTCGCTTCGATCACCGCAAGGAACAACGGCGACATCCCATCGTTCGAAACCAGCTTTGCGTCGCGCGGGGTGTAAGGGTTTTCGGATGCGGCTCGCGCGCGAACTCTCAGTTCAACCGCGGTCGAAAATGCGATCGCATAATCGCCGCTTCCGTTGCTTGCGGCCGATCCAGTTCGAGCCAGCCCCATCATCGACCTCGCAGCCATTCTTTTCAGGTTTCGAGCGTCCACCGGCGCGTCCGTTGAAATTACGATGATGACCGAGCCATCCGCGGCGTCAGATCCAGGCACGCTTGAGCCTTTGCTCCCTGTTGGCGACCTGGTCTCTTTTCCACGCTCGAGCTCCTGCTTCAGATAGTAGCGTCCCAACTCCTGTCCAACCGGCGCTCCCGCAATTGTTAGCACACCGCCGAAGTTCGTCTGGACCAGCACACCTACCGTGTAGCCGCCCAATGAGGCCGGCAGTCTTCGCGATGAAGTGCCGATCCCTCCCTTGAACCCAAACGCCACCGTACCCGTGCCCGCGCCGACGGCGCCCTCTTCAACGGCGCCGCCCTTCGCGTTCTTGATAGCGTTCAAGATGTCATCGCGAGTTACGTGTCGGCCGCGAATGTCGTTCAAGTAACCGTCGTTCGTCTCGCCGACGAGTGGGTTAGCTGACTGCACGTCCTCATTGCCGGGCAGCGCGAGCACGTAATCCAACACCGCGTCCGCTGCGCGAGGTACGCTTAGCGTCGAAGTAAGCACGATCGGCGTTTCAATCTCACCGAGTTCGTTCACTTGAGTCGAGCCCGCGAGTTTGCCGAACGCGTTGCCGATGAATACGGCGCCAGAGACCTTCTCTCGAAACACGTTCCCCGCGTGCGGCAAGATCGCGGTTACCCCAGTGCGGATATTGTCTCCTCGAATGATCGTGGTGTGGCCAACCTGAACTCCGGCGACATCGGTTATCGCGTTAAGCGGTCCGACGGGAATCACGCCAATTGTAAGGCCGATGTCTCGCGCGCGAGGTCGCTCGTTCCTTTGCATAGCCAGTCCAAGGCAACTCAGGCCCAGAGTAATGGCAATCAGAAGCGATTTCAATCTAACCCCTCCCGGAAGTCCGGCAGACTTCAGTTTGTCGCTTCGAAAACGTCAGTTTGGCGCGGATCCCCGCAGGCCGCAGACCGGCAGCGACAAACTGAAGTTTGTCGAACACCTCTCGAAGATTACTAGTGATTTCCGCGTACCCATGATTTATCATCTTAGAGCTGTCACTTCAATGATGGATTCGAGATTTCATGTTCCACGACCTCTCTCGAATTCATAATGCCCCGCCTCCGCTCCCGATCATAGGTTAGTCATTATTTGATACCAACCGGCGTCGCCAGTGTGGTTAGGCGTCGCCAGACTAATAAGGCTTTCGGAGGCAGAATGCTCCAATTCACGTTCGACGAGGTAACCCAAAGCGCTCTCATCAGCGAAGGGTTCCTCACAGAGGAACAGCTTTCAAAAGCGCGCAATATCGCAGACCAACTCGGCGGCCAGACGACAATCGGCGACGTGCTGCTCGATATGAACCTGATAAGCAGGCGCCGCCTCGACGAGTTCGTGCGGCGCTATCGAAACCGGCTCAGCATCAGCGACATTCTCATCAGCCGGCGCCTGGTCACCGACGACGACGTGAGGGCCGCCCGCGAAATTCAGCGAAAGTCCACGCCCAAAGCGAAACGCATCGGCGAAACGCTCGTGGAGATGGGGCTGATCGAAGAGCGCCATGTTGTGGAAGCGTTGGCCGAGAAGTTCCATCTTCCCCTCGTTGATCCGGACATCACCGAGATCGACTTCGACCTCGTGCGAAAGGTTTCGCTCAAATACCTCCGTCGCCAAGTGGCACTTCCGATCACGCTTGAAGCGGGCGAGCTGCACCTGCTGGTCGCCGATCCGACGATGACGCCCTTTTTCGAAGAGATCGAACGGCTGTTCACCTGCCATGTGCGACTGGGGTTGGCTACCAGCGCAACCATCAGTCAAAAACTCGACCTGGTCGACGCGCTGCTTCAAAGCAAAGACGCCGGAATCGGCGACTATCAAAAGGTCAAGTACCACAATCTTGAACCGCAGGCTCAAACAGGCGAAGACCGCGTCGTTCAAATGGTCGATCAGTTGATACGGTCGGCGATCGAAGAAGGCGCATCCGACGTTCACATCGAGCCGATGGCCAACAAGCTGCGCATTCGATACCGGATCGACGGGGTGCTCGTTCACAAGCTGGACTTCCCGCGCGACTACACCCCGCGAATCATCTCGCGCATAAAGATCCTCGCGGATGCCGACGTAGCCGAACGCCGTAAGCATCAAGACGGCCGAATCTTCGTCAAGACCGACAAACAAGAGATCGACATTCGCGCGTCATTTTACGCGACGGTGTTCGGCGAGAACGTCGTGCTTCGGATCCTGAACAAGGCTTCGCTGATCGGTCTCCAGGAACTCGGCTTCGCGCCAAACATTCTTCGATTGTACAGCGAAGATGTGCTGGCGGCGCCCTCGGGCATCACGCTGATCACCGGTCCTACGGGCTCGGGCAAGACCACTACGCTTTATAGCTCGATCGACCACTGTAACGATCCGACGGTCAAGATAATCACGTGCGAGGATCCGGTCGAGTACGTCATCGATGGGATCTCACAGTGCTCGATAAACGAGAAGATCGGATTGGGCTTCAATGAAACCCTCAAGTCGATAGTGCGACAGGATCCGGACATCATCGTGATCGGAGAGATTCGCGATAGATTCTCTGCCGACATCGCCGTGCAGTCCGCGCTTACAGGACACAAGGTGTTTGCGACATTTCACACCGAGGACTCTGTCGGCGCGCTGGTCCGGTTGATCAACATGGAAATCGAGACATCGCTGATCGCGTCCACGATCGGAGCGGTGCTGGCGCAGCGGCTCGTGCGAAAGGTGTGTTCGGGCTGCCGCATGAAGTATGCGCCCGAAGACCGCGTGCTTCGGCGCTTCGGATTGAAGCGGGACGAACTCAACAAGTTCACGCTGTGGCGAGGCAAGGGGTGCTCGGCGTGTAACTTCACGGGCTATCGTGGACGGCTAGGGATCTACGAACTGCTTGTTCCGAACGTCGATATACGAGATGCGATACTTCAGAAACGAACAATGCAAGAAATTCGTCAGATGAGCCTTGATTCGTGCGCGTTGTGCACGATGCAGGAGGACGGGATGGTTAAGGCTCTTCGTGGATCGACGACGCTCGAGGAGGTGCTGGAAAACGCCCCGCGAGTGTTCCATCAAAGGCCGCTTGAGACGCTGATGAGCATTGTCGGGTAGCGTAGACGGGTAGCATAGACTTCAGTCTGTGTCTCGGTCCTTCTTTGCGTCTCCGGTTCGAACGTACAACCTCGCCTAAACAACCCCGTCTCTTTCCGGTATCCTCTAGACGCTTAACACACCAGGCCGAGGGACAGGATGGATCTTGGGCTTAAAGGCAAAGTGGCTATAGTAGCGGCCGCATCAAGCGGTCTCGGAAAGGCCACGGCGATGGAGCTAGCCGCGGAAGGCGCGCGCGTCGCGATTAATGCCCGCAACGAAGAGCAGTTGCGCGACACCGCCGTCGAGATTCAATCGAAAACCGGCGCAGAGGTCATGGCGATCGCCGGCGACGTCACCAGGGAAGAACTCGTCCGCCAACTGGTCTCCGAAACAAAAACCAAGTTTGGAAGCGTCGACATCGTCGTCGCTAACGCAGGCGGGCCGCCCGCCGGCTTCTTCGATGACTTCAACGCGCAGCATTATCGCGACGCCGTCGAACTGAACCTCATCAGCACGATCAATCTCTGCCGCGAGGCAGTCCCTCACATGCGCGAGCGAGCATGGGGCCGGATCGTCGCGATCACTTCGATTGCGGCGAAGCAGCCGGTTGAGAACCTGATTCTTTCGAACACCGCTCGCGCGGGCGTGTTGGGATTCATGAAGAGCCTGTCTCAACAGATCGCAGCGGACGGAATAACCGTGAATACAGTGTGTCCCGGATATCACCTGACTGAACGATTGAAGAGCCTCTCCTTATCGATCGCAAAAAACGAAGGCGTCGGCATCGAGGACGTCTATGCACGCTGGGCCGCGTCGACTCCGATGAAGCGAATCGGCGATCCAAAAGAATTCGGGGCGGTTGTCGCCTTTCTATGCTCCGAGCGAGCCAGCTATTTGACGGGCACGGTGATTCAGGTAGATGGCGGCGCATATCGGGCACTGTTCTGACGCAGTGCAGGGTTCTGAACTTCATTGATTGGCGTCACCCCCGCATAATGACCGCTCAGATTCGCGAATACAAAGCAGCCGACTTCGAGCGGCTTTATCAAATCGACCAGGCTGCGTTTAGCGACGACATCGCGTATTCGCGGCTCGAGCTTGAGCTTTACCTGCGATCGCGCAAGAGCAGAACGCTGGTGTCCGAAGAAGCAGATGAAATCGTCGGCTTCGTGGTCGGCTGCACCGAGCCTCGCAAGCTGGGGCACATTATTACGATAGATGTGATTCCGCATAGGCAGCGCCAGCACATCGGCAGCAATTTGCTCGCTGAGATTGAGAAGTGGCTGTGGCGCCAGGGAGCTGAGGCGATCTACCTCGAGACGCCGGTCGATGACGACGGAGCGAAGGGCTTCTACGACAAGCACGGGTATTTCGTGTTCGATCGCTTTGAAGGGTACTACAACAATTCACTGGATGCGTTCGTGATGATGAAGACAGCGAAGCGCTAGCTTGTAACGCGAAAGTTGCGCGTGCTATTTTTGGTTGAACGTCGCATTAAGCTGTCAACGGGAGCAGTGACTGAATGAAAGTTGAAACGGGTGTGATCGCAGCAGCGGGTTCGGGAACACGAATGCTGCCCGTCACACTGGGCTATCCTAAAGAACTCCTGCCCATAATCAATAAGCCCGCTATACATCTCATCATAGAAGAGTTCATCGATTCAGGAATCAAACGGATCATCCTTATTACCGGCGAAAACCCCGAGCCCTTGCGGCGGACTTATGACCCTTCGACGACACCGGCGCGGGGCAGGTACAATGCGCTCGATGAGTTTCTTGATAAGCTATCAGATATCGAATTAGTGATGGAGCCGCAGACCGGCCCTTATGGAAACGGGACGCCGCTTATCGTCGCACGAAAACACATCCCTAAGGACCAGGCATTCATCTACGCGTACGGTGACGATCTGATCAAATCCAGTACTCCCTTCGCGCGCAAGCTTGTCGAGAAGCACGACAGAACCGGTGCGCTCGTTGTGGGGACGCAAGAGGTGCCCTGGGAAGACGTAGTGCGATACGGCATCGCTCAGATCAGAGAGGGCAGCGCCGAGGGAGAATTGGAGGACGTAGTCGAGAAGCCTTCGCGGGAAGAGGCCCGCTCGAACCTGGCCATGTTCGGCAGGTTTCTGCTCTCAGACGCAGTCGTCCAGATTCTGACTGAGATTCCAAAGGGCAAGGCTAACGAGTTGTGGTTGACCGATGCTGTTCGCGAATACGTCCGGCGTGGCGGACGAGTGGTGACGGAATCGGTTGTCGATGGCGAATGGCTCACGATCGGCGATCCGGTGAACTACTTGAAGACTGTCGTCGAGTACGCGCTTTCCGACCCCGAGCTTCGCGCCGCGATACAGCCGAGAATACTTGAGTTGCTCGATGAATAGATGTCGGGCTAGGTTTTGCATCAGGCATATTCTAAATACGCGATCCGTAATCGGGTCACGGAAAGGATTCGTCCGCGGAAATCGCGTCGGCATTAAACGACATTCGCTCCAAATAAGGTGGAGACCGGATTGCAGGTTGCGAATCCCAGATCGAGCGACATCAGTAGCGAGACACCAGGCGGCGGGCGTCGTCGCTTGTAAGCGACTTCAAAAACTCCACAAGCTCGCGCTGCTCGCTCGCGTCCAATGCTACGGGCTCGAGTTGCCAGTCGCGATTCGGATTCTCATTGCCGCCTTTAACGTAGAAGCGAACAACATCGGCGAGCGTAGCCGCACTGCCGTCGTGAAAGTAAGGCGCAGTCAGCTCGACGTTGCGCAGTGAAGGCGTCCGAAAGGCGCCAACATCCAGGGTGTTGCCCGTCGTAACGAATCGGCCCAACTCGCCCGCACGCTCGTGCTTCGACAGAGCGGCCAGCGCATCGCCGGACTGATCGCGCGCGGCCGCCATCGCTCGTCGAGCCAGCGCGTTGAAGCCGGTGAAGTTCACCGCGACCCCGGTGTTGCGATAGATTCCATCAGTGAAAAACGGGAACGTAGCAAACGCCGCGAAGTTCTGGTTGAATACGTGACAAACGCCGCATCGCGCCTTGCTGCGAAACAGGATCAGGCCATTGCGCGCTGACTCGCTGAGCGCGTTCAGATCGCCCGCCAGATAACGATCAAGAGGGGAATCGCCGGAGACGAGAGTTCGCTCGAAGGCCGCAACCGCTTTGGCAAAGCCGTCAACGGTGACGGGTCCGCCGAAGACTTGTTGAAATCCTTTGACGTATTCCGGAACCGCGGCAATCTTCGCGCGCACCTCGTCGAGAGAGCCATTGCCCATCTCGTCCATATTCGTGAGCGGCATCTTCGCCTGCTCTTCCAGTGTCCCCGCTCGGCCGTCCCAGAACTGACCCGTGCTGAACATCGAGTTGAGAAGAGTCGGCGAGTTTCGGGTGCCGAGTCTACCGCCGATGCCTTCCGCAACTTTTCTTCCATCCGTGAACGCGCGCCCGGGATCGTGACACCAAGCGCAACTAACCTTGCCGTCGGCAGAGAGCCGGGCATCGAAGAAGAGCTTCCGTCCAAGCTCAACCTTCGCGGCGGTGACCGGGTTGTCGTTTGGAACAAAGTAGCTCCACAACTCGATGGGAATGCCGAGCGGCATCTTGATTTCGAAGCTTGAGGATCCGGCGTTGGAGTCGCTCGCTCGCACCAATGCCGGCATCAACACCGCCAGCACACCAATGATTAAGAGCTTTACTGCTGAGGTTCGCTTCATAGGCCCTCTGTCTGTTTGTAGTCCGGCCTTTAGGCGCAAGTTCGTAAGAATCGAATCGCACCACCATCCCGGTTACGACCTTCCGCCTAAAGGGCGAACTACGAACACCTACTGTTCCGCGATGCCTTTCACTACGAACGCGATGGGAAGTTCTCCCGCCTGACTCTTGATCTTAGCCGCGAATATAACGTGGCTGCCATCCTGACCGAGCTTGGCTGACTCCGAGCCGCCTTCGGCCTGCACCAGACTGATCACGGCGGGATGATTCGTTCCGGCCACTTTGGCGCTCATCTTCACCAGCTCTTCAAACTTTGGCTGCGCGTCGGGATTCTGATCCGTCGCCACCGGCACCATTGCGAGGAAATCACGAATAGGAGAGATTCCAAGGTGATTGCCGTCCGCCGGATGCACTGCGTAGCGTAGCGTGTAAGTTCCCGCCTTCACCGCCTGTCCGCGAAAGTCGGTGGTAGGCCTGGCGAAACTGATCACTCCGACCAGCACGGATTCGCCCAGGGTGTTGTAAACGGCGCCTTGGGCGTCCGACTTTCCTGCCGGAATTGCGGCTCGCAACCAAATGTCGCAATAGGGCCCGTCGCCGATTGTGATTCGAGAACCCTTTGACTCCAGAACTTTTTTCAGCGCGTCGGACGCGCCCGGATCCGAGATCGCACCAATCGCTTCAAGCTTGTTGCTCTGGCCGAGCGCCGATATCGAAAGCACCAACACGGCTAGTGTCAGCGGGAAGAATCTACGAGGCATCCAAATCGTCTCCCGTCGAATAATCGCAAAGGCACAAAGCCCACTAAGAAACCTCTCTGTGGTCTTTGTGCCCTCGTAGCTAAGAGAGATCCGCTCAATGGGGGATCTCTACCGTGCGAACGTACCCACAAAAGCGCTGCGCTTGCCGTGGACCGTCCACGAGACGTCGAGTCCAGCTCCGACGAACTGATCGAGCTCCGCCACCGCGGGCATCGAGTGAGTCATCTCAGCAAGCGGCTGGTAGAAAATGTCTTCGTTGCCGCACAGGTGATCTTTTCCGCTGATGGCGCGAGTCTGGATTCCGGCGATGTTGCCGGCCCGCACCACCGTCGTGGCGTAGTGCCCACCGGCGACGTTGACTTCTATCTTGATCGGCGCGACGTCGACCCGCACGATGTTCTTCAAAAGCTCACCGGCCATTGATTGAGCGAACTGAACCAGGGCCTTCTGTTGATCGCCGCACGCTTTTTCGTCGACGATCACAACCGACTTTGCCGGATACGGATTGTTGTATTGATCGCCAAGGGTCGCGTTTGCCTTAACGACCGCAACTACGCTGAGCCCGTCGAGCGAGACTCCCTTCCACTCGCCCTTGTTCACTCGCCACGCCAGAATAGCCTGATCGCCTGCGAGGTTCATCTCGCCGTTTGCGACGCATGGGCCTGTCCAAACGTCAGCACTGCGAGTCTCGATATAGTCGCCGGAAATGCCTTGGGCTTTGCTGGTTGAAGCGAGGGTCAGCACTACGAGGGCCAACGCGGCAGTGAACATCATTCTTCGCATCATTGATTCTCCTTTTCTTGATGCTATCACACGCGCCCGGTGCCGTAACAGCGGCGATCCGCCGACGAACATTCGCCTGGCTCCGCGAGCTGTCCGTCGGGTCCTATGCAGGTTTGCGTGTACACACACCAGAAGTGCCCGGAGTTGGAAGGCGGCACCGATGGGTCGTGCTTCACGCCGATAAACATCCCCTTCCATCGCAGACACTCGCAGAGGTCTGGATGGTCGATGTTGAAGCGATCTGCTTCGTTGATCATTTTGCACCTCCTCCGGCGGCCGCGAGCACCGCCCGCTTTACAGCAACGCGCGCGAGCTGGATCTTATACCCGTTGCGGCCGAGACTCTTTGCGCCGGTCACCGCTGCTTCACCGGCAGCCTTGGCAGTTTCTTCAGTGATGGCTTTGCCGATAAGCGCATCTTCGGCTTCCTTTGATCGCCACGGCACCGGAGCTACGTAGCCCATCACCACTTTAGCCGAGCGCACTTTATTGCCGTTGAGAGTTAGCGCGACCGACGCGAGCGCGAGCGGCCAATCCATTGCGTCTTTCTGGCGTACCTCATAGGAGGCAGCCTTGACCCCGGCAAGAGATGGCAAAACGATCTCCGTGACAATCTCGTTAGGGCCCAGATCATGCTCGCGTTGGCTCTCGGTTTGTGGAATTACAAAAAACTTCTCCACGGGAATCTCACGCTTCCCCTTCGGCCCAAAGAGGCGCACTGTACCCCCCAAGGCAATGAACAGCGTGCCCAGCGTCGAGGGGCTGACGAAATAAGCGGGTCCGGAGTTGCCGAGGATTGCGTGATAGCGATTGTCACCCGATGGCACAAGCGCCTCACCGCTCTTATCCTTTGCCAGCAGACCGAAACCGGCTCGGTAGTACCAACACCGCGGACGCTGGCAAAGATTTCCACCGACTGTGCCCAAGTTCCTGATCTGAGGACCTGCTATTTCTATAGCAGTTTGGCCAATCACCGGAAACGCTTCGCGCACCTTGGGGTTGTCAACCAACTCCTGAATCGTGACCAGCGCTCCGATCCGCAGGCTTTTGTCCTTGCCCACCGTAATGCCGCGCAGCTCCTGTATGTCCTTTATGTTTACCAGGCGTTTCGGCGCGACAACATCATCCTTCATTAGAGCAAGCAGGTCGGTTCCTCCCGCCAGTATGTCAGCATCAGCCCAGTTGTTGCCCAGCAGGCTAACGGCTTGCTCTTTGGTTGTAGGGCTGGCGTATTCAAATCCTCGCATTGTTGCCTCCCTTCTTTTCAAGCGCCGCCAGAACTCGATCTGGTGTTAGAGGTAGGTAGGGCACTCGCACCCCGATTGCGTTTGCAACAGCATTCGAGATCACCGCCCCCGGAGAAACGGCTGGAGGCTCGCCAAGACCAATCACGCCGCGCTCGTCGTAGCCCTTGCCGGTCATCATGTGCACGACCAACTCGCCGATGTCGGCAATGCCCGCCAGCCTGTAGAACTCCATGTTCGGGTTCAGCATTCGGCCCGTCTTCGCGTCCATGATCTTCTCTTCGTAGAGCGCCCAACAGACGCCCATTATTAGGGCGCCGTAGACCTGGCTCTCGGCCGTCTTCAGGTCGATGATCAAGCCACAGTCCTGCACGGCGACGATCTTGTTGATGCGCACGATGCCAGTCTCAATATCGACCGACACGTCCGCCATCTGAGCTCCGCCTACGCCTTGATCGGTTAGCTTTCCCGGGCCGGGGTTCTTGCCTCGAACGGTGATCGGTGTTGCGGCTAGCTTCGAGCAAGCCTGCGCCCAGCTTAGTGACTTACTCGGGTTGCCCTTTACACGGATTGCCCCCCCGACCGCTTCCAGTTCTTCCGGCTTGGCATCCAGCGAAGGAGCCGCCTTAGCGAAGATCTGATCAAGCGCATCGAGTGACGCTCGTCGAGACGAAGCGCTTATGCCGCCGATGGTAGTGCTGCCACCCGAACCTCCCGATGCAGGAAAGCGGCTGTCTCCAATCGTGATCTTCACCGCGTTCATCGGCAGTCCAAGCGTGTCGGCCACGATGATGTTTAACGCCGTCCGAGTTCCTGTGCCCAGATCCTGTGTCCCCATCTTCAACTCAATAGAGCCGTCGGGTTGGATCGTCAGGTCGCAATCGCTCGCATGACCGCCGCCGGCCCAGGTGTGAATGGACAGGCCAAGTCCGCGCTTGATCGGGCCCGCGGTCCTGTCACCCCGCGCGTGCCAGTTCTTCTTCCACTCGATCAAGTCAGCAGCAATCTTCAACTCATCGGCGTAGATGTTCGCACGCTGGCCGGTCAACTCGATGTTCTTCATGAAGAAGTCATACGGGTCCATGCCAATCGCGGCCGCTGCGTCCTCGAGCGCGGTCATCGTGATCGCACAGCCCTGCGGGTGGGCGGGTGCGCGCCAGGCGCGTGCGCTGCCAATGTGGTTGGTGAGGGCGGTGTGTTGCTTCCGCTGGTTCGGTATGTTGAAGATATACGGCAAGGGCGGCGAGCTTCCGCCTCCCTGTCCGCCGGTCGCCCACGATTGCGACTCCCACGCCGTGATCGTGCCGTCCTTCTTGAGCCCTACCTTGACGTGAGCATAGGCCGAAGGCCGCGCGCCGGCGACCATCAACTCGGCATCGCGTTCGTTGAACATCTTCACCGGCTTTCCGCCGGCTTTCTTCGAGAGCCGCGCGGCGGTGATATCCCACTCGTCGGGTCCGAACTTGCTGCCGAACCCGCCGCCGATGTGATCTTGCTGTACTCGAACGTTGGTTGCCGGGATCTCGAGCGGCCTCGCGATCTGAGCAACAGATCCACTGACCGCTTGAGTTGAAAGATGCGCCAGCACGTTATTGTCGTCCCACTCCATCACCGAGCCATGAGGCTCGAGACAGCAGTGGGTGATCACCGGCAACCCGTAGTTGCCTTCCATGGTGACCTCGGCTTCGCTGAAGCCTTTGTCGGGATCGCCAGATTTGTTCTCATTGGCCGGTTTTGCGTACTCGCCTGCGTTGTTCACGTCAGTGTCAATGACAAGGTGCGGAAGCACTTCGTATTCGACCTTGATCGCGCGCATCGCGTCTTCGGCGGTCGGTTCATCGACCGCTGCAACAGCGACAACTGAAGCACCGGCCCAGAAGATCTCTGTGCCCACGTCCGATACGACGTGCAAGGCTTTCACTCCCGGCATTCGCTCGGCCGCGCTGGTGTCGATGCCTTTAACCTTCGCGTGAGCGTACGGGGAACGAACGATCTTGCCAAAGAGCATCCCCGGCCGGTTGATGTCGAACGAGTACTTCGCTCGGCCTGAGACTTTCTGCGGTCCGTCTATTCTGGAAATGCGTTTGCCGATGAAGGTCCGCTTGTCAGCGTCGGGCCACTTGTATTCAGCCATTGCGCCGCCCTCCTTTCTGAGCCGCCTGCGCGACCGCCGCTCGAACGCCCATATACGTGCCGCAGCGGCAGGTATTGCCGCCGAGCCCCTTCTTGATCTGTTCGGCAGTTGGGTTCGGGTTTTTGTCGAGGAACGCCTTGCAGGCGACAACGAAGCCTGGAGTGCAAAAGCCACACTGTTGAGCGTCGTTGTCGATGAAGGCTTGCTGAACCGGATGCAGGTTGTCGCCTTGCATTAATCCTTCGACGGTTGTAATTGATTTGCCCTGAGCTTCGATCGCAAGCGTCGAGCACGAATAAACGGCCTTACCGTCTACGATCATCGTGCAAGCTCCGCAGGTCCCGCGATCACAGACGCGTTTCGCTCCTGTGAGATCGAGTTCGTTGCGCAGCGCTTCAAGCAGCGTCACTCGCGGTTCGACTTGCGCGTTGTAGCTTTTGCCGTTGATTGAGAGTGTGAGTGGAACTTTGCCCGGGCCGTAGAGCTTGACCTCAGCCCCGGACACTTTGATCACCCGATAGCCCATCACGAGCGGGACCGACAGCGAGATGCCGGACGCCTTCAAAAAGGTGCGTCGTGATAGCCCGGAGCCTTTGTCTTTTACGTTGTCATCATCTTGCATCCGTTGCCTCCTTTTGGAATTGCCGATTGCCAATTGCCGATTGCCGATCTGCGAATGCGGATTGGCGAAAAGCCTTCCGAATCGGTATTTGGCAATTGGCAATCACTGGGGTTTCTCCCTGAATTCAAGTTCGTTGCGGCAGCACGGGCAAAGCCCCGGCGTGTACGCCGTTATGCTGCAGACTTCGCAGTAGTAAAAGATGTCGTACAGCTTTCCCTCTTTGACTGATTGTACTTTGATGATTTCGAGTTGATCGCCGGCGTGCAGCCGCGCGGTGACTTGAAGCTCGCGCTGGCGGACTCGAGGGTCGGTGAACACTGCAGTCATCGTATCGGTCGTCAGGAATTTGTAGAGCCTGCCATCTTTGCTCGCGAACCCAAATCGGCTGGTTGCTTCGGCACAACCAAAAAGCGACTCGACCGCGGCTCCCGCGGCATCGAGACAAACGGCGCGCCCTCGAATCACTGCCAGCGTATGACCATCGCCCTGGAGGCTGATTGACGCCAGCGCGGCGGCCTTCGATGACGGCGGCATCTGGAAGAGGAATATTGTCAGGAGCGGAACCAGAAACCGACTCGCCGCTGCTTCAATTCTGAAACGATCAGCTCGCGATCCTGTGAATGAAATCATGATGGCGAACAGGAATGTCCACTGGAAGCCACTCATTTCAAACTTTGCTTGTTTACCGCCTCGACTTGTTTCGGCGGCTACCTTACCATATTTGAGCTTAGTCGAGCAATGAAGCATCTCGGTGAAACGTCAATGTTTGGGCGAGGTCGGTCGGCGATTGAACGAAGCGTAACGATTGGGAAGCTCTGCTCGTAATGGTTTCTTAGCGGTCGGGTTTCAGTCTGACGACGCGACTACTCCGCTGATCTAACGACATAACGGGCAGAGGAAGAACTTCGGCGTGGACGAAGAAGTGGCCAACTGGAAACATCTGGATGTCGCAGCAGCGGCCGACCCCGAGTGGGATGTGGTCATAGTCGGGGCGGGGCCCGCAGGCTCGATGGCCGCTCTAAACCTGGCGAGGCACGGGCACCGAACGCTGTTGCTCGACAAGGACTCTTTCCCGCGCGACAAAGTCTGCGGTGACGGCCTGATTGCCGACTCCGTGCGTTGCCTGACGCGGGCCGGTCTGTACGAAGACATCCGAGCGCGCAGTCTCAAATCCGAGCTTGGAACGGTGTATAGCCCGTCTCGAATCTGCTTCGATGTGCCCGGCGAATTTCTGACTTTGAAGCGAATTCATCTCGACGCGCTGATTGTGGAGAAGGCAATTGAGTCCGGGGCAGCGTTCTGCCAGGCAAGAGTGACGGGAGTCGAGATTCAACCCGACGCGCCGTTGCTGCTCTCGCTCGATGAAGCCCCTGCCCCGCTGCGCTCGCGGATTGTTTTTCTAGCGACCGGCGCAAACGTCGAGATGCCTTCCAAACTCGGGCTCGTAACTAAGCAACGACCGAGCGGCGTGGCTCTTCGATGCTACGTGCGCTCTCGCGCTTCGCTCGACAGGCTGGTGATTTCTTACGATCGGTCTATGACCCCGGGCTATGCGTGGATATTTCCGCTCACCAATGGAGAATTCAACATTGGCTGCGGTGTGAGCTACAGAAGCCAATCAAGTTCGCGCGTCAACCTGCGCGAGGCCTTCCGGTCGTTTTTGACCAGCTTCCCTCTAGCCGCTGACATAATGCGTCAGGCCGAAGCGATCTCACCGATTCGGGGCGCGATGTTGCGCTGTGGCCTAAGCGGCACTCGCCCGCATGGTCCCGGCAATGTTCTCGTGCTGGGAGAAAGCATTGGGGCGACGTTTCCTTTTACCGGCGAGGGCATCGGCAAGGCGATGGAGACGGGCGAGATCGCCGCCGAAGTCGCTCACGAGGCTCTCACATCGGGTGACCTGAACCGGTTGAGCGAATTCCCTGACCGCATACGGCGCGAATTGGAGCCGAAGTTCCTCGGCTATCGAATCGCTGAGAACTGGTTCTCGCGCCCCTGGCTGAATGACTTCGTCGCACGTCGCATTCGCAGCAGCCGATTCTTGCAGGAGTTGGTCGCGGGCATCGTCAACGAGACCGTCGATCCACGTGAGGTCTTCTCGCTGCGGGGTATTCTGCGGTCGTTTGTGAGTTAGTCTCCTGGGAGCGCAGGCATCTCTGTCGCTTCTTCTCGCGCTACCGATGCAGACAGGGATGCCTGCGCTCCCAGGGCCTGCGCTCCCAGGAAAGTGTTGCATTTTTATTAACATTCTAGACCTGGCCTTGCACGTGTGTTATCCTGTAACTCGATGCGAGATGCGCGAAGGTCGCAGCCCCCGGTTCCTGAAAGTCCGTGAAACGCAGTGAGTGCCAGTGGTCGGTTTTTGCTTAGCTCTATCGGAACTCACTATCCCGAATCCGCCAAAGCCGGGGCGCTGCAACGTCGGAGACAGGACGCGCATCGGAACGCACAGATCACAGTAGGACGGTAGTTCAATGATTGTTGTGTCACTCCCCAGACTCAAGGCCCTGTCAACTTTCCTCGCCTTAACTCTCGCTTTCTCGCTTGCCACAGTAGAGCCGATTAACGGAAACCCTAAAGGGAAGAAGGCAGCGGCTCGGTCTGTGAGGAAAGGCTCGAAGGCCAAATCGACGTCGAGATCGGGCCGAACCGTCGCAAGCCGCCGCGAATCGCGGTCGGCAAAGCTGAGTGCGCGCAATTCCAAGCGCGGCGGACGGCTGTATGCTCGTGGCAGCGGCCGCCGAGGCCGGTCTCGCTGGCGTAGACAAGTAGTAACCGCCAGCGTCCACGGTATGGGCGTCCACAACTTCCTGAGCCAGTCCTGGACTCAGTCGATGGGCCCGGCCGAGAAAACCGCGAGCGAAACGATATCCGCGAATGGAGCACCGACCTACACTGTGGCCGGCGCCGATGCCAGGCCAGCCGAGGTGATTCCGGGTGCGGTCGAAGACGCAACCCGACCTCGGGTTGCTAACCCCGCGCCAGTGGATCACACGTCGATGAACCCGCTGGTCGCCGCTTATGCGGACAGTCTCGCAGCTTTCGGTTTCAGCGCCGAGAACCAGGGATTCATAGTTACTACGTTGAAGGGCGAGGTGCTCGCCGAACACAACGCCGACCGGCTCTACAATCCCGCGTCAGTCACTAAGATCGCCACGTCGCTGACGGCGATATCCCGGCTCGGACCCGACTTCAAGTTTCGCACTTCGCTCTACACGGATGGCACGCTTGATTCGTCGACTGGAATCCTGCACGGATCGCTGTACATGATCGGCAGCGGCGACCCGGGGTTCTTCTCCGAGAACGCGATGATGATCGCTGACAAAATGAATCGCAGCGGCATTCGCGAAGTCGATGGGAATCTCGTCGTGCTGGGCCAGTTTTTCTTCAACTTCTCTGCCTCGCGCGAGGCGTCGGCAAAAGCCTTTCGCGCCGTGCTCACTCCTGAAACGTGGAGCGCGCAGGTGAGGTCTTCATACCCGCGATTCCTTTCGATCCGTGCCGCGGAAGATCGGGTGGGCGATTCCGGTGTTCCGGCTCCGCCGCTTTCCGGACCTCCGTCTCTTCGAATCACCGGCCAGACGATTACCGATCCAACGGTGAATACCGCCAAGCTGACGCCGCTGGCGGTGCATACTTCGCTGCCGCTGTTGCGAACGCTGAAAGGGCTGAATGATTTTTCAAACAACTGGATGGCCACAGTTATTGGCAATCTGGTTGGCGGACCTGACGCAGTCGAGCGATTCCTCAAAACCGAAGTCGGGTTCAAAGAAGACGAAGTCCGTTTTGCGACATCCTCGGGACTCGGTGCGAACGCGATTTCTCCCCGCGGCACGATAACAATGTTGCGTAAGCTGATCGCATATCTCGACGGCAAAGGGCTCGGCGTTGAAGAGCTTCTGCCGATCGCGGGGGTTGATGCCGGCACGCTAGAGAAACGATTCAACGATGCGTTTCGCGGGGCGGTCGTCGGCAAGACCGGGACCTTGAGCAGCGTGAGCGCCCTGGCAGGCGTAGCCTATACACGCCAGCGAGGTCCGCTGCTATTCGTGATCTACAATCAGGGTGGCTCGGCTCACCGGTTTCGCGCGGCGCAAGATGAGACCATCAAGAAGGTCATCACGCTTTATGGAGGACCCGCTCCGGTTAGATACGCGACCACAACTGGAGGGGGCGTCTCAGAGCGGCTTGCCGAACATGGCACTGGATCGCGAGGCTCCAATCCGAGGTAATTTATGATGTCTGGAATGGACTTGTCGAAGGCGCAAAAAGCCCTGCTGGCATGGAGCGCCGGCTTTCTGCTCCTTGCCGAAGGCGTGAAGCGAATGCGCATCGAAGGACGGGCGGCGACGATCGTTGGGCTTATTGAGCTGCTTCTTGCGATCGCGACCGGAGTCGCTTTTGGGTGGGCGACGACCGCAAACAGCGAGTGATGCGCAGTTACGTCAACTATTGACCCGACGTTCGCCCTTACGAGCTATCAACCATTCTCAAACCGCTTGGTGTCTCTCTTCACTGATTCAAATCAGCCTTCCCGACCGAGTGCCAGAGCTTGCTTTTACTCAACTGCCAAAAGATAATTCCGTCCGACGAACGCAACCGCAACGCCTCGCTGAAAAGCGGACGAGCGCTTCAAGGCTTAAGGCTGGGAAGAGCCGATGATGGTTGACTCGGTGGGCCGGACGGGGAGGGTAACGATCAAGGCATTCGTGGGCGAGTTCTCCCCCACATTTTTCATCGTGGCAGAAGAGCAGTTAGATGAGCGGTAGCGATTGAGCAAGCTAGGGGTCAGGAAGGGTGGTTTACCCCCGCCTGACTGAGTAGCCCAAACCTCAGAGCGGGGGTAAACCACCCTTCCTGACCTCTAGCTTGCTGAATGCGCTGGAGAGAGAACGTCGTTTTAGACCCGATAGACTAGCGTATGTCAGACATCTGGTACATCTGGCTAATACTCGGCGCGGTGTTTATTGTCGCCGAGATCTTCACCGCAGGGTTCGTACTTCTTTGGTTCGGTATTGGCGCGTTGGTCGCCGCTCTGCTGGCGTTGACGGGACTGGTCGGGCTGCCGCTTCAGATCCTGGCATTTCTGGTTGTATCCATCGCGTTGACTGTCGCATCACGTACTATCTTCGAGCGCTTCCTGATGAGGGGTTCACCCGGACGCGAGCTGAAAACGGGGATGGACAAAATGCCCGGCCAGATGGGCGTCGTGGTCGAACCTTCTAAAGGCGCAACGCACGAAGGAGCGGTTCGAGTGTTCGCCTCAACGTGGCGCGCCTTCCCCTCCGAAGGCGAAGCGCCGCTCAAGGAGGGTGAACAGGTGGAGATCGAACGCGTCGAAGGAGCGACGGTCTACGTCAGACGAGTTGAGAGTGAGCTATCATGGCGCGCGCCAAGAAGAGAGAGTCACCAGCGTGGGCCGGCCTCGTAAGGAAAGGAGCAAGCACCGATGAATTTAGGGGTTCTGGTTTTCGCCTTCATTGCGCTGGCGGTTCTGGTAACCGCTCTCAAGTCGTTTCGCGTTGTCGGGCAGGCTTCGGTGATGATCATCGAGCGGCTCGGCAAGTTTCACAAGATGGCCGGTAGCGGGCTGAATATCATCCTGCCTTTTCTCGACAAGCCGCGCTCAGCTTACTGGAGCGGAATAAGGCCGGGCCTGTCGACGCTCGACCTGCGCG
>Ga0137359_10000167_pt1 | contig 50691 bp, 36 predicted proteins | sample Mad1_40_16metaG_FD_108281 | JGI IMG/M metagenome (GOLD analysis project Ga0137359, IMG submission 108281) | Vadose zone soil microbial communities from Angelo Coast Range Reserve, California, USA - Mad1_40_16 metaG | ecosystem: Environmental > Terrestrial > Soil > Vadose zone | place: USA... | reverse complement strand
GGAGCTTCTGATATTCTCCGCGCCATCCATTACGTTCAATGAATATGCGGTTCAAGTTGTGGCGGCCCGTTTACAACCGCGCCGCACTTTAAAGTCTCAGGAGGATATATGCGGAGAAAGTTCTTATCTATTTTGAAATCTTTGGGCGGATCAGTGCCGGTGCTGGCGACATTGCTCGCACTGACGGCTAGCGCCGGCGCGCAAGGCGTTGACATCAACAACACTAGACTGCTTTCTCAGCCTGCAATCAGCAAAGATCATATCGCTTTCATCTATGCCGGTGATCTGTGGGTGGCTGACCTCGACGGCAAAAACGTCAAGCGATTAACCGGCGACGAAGGCCAGCAGACCAGCCCCCGGTTCTCGCCGGATGGATCGCTCATAGCGTTTACCGCCGAGTATGAAGGAAACCCAGATGTCTACGTAGTGCCGGTCACCGGCGGAGTGCCCACGCGGCTGACGTGGCATCCGGGTCCGGACATCGTTCAGGGATTCACGGCCGATGGATCGGCGGTGTTGTTCACTTCTCCGCGCGCGGTGTTCACCGGACGCTACACTCAGTTGTTCACGGTCCCAGTCAAAGGCGGCATCGAACAACCGCTCAAGCTGCCAAACGCATTTGAGGCGGCCTATTCGCCAGACGGATCGCGGTTAGCCTACAACCCGTTGTCCGAGGCGTTTACCCAGTGGAAGCACTATCGCGGCGGCCTCAACTCGACGATATGGCTCTATAGTTTCAGCGACAACTCCGCCGAGAAGCTTCCTCAACCTGAGAGCCGCGCCAATGACGTCGATCCGATGTGGATGGGCGACACGATCTACTTTCGCTCTGACCGCAACGGCGAGTTCAATATCTATTCCTACAATCTGAAGACGAAGGCGACTAAGCAACTAACCAATCACCAGGACTTTCCCGTGATGGGTGCTTCTTCGTCCGGAAGCGGCGGACAGATAATCTACGAGCAGGCAGGCTATCTCCACATCTTCGACCCCAGGTCGGCTCGCAGCACGCAGCTAACGATCGGCGTTTCCGGCGACCTGGTCGAGACCCGCGCTCGTTACGTGAAAGGCGCAAAGTACATTCGTAACGCATCAATCTCGCCAACCGGCGCGCGCGCGGTGTTCGAGTTTCGAGGCGAGATCGTCACCGTTCCAGCCGAGAAGGGCGACGCTCGCAATCTGACGAACACAACCGGAGCAGATGAGCGATCGCCGGTCTGGTCGCCGGACGGCAAGTCGATTGCCTACTTCTCAGACGAATCGGGCGAATACGAGTTGCACATTCGCAGCCAGGACGGAAAAGGGGATGTGCGCAAGATCAAGCCGGGCGGCGCCGGCTTCTACGATGATCCGGTCTGGTCACCCGATAGCCAGAAGATCTCCTTCGCCGATAATTCGTGGAGCCTATACTGGCTCGATCTGAAGACCGGCGCATCGAAGAAGATTGCTTCTGAGTATATCTACGGTCCAAGCCGCGCGGAGACGATCCATCACGTCTGGTCGCCGGATTCGAAGTGGATCGCCTACACTCTCAACAACAGGGCGAACATTCAGGCGGTTCACGCTTATTCGATCGAGAAGGACAAATCGTTTCAGATCACCGACGGGCTGAGCGAAGTCAGCGAGCCGGCGTTCGATGAGGGCGGCAAGTATCTTTACTTCTTCGGCTCCACCGACGCCGGTCCGGTCAAGGACTGGTTTGCGATGTCGAATGCCGACATGCACGAATCGCGGTCCCTGTATCTTGCGGTGCTTCGCAACAATCTTCCCAATCCGCTTGCGAAGGAAAGCGACGAAGAGAAAGGCATACAGAAAGACGAGAAACCAAAAGAGGCGCCGAAGCCCGCGGCAGAACCGTTCTCGATCGACTTCGAGGGAATCAACAATCGCATTGTTGCGATTCCGCTGCCTGCCGGGAATTATCACGACCTGCAGGCCGGCGTGGCCGGGCAGTTCTACTACATCGAGAGCCCCGCGGACTTCAATCCGTTTGCTCCCGGTCCCGAGAAATCCACTCTTCATCAATACGACCTGAACAAGCGCAAGGACGACGTCTTCATTCCGGGTGTCAGGGACTACCTCATTTCCGCCGATAAGAAGAAGATTCTCTACACCGGCAACAATGCCTGGTCGATCGTCGGCGTCACGCCGAAGCCGCAGACGGGACAAGGCAAGATCGGCACCGATGAAGTTGAAGTGCGCATAGACCCGCGCGCGGAGTGGGCGCAGATGTTCAACGATGCGTGGCGCATCAACCGAGACTACTTCTACGCCACGAACATGCATGGCGTTGATTGGAACGCCATGCGCCAAAAATACGCCGCCTTCCTGCCGCATCTTGCAGCTCGCTCGGATTTGAATCGAGTGATCCAATGGATGTGCAGCGAGTTGTCGGTTGGTCATCACCGTGTGTCAGGCGGCGACTTCCTGTATCAGCCAAAGAGCATTCCCGGTGGATTGCTGGGCGCGGACTATTCCGTAGAGAACGGACGTTACAGATTCAAGAAGGTCTACGGTGGATTGAACTGGAATCCACAACTGAGATCGCCTCTCACCGAACCCGGCGTCGACGTGAAAGCGGGTGAGTATCTGCTGGCGGTACGCGGGCAGGACCTCCGGCCAGCGACGAACCTCTACAGTTTGTTCGAGAACACGTCGGGGAAGATCATCGAGATTACCGTCGGGCCAAATCCCGACGGCACGGGCGCTCGCACTCTCCAGGTTGTACCGGTGCCGAACGAAGCAGCGCTGCGCAATCGCGACTGGGTCGAAGGGAACTTGAAGAAGGTCGACGAAGCAACCGGAGGGCGAGTGGCTTATGTGTACGTACCGAACACAACGACGCAAGGTCACACCTACTTTAAGCGCTACTTCTACCCGCAGGCCTACAAAGAAGCGATCATCGTAGACGAGCGGTTCAACGGTGGCGGGCAGGCAGCGGACTACTACATTGACATACTTCGGCGACCGCTCGCGTCTTATTGGGCGATGCGTTATGGCGCGGATCTCAAGACGCCGGCTGCTTCCATACAAGGTCCGAAGGTGATGCTGATAGACGAAACCGCCGGATCGGGCGGCGACTTCCTGCCATGGATGTGGCGAAAGTTCGGTCTTGGCAAGCTGATCGGCAAGCGCACCTGGGGCGGGCTTGTCGGCATACTCGGTTTCCCGGTGTTGATAGATGGCGGCTCTGTAACCGCGCCTAATCTGGCAATCTGGACCCCGGAAGAGGGATGGATAGTCGAGAATGTAGGCGTGCCTCCGGACATCGAGGTTGAGCAAATGCCTGCCGATGTCATCAACGGGCATGACCCTCAACTCGAAAAGGCGATTCAAGTCGTCATGGATGAGCTCAAAAAGAGCACACCAAAACAACCGCAGCGGCCGCCTTATCCAGTGAAGACAAATGGGAGACCATAACTAGTAACGAATCCCAGCATTCGTGAGGTGATAATGAAACGACGGTTGAAGATTCTGACCGCATTGCTGCTGTCTTGTTGCACGGTGTTTCTCCAGACGCCTCTCGCACAGAGGAAAACTCGAACGTCTACGGCGAACGGCGCAAAAGGAATTGACGATGCCGCGCTGCGAAACGCGGATGCTCGCGCGGGCGAATGGATCACTCACGGCCGAAACTATTCGGAGACTCGCTTCTCTTCGCTCAGTCAGATCAATGCCGGTAACGTCAAGCAGATGGGTCTGGCATGGTCGTTTGACACCGAGACAACTCGAGGGCTGGAAGCGACGCCGATCGTCGCCGGCGGCGTAATGTATACAACCGGAAGCTGGAGCGTTGTTTTTGCACTCGAAGCAAGAACCGGAAAGCTGCTTTGGAAATGGGATCCGCAGGTCCCGCGCCCGTTTGGCCAGAAGGCTTGTTGCGATGTGGTCAATCGAGGCGTCGCCGTCTACAAGAGCAAGGTCTACGTGGGCACGCTCGACGGACGATTGGCTGCGCTCGATGCACAAACCGGGAAGCCGCTTTGGGAGGTCGTCACCGTCGATCAGAATCTGCCTTACACGATCACCGGCGCGCCGCGAGTCGTAAAAGGAAAAGTGCTGATCGGCAACGGCGGCGCCGAGATGGGTGTGCGCGGGTATTTGTCGGCTTATGACGCGGACACAGGAAAGCTCGCGTGGCGGTTCTACACGGTGCCCGGAGATCCTTCAAAGCCGTTCGAGTCGCCCGCTCTGGAGAAAGCAGCCAAGACCTGGACCGGCGAGTGGTGGAAGATCGGCGGTGGGGGCACCGTCTGGGACTCGATGGCCTACGATCCGGAACTTGATCTCTTATATGTCGGAACCGGCAACGGCTCGCCGTGGAATCGAGAGATTCGCAGCCCCGGTGGCGGTGATAATCTTTACCTTTCCTGTATAGTCGCGCTCAAGCCAGACACCGGCGAACTGGTTTGGCATTATCAGACGACGCCCGGCGATTCGTGGGACTTCACCGCGACTCAACACATCATTCTCGCCGATCTCGACCTCGCCGGACGCAAGCGCAAAGTGCTGATGCAGGCTCCGAAGAATGGATTCTTTTATGTAATTGATCGAACAAATGGTGAGCTGCTGTCGGCCCAGGCTTATGTCCCGATCTCGTGGGCGAAAGAAGTGGATATGAAAACCGGGCGCCCGGTCGAGAATGACGGCATGCGTTACGAGAAAGCGCCCGCGTTCATGAAGCCCGGTCCACTTGGGGGTCACAACTGGCAGCCGATGTCGTTCAATCCGCAGACCGGTCTCGTATACATACCCGCGCAAGACAATCTTTTTATCTATTCTCCCGATAAGAAGTTTCAGTATCGACCGGGCTCGTGGAACACTGGAATTGATTTCTCAATCTTCAAAGAACCGGTGCCTCTGATGCCCGGCTTCCTGCTGGCGTGGGACCCGGTCACCCAAAAGGAGCGATGGCGCGTTCCTTACAAAAGCTTTTGGAACGGCGGCACGCTGACGACCGCTGGCAATCTGGTATTTCAGGGAAATTCCGATGGCCGCTTCGTGGCTTACACTGCAGATAAAGGGGAGAAGCTTTGGGAGGCTTCTGTCGGGAACGGGATCATTGCTTCTCCGGTTACATATGAGCTTGATGGCGTTCAGTACGTTTCGATCATGTGCGGTTGGGGCGGGGCGTTTCCGCTGGCGGGCGGCGACGGAATGGGTGCATCGCCCGGGGCGGGCAAGGTGCTGACATTTGCGTTGAACGGCAAGCAACCTCTTCCCGAAGTTGTGGCGAGCAACCGAACCGTGATTCCTGTTGGAGTGACCGCCTCGCCCGAGACTCTCGAAACGGGTGCAACCTTGTTCGCGCAGTGGTGCGCCGTTTGTCACGGGTTGGGCGCCGCGGGCGGAGGAGCAACACCGGACCTTCGATATTCGCATCCAGCGACTTTCGATAAGTACCGAGACATTGTGCTGGACGGAAAATATCAGGGGATGGGCATGCCCTCGTTCAGGAAGTGGCTGACGGCTGCGGACGTCGACGCGATTCGCGCATACGTACTGACTCGGAGAGCAGCGCTTACAGATAAGAAGTGACTCCGTGCGTGGGTGACTGGCCGATTCACTCACGTCTATCCTGACGACTCGTGCCTGATTTCACTTTCGTGTCGATGCGGGCCAAACAAAAGCCGGTGCACTGGTTTGATTGATCGAGGAAATTTCTCTTATGCCGCCCGAATTCTGCTTGAGTGCCGCAAGGTGATGAGGTGTATGATGGAGTATAAAGAAACGCGCGCGGCTGGTAAGGGGTTTATGGCAGAACGGGTCATAGAAGGCACTTGGGAAGAGATTGCTGAACAAGGCGAGCAGCTTTCGGGCAAACGAGTGCGCCTCACAGTTCTAGACGAGATCGACCCTGAGAACGGGAATACAACCATGACGGAAGCGAACTCGACTACGGAAGTCTTAGCTGCGCTGAGCGGAGTTATCGATAGTCGCGCCACATCCCTACCGCGCCGCGCAAGCGTAGCGCCTATGGTGAGTTGGTCGTTGAGAAATTTCGAAAGCAAGGGTTGAAGCTCCCGTTACGCTGGTTGACGCAGGGCCACTCATCGCGGTGATTGACAAAGGCCAGGGCGAGACACACGAAAACACGGATAAGAAATGAAAACCGAGAGGACTACGGGTGTCCAAAGTGTTGTTCCTCAGCTCGCAGGCAGCTTGCGACCTTAGGAGGCCTCGACTACAATCCGGGCCGTGGCCGACCCCGAGGGCATATTCGATGAGGGATTTCTAGCCTCACTGGAAATATCCGTCAAGATACATCATCAGCTTTATCCGACAGTGCCGCCTCAAGGCATTTACTTTGAAGCTCTAGTTGAGCGATCCTTCAAAGCTATCAAGAAGCCTTACGCGATGGTACAGGCCAGCAACCGCAACTTGGCCGGGCATGACCTGCTTGTAGAAGGCAAGCGAATCTCGCTAAAGACCGAGACAGGGGCGAGTACCAAAGCGAACCGCATCACCATTACCAAGCTCTGTACCAGTGAAAAAGAACCGTGGAACGCACCGACGCTCATCGCCCGCGTACTGGACCATCTTAGCCGGGATGAATTTATCCTGATGTTACGATCCATCTGGGACAGGCCACTGCTCCACTACCAGTTACTCGAAATTCCCATTGATAGCTTGAGATTGATAGAGACGGCAAACGTGCAGGTATCCGGTACGCGAAAGGGACGGCAAAGCTTAGGGGCTAAGGTGTCCGTGAACGATCAGGTTTTGTTTTCTGTGTTCTTCGATGCCTCAGACGGAAAGTGTGCGGTCAGAAATCTCCGAGTCAGCGATTGCGTCTTGCTACGCGAGTGGGACGTAAAGATCGAGTAGGCTACTCGCATCTATCCGACTTACGAAACACCAGCCAATAACAATGCTGGCGTCTGCTGTGGTGCGCCACCGCCCATCTAGGGTCAATGATTGGCGCTTTGCGAACCTTGATGATGCAGTCGCACGCACAAAAGCCCGCCGCTACAGCGGCTTGAGTAAATTCCACGTGCGCCCATTGATACTGATGATTGTGAATGTAGTCCGCGATCTTGCAAAGCAAAACACCGTCGGGCCTCAAGACACGCATCGCTTCGTTAACGAACAACGGGTAAAGATAGGCGAAAGAATAGCCGTGCTCCTTCGGGGAGCGCCCACCGAGCCCAAACCTGGTATTGAAGTCCTTTTGCTTGTCTTTGCCTTGATTCGGAATATGGGGTGGATCATAGACAACTACATCAAAGGCCCCAGTCCGAAATGGCATCACCATGTTGTCGCCAACAACCGATGGACGATGGGACGCCGATATGTCCATCCCAATGATCTTGCGTTTGGTCCCACGCCAAAATCGTCCACCATTGACCGTAGCGTCAAGTATTCGCTTTGGCTTGCAGTGAGGGTAGAAATCGAGCATCCGCTCTAACAGTTCACTATCTTCGCCCTCCCAAACAGATGGAATCGGTGCGTAGGAGGTGGACGGTACAGGTTCTGCGGCAATCGCAATCAAAGCTGGTTGCTGTTTGGATGACATGACTTAACCTTCGGAAGAATACGTATGGCCGGATGATCTGGTCAAGCTCCGGAGTCAAGAAGTCACATATCTAGTGTAGTGCGCCGCAAATCCTGTAACTTGGTTTGAGAGCCCAAGCGGTTGAATCGATGGCGTCGGCGCCGCCAGCATACGTAACGATCCGTTGGGCGCAGTACACTAGAATCCGCAGTTCAGGCTTCGACTGCAGCAGCCTAACTCTTCCAGCATTGTTCTTCGCAGGATTTTGCCCCGATTGCCGCGATATCGTTCTGTCATCATCTTCCTGCACTTCGCCGCAATACCGCAGCCGGGCCCTCCATCATCGCGCGAGAATTGTCGACCCTGCTCACAGCCGGCCTCATAGGAGACTGGCCGGCTTGCGCGACCAACCAATCGATATTGTGTCCTGGAACAAACCCGCTTGCAGCAATCGTCAAAACCTCGGTGCGGCTCGGCGCGCGCCTGGTCTGGATCTTTCCGATCTCGTAGCCATCCAGCAACACCCTGTCACGCCGGCACCACCCTCCGAACGTATTAACCCTTCGACCCGGTTCTATTCTCAATCTGGCCCTTATTGCTTGCTGTATTGTCATAGCGAATTCCTTTAGCTCTTCTGTCCTGCTGTAGAGGGTGCCCGAAAATATACGAAAATATGCGCGAGATGTCAAGAACTATTTTCGATGAGTATTCTACTATTTCCTTGACATATTGTAAGGACTACTCGAAAATGATTTCTGGATTTTCGATACTTGCGATCAGATGACAAATTGCCCGAGGCATTTGCCGATGTGCGTTCTTGAGAGCGCGCCTAAACCTTACGCAGGAGGTGAAATGGTCACACCCAGACAGCGACAGATCTACGACTATCTTTGCCGATACGCAGACGCGAACGGATATGCGCCTACGATGGCGGAGATCGGCAAACAGTTCAACCTAAGCTCGCCGGCAAGCGTCCACCACATTCTTTCAGGTCTCGAGCGCGAAGGGCTGATCAAGAGAATCCCAAACGTAAGCCGCGGCATCGAGGTGGTGAGAGAAGAGGCTTCCGAGGAAGCGTTCGAGATTCCGATGCTTGGCGTCGTCGCGGCAGGTCAACCGATTGAAGCGATCCTGAATCACGAAACCGTCTGCGTGCCGCGCGATTTCATGGGCCGAGAGCGCCTGTTCGGGCTTCGCGTCCGAGGCGACTCGATGATCGGCGAGCAGATAAGAGAAGGCGACTGCATAATCGTCGAGTCGCGGCAGACGGCTCACAACGGTGAGCTGGTGGTTGCGCTAATCGACGGAAGCGACGCGACGTTGAAGCGATTCTACAAGGAGCGCGACCAGATAAGGCTCGAGCCGGCGAATCCGCGGTACAAGCCGATCCTGGTGAGCCCGCCTGATCGCGTGACGATTCAGGGAGTCGTCAAGGGTCTGATACGCAAATACAAACACTGAAGGTCGAAACAACCGGTTTGCAGATCAGCGGGGATCCGAGATTTATCAACCCTTATTTCAGCAGCAGCAGCTGCCTCACCGTTTTGTAGATGTCACTGACGTCGAACGGCTTGGACAAGGCGGCGTCGATGCATTGATTGCGCCCCGCGCGTTCGTAAGCCTTCTCTCCACCATAGCCGCTGATAAGCACAACTTTAGTATTCGGTCTTCTCGACTTTATTTCGGCGGCCAGGGTGACGCCGTCGGTCCGTGGCATTGACAGATCGGTCAACACAATGTCGATCTCCTGGGAATCCAGTATTTGGAGCGCTTCCTCGCCGTTTGATGCGACCGAAACCTGGTGCCCTTCTCCAATGAGCATTTCGGCGAGAACACCTCTGACGGAGGCTTCGTCGTCGACAACCAGCACCCGCCCCGTCAGATCAGGGCTGTCCGAGGGCGAGCCAGGCTGGCGCTCCTCGCGCTTGAGGTGCGGCAATACGACCGTAAAGCTGCTGCCCCGAAGCGGCTCGCTCTCGACCTCTATGTGCCCGCCATGCCGTTCGATGATTCTATAGCTCTCGCTAAGCCCCATTCCCAGACCCGACTCACCCTTGGTGGTAAAGAAGGGCTCAAAGATCCGATGCTCGATTTCCTCAGTCATGCCGACGCCGGTATCCGTGAATTTGACTCTTGCACTCGACTCGTCCGTCGAGGCGCCAATCGAGATCGTAATCGTGCCACCGATCGGCATCGCGTCGAGTGCATTCAGGATCACGTTGACGAATACCTCCCGCAACTCCGACGGCTCTCCGTTTATGAGGAGATCTTCGGTGTGCGATTCCAGGCTGACCCGGTACTTGATGCCCCGCGCTTCGGCGTCGTCGCGCCATCGTGGCCGAGTGATGTCCACTGCATCGCGAACGATGTCCGTCAAACGAAGGGCGATCAGGTTGTCTTTGTGAGGACTCTCGCGCGCGAAGTTCTGTATGCGTTCAACCATTCGCGCCGCATCTTTTGCGGACTGTTCGACGATTCGCAGGTACTTTTCCGCGTTTGGCTCTTTCACCCGTGGAATGGCCAGCTGCGTGTAGCCAATGACCGCGGCAAGCGAGTTGTTGAAATTGTGAGCGATGCCCGAGGCTAGCTGGCCAAGCGCGCGAAGTTTATCGGCTTGCTGAGCGCGCGAATGCTCGCGGTGCTGTTCGGTAACGTCCCTTACGAGCACAATGGCTCCGGCGGGTTTTTCCCGCTCGTCAAGAAACGGTGACGCCGTCAACGAAAGACAGGTGCGAAATCCGTCGGGCCTTGTATACCAGAGCCGGGAGTCAACTACACGCGATGCCGCGAGCGCTCTCTGCACCGGCAGCTCCTGAGTTGCCACGACGCGACCGTGCTCGTCGGCGAACCGCCCTTCAGCTAGTGACAGGTTGCGATCGTCACGCAGTTGCTCAAAGGTAAATCCGAACAGATTCTGGGCCTGGCGGTTTGCCCTGATGATGGTGATCTTCCCGTCAAAAACCAGCAAGCCTTCGGCCATCTGTTCGATTATCGCGTCAAGGCTCGTGTGCAGGCGCTCGGAGGTTCCCTGATTCATTCTGTCTCCATCGGCAGAGCCGAATCCCAATGCGGTCGTCCAAACCTGCTCTGGCAATGAGATTGAAGATTATTTGTTGGGGATCAGACAAAGGGAGCAGCGCGAAATCCTCGGCATAGTAACACCAGACAGATGACAACTCTAGAGTTTGAATTCTGAGGGCTGCAGCTTCGAGCATGCCTTTCGGCGCCTTGGTGATGTACCATTACGTTTGCCGGCATAACTGCCGAATCGAGGTACTCATTTAGGAGACCACAGGATGGGTGAGGAGTTTCAAAGCGATCAGGATTTTGCGCTCGGCGCAGGAGATTTCCCTTCCGAGCGCGACTACAAACTGCACTGCCTCAGGCATTCGACTTCGCACATAATGGCGGCCGCGGTCCAGCAGATCTTCCCCGATGTGAAGTTCGGCATCGGGCCTCCGATCAAGAACGGCTTCTACTACGACATGATGTTGCCTCGTCCGCTGACGCCCGATGATCTGGAAGAGATCGAGCGACGCATGCGTGAAATTGTGAAGTCGGGACTCCAGTTTGGGCGCGAGAACTGGGACAAGCCCAGGGCGCTCGAGTTTTTTGGCTCGCGCGATCAGAACTTTAAGGTCGAGCTGATCAACGGCATACCCGGCGATACCGTATCGACGTATGCCATCGGGGACTTCACTGATCTTTGCGCGGGCCCGCACGTGAGGCGCACCAGCGAATGCAAGCACTTCAAACTGACTTCGATCGCGGGCGCGTACTGGCGCGGCAGCGAGAAGAACCCCATGCTCCAGCGCATCTACGGCACGGTGTGGCCGACCAAAGATGAGCTTGAGGAGTATCTGCACAACATTGAAGAAGCCAAGCGGCGGGACCATCGCAAGGTTGGCCGCGAGCTGGAACTCTTCATGACCCACGAGTGGGCGCCTGGCGCGCCGTTCTGGCTGCCCAAGGGAACGGTAATCTATCACACGCTTCAGGAGACGATTCGCCGAATGCTTTCTCGCAACGGCTACGTCGAGGTAAAAGCGCCGCTGCTCTTCAGCGAGAACCTGTTCAAGACCTCGGGACACTGGGCGCACTACAAAGAGAACATGTTCATCGTTCACGAAGACGACCAGGACTTTGCCCTGAAGCCGATGAACTGCCCGGGACACATGCTGATTTTCGGATCGAAGCGCCGCAGCTATCGCGAGCTTCCATTGCGCCTCTCCGAGCAGAGCGTGCTTCATCGCAACGAGCGCGCGGGCGTGCTAGCCGGCCTCACTCGCGTGCGGCAGTTTCAACAGGACGACGCACACCTGTTCATCACTGAAGCTCAGATCGGCGAAGAGGTGAACCGGCTGCTTGCGCTGGTCGCGCGAGTCTACAACGCGTTCGGCATGAGCTATCGCTTCACCTTGAGCGTGCGCGGCGACGATCTGTCGAAGTACCTGGGAGAGCCCGCGGTATGGGACGAAGCCGAGAAACTTCTGGCTCAGGCGCTCGAAGAGAATCATCTCGAATACACGGTCGAGAAAGGCGAGGCCAACTTCTACGGTCCGAAGATCGATCAGATGGTTCAGGACTCATTGAAGCGCGAGCACCAGCTCGGCACGATTCAGCTGGACTTTCAGCTTCCGCGTCAATTTGGATTGACCTACGTAAACGAGCACAACGCCGAGTCAATTCCGGTGGTTATTCACCGCGCGATCTACGGCTCGCTCGAACGGTTCGTCGGCATCCTGATAGAGCACTACGGGGGGGCGTTCCCTGTCTGGCTGGCTCCGGTGCAGGCAAAGGTGCTGTCGATATCAGAGAAGACCGCCGACTATGCGCGCGAGGTTTATGAAAGGCTTGCGGGCGAGGACCTCCGCGTTGAGCTCGACGTCCGCGATGACAAGATTGGTGCAAAGATTCGCGACGCACAGCTCGAGAAGGTTCCCTACATGTTGATCACCGGGGCGAAGGAAGCTGAATCGCGCGCGGTCGCCGTTCGCTCGCGTGAGAAGGGTGACGAGGGCGCCATACCGATCGAGGAATTCGTAGCTCGCATCAAGACGGAAGCCAGATTCGATTACTAACTGCCATCAGCGCGAGCGACGAAGGCTCGAGGTTGAACGCTCGGTATTGAACACTGGCACTCTCCTTCGAACGCACCGCCTATGACGCAAGTCATCCTCCTAGACGCGGCTCTCCCACAACAGCAAGCAATCGACGTCGCAGCGTCAGTAATACGTGACGGCGGCCTGGTAGCCTTCCCTACCGAAACTGTTTATGGGCTCGGCGCGGACGCGATGGACGAGAAGGCCATTCGGAAGCTCTTTCGAGCAAAAGGCCGGCCTCCCGACAATCCGTTGATCGTCCACATTAGCGGTCGCGACATGGTGGACAGTGTGGCAACCGGCGTCAGCTCGCAGGGCGAACGATTGATCGAGCGCTTCTGGCCGGGCCCGCTGACGTTGGTTCTGAACCGGCAGCCAGAGGTGGCGGCGTCGGTTTCCGCCGGGTTGCCAAGCGTTGCGGTTAGAATGCCTGCAAACAAGATCGCGTTGGCGTTGATTGGATCCGCGCGAACACCGATCGCCGCGCCGAGCGCTAACGCCTCGGGTCGGCCGAGCCCGACTACCGCCGCGGATGTTCTGGAAGATCTCGGCGGCCGTATCGATCTTATCCTCGACGGCGGAGCAACCAGCATAGGAATCGAATCGACCGTGCTCGATCTGACGACTGAACCGCCGATGATCCTCAGGCCCGGGGCGATAACCCTCGAGATGCTGATTGAGATCATCGGAAGAGTCGATCAAGCAACATCGGGAGAGGAACTGCGTCGATCACCCGGAACGCGGCATCGACACTATAGCCCGCGCGCTCGCGTATTTCTGATCGACCACGGCTCCCCGGAATCGATCGAGTTGATCTGTAGAGAGAGGTTAGATGAAGGAGCAGTCGGGTTCATCGGGCACACGAGAGTGGCGATTGATGATGACCAATTCTTCGTCATTGAAGTCGGAAGCAGCGCCGATGATTATGCGCGCGCGATTTACGGTGCGCTGCGCGAGCTTGATCGGAAAGGCACGCGCGCGATCGTCGTCGAGGGTATAAGCGAAGACGGAAAGGGCGCAGCAGTAATGGATCGCCTGCGAAGGGCTGCATCAGAGATCATCGAGTAGCCAGCCGTCGACCACGCATCGGCGGCAGTGCGGTAATGGCATGTTGATGAGTGAAGGTGCCGTCTTGCCACAAAGACACTAAGACACGAAGCCGCACAAAGAAAGCCTTTGTGGAGCTTCGTGTCTTGGTGCCTTAGTGGCGGGATTTTTCTCAACACGCTATTACGCCACTACCGCATCGTCGCTGATTACCGGTTTGTGTTAAGATCGCTTTCAACGTTATTGCCCTTCCGCAGTCCAAGGGCAATTCGATATTTCTGATATCCATTCTAATATTCATGGACATCGATTCCATTCGACGCTACTGCCTCTCGTTTCCTCACGCGACCGAAGACATTCAATGGGGCGACGACCTGTTGTTTCGAATCGGGGGAAAGATTTTTGCCGGAACCGGATTAACGCCTCCCTCAGCGAATCACCTAACATTCAAATGCACGCCGGAGAAGTTCGCGGAGTTAATCGAGCGCGAGGGAATTACCCCCGCGGCGTACACCGCGCGATATCACTGGGTGTCGGCTGAGTTCGACGCGTTGGAAGAATCTGAGCTCAAAGCGTTGATCAAGCAGTCTTATGAAATGGTGTTGTCCAAGCTACCGAAGAAAGCCAGGCTTCAGCTTGGCTGGATTTCTGAATCGCCGGAGGATTAATGCAAGCGCTCAAGAAACAGAGTCTCATCGAGGATGGTCTACAGCTTGTCACAGACGAACCGGAACCGAGTGTGGGGCACGCTGAGGTAAAGATCCGCGTCGAGGCTGCATCAATTTGCGGGACTGATCAAAGCATTTATCAGATCACGTCTCGCCCCGGGATGCGCGATGAGATGCTGGCCTACAACGGCGGCGACGTCACCCGCTATCAACCCATAATCGTCGGACACGAGTTCTGCGGCGAGGTTGTCGAAGTCGGCGAAGACGTTCCGGAGGGAATCGCTCGGCCGGGCGACTACGTCACCAGCGAGATGCACATTTTCTGCGGGCATTGTCAGCAGTGCCGGACTGGCCGGCGGCACATTTGCAAGAACATTCGGGTAAAAGGCTTGCACTTGAACGGCGCGTTCGCCGAGTACGTGGTCGTGCCCGCCGGCAACGTCGTTAATCTGGGCCGCTTCGGCGGGCGCAATGTGATCCCTATACGCTTCGGAGCCTTTCTGGACGCGCTCGGGAATGCGGTGCACACGGTGATGGAAGGCGACGTCGAAGGTAAGACCGTCGCGGTCCTCGGATGCGGCGCTCAAGGATTGATGGCGACGGCGGTCGCGCGGACGCTCGGCGCGACCAGGATATACATTACCGATTTCTCCGACGCGCGCGGCAGCTTTAACTCGAGCCGGCTTGCCTCGAGATTCGAGACCGCGAAAGATCTGGGAGCGGATTTCTGTTTCGATACTAATGAAGGCGCGGTGCCCAGTCAGAAACAGGAATTGATGGAGCGCGCCCGAAGCGAGCACGGCGGAGGCATCGATGTAGTGCTCGAAATGAGCGGCGCCGAATCCGCTTACAACGACGCTGGAGCAATGGTAAAGAACGGAGGGCAGATTCTGCTGCTCGGAATCCCCGCGCGCCCGCTGAGGTCCTTCGACTTTGGAAAGTACGCTGTTTGGAAAGGCGTGACGATTCGAGGCATCTTCGGCAGACGACTTTTCGAAACCTGGTACGCGATGCTCGATCTGTTGGCTTCGGAGAAATCGGGGTTAAAAGCGCGGCTCGAAAAGATTATCGCGAGTGAAGCCGTCCCGCTTTCAGATTTCGAGCGCGGTTTCGAGCTGGTTCGCAATCACGAAGCGGTGAAGGTTTTACTCACCAACAAAAGCAAGAGTTAGGAAGGATCGCTCACCACTTCTTCACCGCACCGAGCCATTGGACCAACAAGCGAATTCGAATCCGGTTCTTCACGATTGGCTCCCCTCATCTACCTGTCAGCATCCTGCTTGAGTTGCTCGATGATTGATTCAGCCGCGGATGCGAATTCGCCCTCGGGATCGAGACGCAGGTAGTTGCGATACGCCTCGATTGCATCCTTGTTGCGTTTCGCTTTTTCGAGGATTTCTCCGAGTTGATAATAAAGTATCGGCTCGGTCTCCATGTCCTGGATTATTCCGATTCGATATTCCTTCACTGCTTCGTCGGTTTTCTCTTGTTCGTTGAGAGCGATCGCAAGCCCGATGTGTGCCTCGAAGGAATTGCCTCGCGCGAGTCGAAGCGCCTTTCGATATTCAATGATCGATTCGTCGACCAGCCCCTGGGCGCGCCTGAGATTCGCGAGGACGGTCTGCGCTTCGACGAGCGTGCGGCCTCCGAGCTTCAAAGCCGCCTGAATCTGTGTTTCGCTCTCCTGGAAATCCTGCAGCGTGGTCAGGGTTCTTGCGATTGCGATGCGAGCTTCGGCAAATGCAGAGCGCAACGCGATCGCCTGCTTGTACTCCGCAACCGCATCTTTGTTCTTGCCCTTATCGCGGAGATCGTTACCTCTCTGATAGTGAAGCGTCGATTCATCGGTGGTTGGTTGCTGCGTCACCGTAAGCGCCCGGCTTGGGCGCGGGACGACAACAACGGCGCCATTCCAATCGGCGTATCCCGTAGTTCTAACGCTCACTGGGAATGATCCTGTGATGACGTGCGGAAGATCGAGTTCACCGTGCTCGTTAGTGACGCCGTGCCGAACATTGTTGATGAACACGACCGAGCCCGCGTGGCCGGTGGTGACCTTCAATGCGCCGGTCGCGTTGACCGGACGGCTCGCGCTACTGTGTTGAGAATGGCGAGATGGCGTCCCCCGCTTTTGCGGAGCGGCTTCGATAGCCGTAAGAACGCAGGTAAGCGGTATTACCAACGAGAGAAAACGATTGAAGAGTGCTGAGCCGCGGGATCGCATCGATTACTTTTACTCTTTGTAAAATCTCTGATAATTCGCGGCGTAGCGAAGGACGCCTTGAACATATCCGCGAGTTTCTGAAAACGGGATGTTCTCGATCCAGTCTTCGATATCCATCGAGCCGCGGGCGGCGATCCATGCCCGCGCTCGCCCCGGCCCAGCGTTGTAAGCCGCGGCCGCATACTCGATGCGTCCGAACTCGCCGAGCATCTGAGCGAGATAATTCATTCCCAGCTTGATGTTGAGCACCGGGTTGTACAGGTCGGCGGCGGTGATCGCGCCGTTGCCCTGGCGCTTCGAAATCAACTGGCCGGTCGCGGGCATCACCTGCATGAGCCCGCGGGCGCCGGCGCGAGAAATCGCGTTTGGATTGAAGACGCTTTCCTGACGAATCAACCCGCAAGCTATGTAAGGATCAACACCGTAGCGTTTTGCTTCCTGCTTGAGCGTGCCCCAGGCAATCATCGGAAAGAATATTTCCCATGCTTCGCGCGGCACGTCCGCGTCCCGATACGAGTAAAGGTCCGGGTAGGCCTTTCTCAATACGAGCGTTGCTTGAAAGGGTTCACTGCGGCGCGAATACAACTGGGCGAGACGAAGGTTGAGCCTGGGTGACGCAGGACTGGCTTCCAGAGCCTTGTTCAGTTCTCTGACCGCGAACTCTTCGAGGCCTATTACTTCAAGGTCGTCTGCTCTCGCAACGCGGGTAGTCTCAGATCCGTCTGCGGTTTCCCTGGTGGGTTCAAAATACGTAACGTTTGCGTGAATCGTCTCCAGATCCGAGCCAGGCTTTGGCTGCTCAGCTTTGATCGCCGGATCAGCTTTGCGCAACGCAGCCGCCCTCAAGCCGGCGATGTAGCCGTGATAACCATAGTGGTACCGCTCATTCACATAGTCATATAGGGCAAGAGCCCGGGATTTGTGGCCGAGCCGTTCTTCGGACTTGGCGGCCCACAGGCAGGCCTCGCCAATGAACTTCGTTTCGGGATAACGGTAGCTCGCAAGATGCTGTTCGAGTATGCGCGCGGCGTCGGCATAGTTCTTCGAGCGATATGCGGCCCATCCCAGATTGTAGGAGGCCTCGGGCGCGTATACGCTCCTGGGAAAGGAAGCGACCAACTGGCGATAACGGCCAGCCGCTTCCGACTCGCGTTCCTGCTTGTTCAGATAGCTGGCAAGAGCAGAAAGGGCTTCGACCGTCCAGCGACTTTTGGGGAACTGACTGATTAATCGATCGACTACAACCGAAGACTCGGCCGAACGACTCGCGCGGCGCAACGCTTCGGCTTGATGAAACATTGCTTCGGCGCGCAGATCGGGATTGCGGTCGCTAACGCGGCTCAGAGCGGTGATTGCTTGAACCGGTTGTTTGTTGTTCAGGAGGCTCACGCCGTGGCGCAGATGAACTTCGTCCAGGCGATCTGCTTCAGGAAAGCGAACGAGCAGGCGGTCGTAAGCGGCGCTCGCGTCGGCATACTGTTTAGTTTCAAACAACGCATCGGATCGAGAGCGCTCTTCTGCGAAAGAACCGGCATTGTCTTTTGGCGCCAGATTGAGTGCCGTCAGTCTCGCTTCGGCCTGGACGCCGGCAATGGTCGAAGGAAGTTCGTAGTAAATCTGCCTGTACAGCGCGACGGCTTGATCGGCCTTGCCCATTGCTTCCATCGCGGTGCCGGTAATATAGATTCCTTCGGCATCCCTGGATTCAACTAATCGAGCAAGATCTTTGACGGCGGCAGTGGGATCGCCGGTCGCGATGGCATTTTCGGCAGCTCGGAGTCTCGCGTCGCGGGCCTTCAACGAGTCGGCGTGCCTGGAATAAATCGCGGCGTAGTCGCTGCGGGCCGCGCTTTTTTTATTGCTTGCGGCCTCGCTTTCGGCCCGATAAAAGAGCGCATAATCGGTGATTGCAGTTACCGACCCGATCGCTCGATCATCGAGCGCTTCAAGGGCAGCCGGGTAGTTCTGAGCCGCGTAATATAAATAACCACGCAGAAAGCGAGCGAGCGCAGCAGTTCGGGTTCGAGGATATCGAGACTCGATGCGAACCAGAGCTTCAACCGAAGGGCGGCCCGAAGCCGCGCTCACGGTCTGGCGAAGTTCTTCCAGTCCGCTCTCGTGATCTGCTGGAACTCGCTGGCACGACGCGGTCATCGGGGCAACGATCGTGAACGCAAATATCGGAATAAGAGCGAGAGCCAAGCGACGTTGGCCTCTTACGAAGCGATGACTGATTCGACTGAGCATTGGATACTCCCTTCGGATAAGGTGCACTAACGGCAGCAGTTGCGCTATTACGCTGGGGCTAAGAAGATTATTGATCAGGCAATGCGGAGAAATCAAATCCGTGATAACGTGATTCGTCTCTAACGGATCACGTTTCACGCATCACTGAACCATAGCTACCGAAGGTCCCGGACAGTCAGAGCCCAGCTTGGCACGATCGCCCTCGGCGAGCGTGCTCACGAGCTCATCGTAGAAGTAATCGAATTTCGCTGCGACGCTTGGCGTCACTCGCTTTTCGTACATTTGCCGGCTGCGATCTATATCTTCCTTCAGTCGATCGTATAGATCGCCGGTGCGGCGTCCGTCCCCAACCTTCTGCTCGTTATAGAGTTTTATTTCGCTCACAAGCAATCTGGCGAATCGCCGCGCATCGTTGTGAGCCTTCTCTTCGTCTCCGGACACTGACGCGGCCGGCGCCGGCGGCGCAGACACCGGAGTTGGCGCCTCGGGCTGAGGTGTGGGCCTGAAATAAGCAGGCGGCGTAACCTCCTCAGCCGGCGCGACTGGAGGCGGTTCTCGATGTGGCGTCACTTCAGGAGCAGGTACGTGGACCGGCCTCGCCTCTTCTACTCGGACTGGCGCCTCGGTCGCCGGCGTTGCTGGAACTACAGGGCCGGCCGGCGCCACCGGAGTTGGCTTCGCCACCGGTTCAGGCGCGGCGGCCGGTTTGGGTTGAGGTGCGCCCTCAGAGGTCCTGGCTCGAAGCGACACTAGTTCCACCACGAGTCCTGCCGTATGAGCCAGAAGCTCAATCGCTTCGACGTTGGTGGCAACTTCGCCGCTGTCGGCGGAGTCGGCATAGATCAGCGCTGCCGTCTTACTTCGTACTTTTAGCGGCACCGCGAGCACGCGTTGAGGGTTAACCCGGCCAAGCCGTCCCAACAGAACCGCGTTCTCCGATTGATGGTCAGGCGAACCGTAGAACGTCTGCTGAGAACTGAACGCCGCGCGCAGCACAGTGTCCGACTGCAGCGGTATAGACATTCCTCTGACTGAGTTGTTGACATCATCGAGGCCGCGAGCCGCCCAAGCGACGGCGTTTCCACCCTTAACGACAAACAACACGACCCGCGGAGCGAAGTTGGCGGCGCGAGCCACGAGTGCATTCAATACCTCGGCCTGCGTTCGTTGTCCATCAAGCTCCGCAACCGAATCTCTCAAAAGGGCGATGTCAGCGCCCAGCCGTACGCTTTCGGCGCCGGCCCGATCAATCTGTGCGGTGACCTCGGCTGCGATCTGCGCAAACGCTGCATCTTCGTCCGGTAGAGAGGTCGTTACATCGGCACGCTCAAGCAAACTGTTGAATGATTCGCTTACTTCCCGCTGCAACCGGCTGATGTCTTGCTCCAGCAGGCTCACTCGAGCCCGCACCAACTCCTGTACTCGCCGGCGAAGCAGCATGTCTCGCTCGTTATCCACCTGATTCCCTCCCATACATTTCGAAGATGATTCGCGGGGACTCTCGTTGGCTTGATTATCGAAGCCGATTATTACCTACCCTATATTGATTGTCAATGAAAACGACTTTTCTGGCGTTTTGCTTCTGGCGTTTTGCTTTCTATCGTTTAAGGTGACACCGGAACGAATTCTCGCGGCTGCGGAAGTCTGAGCCGGGAAGTGACAGCAGGCTGGGAGCCACGGCGCGCTACTTGCTTTTTGAGGCCTTGGAAAGGTATTATGTTCTGCTTGCTGAGAGAGTGGGCTTGGCCCACTTTTTCTTTTGGGATAATGACAGAGTTTGACCGAGAGGCGATTGGCAAAGTAATCGAACGAGTCGCCGCGCGAGAGGGACTTGAGCTGGTCCATTGGGAGACGGTCGGCCCGCGCAACAACTTTGTGTTGCGCATTTATATCGACAAGCCCGGCGGTGTGAGCCACGGCGATTGTGAATTGGTCAGCAATCAGGTCGGAACCCTGCTGGATGTAGAAGATTTGCTGGCGCAGCACTACATCCTGGAAGTTTCTTCGCCGGGGATAGAGCGTGGTCTCTACAAGCGCGCCGACTACGAGCGCTTCGCGGGCAGTAGAATCAAGTTGAGAACGTTAGAGCCTATCGACGGCCAGCGCAACTTTCGCGGCAAGCTGCTGGGTCTGATCGGCGACAACGTTAGTTTCGAGGCTGATGGTCGCGGTCAGCTCGATATACCGTTCGAGCAGATCGCAAAGGCGAATATTGAATATCAGTTTTAGTCATTGGTCACTGGTCACTAGTCATTTGTTGAGAAACGACGATGGCCAAGGACAAATGACCAAGGACGAATGACGCGGAGCTTTTAAGTTATGTCAACGAGTCCGATTCCGCAGACGATAGATATCCTGAGCCGTGAGAAGGGCATTGACCCGCAAGTAATTATCTCGGCCATCGAGGATGCTGTTGTCACCGCTGCGCGTAAACAGTTTAAGACCGGCGAGGATCTGCGCGCTCGCTACAACCCGGAGAGCGGTGATGTCGAACTCTTCGCGTTAATGACCGTTGTGGATGAAATTCAGGATGCGTCTACCGAGATCAGCTTAGGAGACGTCGAGGCGATGGGTGTCGAAGGCGCCGAGGTCGGAGATCAACTCGAGTTCCCTAAGCCTCGCGAGGAGCTCGGCCGCATCGCCGCCCAAACCGCGAAGCAGATTATCTTTCAGAAAGTTCGCGAAGCCGAACGGAACAACGTTTACGACGAGTACATTGACCGCGTGGGCGAGTTAGTGCACGGCTTCGTGAAGCGATTCGAGGGCGGCCGGATAATCACCGACCTCGGCAAGATTGAAGCAGTCCTGCCGAAGACTCAGCAGTCACGAGCCGAGGCGTTCAGCCAGGGAGAACGGATCCGAGTAGTCATAAACACAGTCTCGAAAGACACCAAAGGTCCTCAGGTTGAGGTTTCTCGCACATCGCCCGAATTGCTTAAACGGCTGTTCGAGATGGAAGTACCTGAAATCTATGACGGCACGGTTCAAATAAGAGCGGCAAATCGCGAGCCGGGCGATCGCGCGAAGATTGCGGTGATCTCCACCGAGCGCGATGTTGATCCGGTGGGCGCGTGCGTCGGAATGAAGGGCTCGCGAGTGCAGGCGATTATTCGTGAGCTTCGCGGCGAGCGCATCGACATCATCGAGTGGAGCGAAGACCCGGCGGTCTTTGCCGCGAACGCGCTTTCGCCGGCAAAGGTTTCGAAGGTCGAAATAAACAGCTTTGAAGAGAAGAAGCTCACTGTAACAGTTCCTGAAGATCAGCTTTCGCTTGCGATCGGCAAGAAGGGACAGAACGTGCGGCTGGCGGCGAAGCTCGTCGGCTGGCACATAGACATACGCAGCGCCGAAGAAGCAGCTCGCGCAGCGGCTGCGCAGCTCGAAGCGGTGATGGCAGGTGGCGAAGCGACGCTTACCGATATCCGCGACAGCCTGGCGCTCGACCAAATCACCGCCGAACGTTTGAAGGACCGCGGTATCGAAACGATCGACCAGCTCACTACGATCTCAGTCGACGAGCTCGTGGACGCGATCGACGTCAGCTTTGATCAGGCAAACGAAATACTCGAGCGAGCCCACCGGCTGCTTGCTCAAAAGCACGCTCGCGAAGCTCGAGAGGCGCGCGAAGCGGAAGAAGCAGCTGCGAAGGCGGCTTCTGAACCGGCAGGTGAAATCGAAGGTGAGCCGGTAGAGGCGGCCGCTCCCGCCGCGGAGGTAGAGGAATCAGCCTCGACCGCTGAGCTTGCGGAACCGCCTTTGCCTGAGAATTTCGAGGCAAGAGAGATTGGCGCTGAAGAAATCGCTGAGCCGCCAGTTACCGCTGAAAGCGAACAGACTGCGGAGGACGTTCCTCACGAAGAGGGCGTGGAGGCCGAGGAAACAAGCGCGGCCGGGGCACCTGCGGACGAATCGGAAGCCGCATTAGAAGTTTCGACTCAGGCGGCAGACGAGGGTTCGGCGAGCGATTCGGTTACTCCAGAACCGGGGGAGACTGAACATCCTGCTGACGATGATGACCAGCATAAGCATGGATAGAGATTAATAGGATTTGGAAAACCGGCAGCGAAAGTGCTGTCGACGGCAGTTAAGATCAACTATGGCGACTGTTCACCAAAAGATAAGAATCTACGATCTGGCGAAAGAGCTGAAGCTCGACAATAAGAAGGTCATGGAAGATGCCCGTCGCGAGGGTATCGATTGTAGTGTGCCTTCCAATACGGTTCCCCATGAAGTGGCCGAACGTATTCGTCTAAAGTACTTTCCGAAGAAGATCGCCCCTCAAGCCGGCCCGCGTCTGGTCAAGCATGTAAAGGTCGCCGAGCCAGTCGAAGCCTCTCAGGAAGTAGCACCACCCGAAGCGCCATCCGAACCTGAAGTCGAAGCCCAGCCGAGCTCGCCTGTCGAAGCCAGCGCGCCCGACGTTCACAAACCAAAAGTCCGAGTGCTTAAGGCCGCGCCACAACCGGCGCCGGCCAAGGCTCCTGTTCAGGACGACGCCGAATCGGGGGAGATCGAAACTCCGGCGGCTGAATCGGCGGAGCCTGCTGCGGTTCCAGCTTCCATGCCTCCGGGCATGCCTGCCCCGGTGCGCCCTCCTACTCAGGTCAGAGTGTTGAGGCCGAGACCCGGTGCGCCTTCCCCGTCTATTGCTGCTCGCGGAGCCGGCGGCGTTGGAGCAGGCTTTCGCGCAGCGGGAACCGAGGGCGGCGGACTGGCCACGGAGACCGGTGTGCCCGCGGCCCGGCCGCGCACGACCTACGTCCCGCAAGACACCGGACGTCCACGCAAGCGCACACGTCGAGGCAAACGTGAGTTCGGTCACGAAGAAGGAAAGCACCTCGAGCTGCCACGCCATATGCGCGGACCAGGCACGGTCGTCCAAGCCAAGTCCAGACCCGTGTTCACCGAGCTCAGGCCTCTGAGGCTCGTGGAAGGCACAACCGTCAAGGAGTTCTCTGAAAAACTCGACGTGAAGGCCAAGGACGTGGTCCAGATGCTCCTTCAGCGCGGTGTAATGGCGACCATAAACCAAACCCTGAATCAGGACATCGCCAAAGAGATCGGCAAAGACTTCGGATTTGACGCCACGTTCGTGCCGTTCGAGGAGATGATCAGCGACGCCGAAGAAGAGAAGATCATCGAGTCGGGAGACGAGGGAACCGCAACACGCGCGCCAGTCGTGACTGTGATGGGTCACGTCGATCACGGGAAGACTTCACTGCTTGACGCCATACGCAAGACTCACGTTGCCGAAGGCGAAGCCGGCGGTATTACGCAGCACATCGGAGCGTATTCCGTCGAAGTTGCTGATCCGGACAATTCTGAGAAGAAGCGGCCGATCGTGTTTCTCGACACGCCCGGCCACGAAGCCTTCACGATGATGCGCGCTCGAGGCGCTCGCGTGACCGACGTCGTAGTGTTGGTTGTCGCCGCGGATGATGGCGTGATGCCTCAGACCCTCGAAGCAATCGATCACGCTCGCGCCGCAGAAGTCCCGATGATTGTAGCCGTAAACAAGATCGACAAGCCCGACGCCCAACCCGATCGCGTAAAGCAACAGCTCAGCGATCGCGGTCTTTTGTGGGACGCCTGGGGCGGCGAAACGGTTATGGTCGACGTGTCCGCAAAGAAACAGCAGAACCTCGACTCGCTTCTCGAAATGATTCTCCTCACTTCTGATCTGCTCGAGTTGAAAGCGAACCCAGATCGCCTTGCAAGCGGAGTTGTTCTCGAAGCAAAGCTCGATCGCGGTCGCGGCGCGGTGGCGACCTTACTCGTGCAGCAGGGTACGCTGAAGGTTGGCGATCCGTTCATCGCCGGCCAGGTCTTTGGTCGCGTGCGAGCGATGTTTGACGACCGGGGCCGCGCGGTGGCGAGCGTCGGCCCGTCAACGCCGGTCGAAGTGCTCGGCTTGCAGGGAGTGCCTCATGCAGGCGATCAGCTTCAGGTCGTGCAAGACCCGACCCAGGCTCAAAACATCGCAAGCCAGCGACAGATGCAGGCGCGCCAGGCTGCGATTGCGCGCACGTCCGCGCGAGGCCTCGAGCAACTCTTCTCGGATAAGAATCAGGTTAAGGAACTGCTGGTTATCCTGAAAGGCGACGTGCAGGGCTCGGTCGAGGCTGCGCGCGACAACCTCAACAAGCTCTCAACAGAGCGTGTAAAGATCCGCATCATCCGATCGGGTGTAGGCGCGATTACTGAGTCCGACGTGATGCTGGCGGCTGCCTCTGCCAATGATATGAACCGGGCATCGGTGATCATCGGCTTCAACGTAAGACCCGAGACGCGTGCTCGTGAGATTGCCGAAGCTGAGCGAGTCGACATCCGTCTGCACACGGTCATCTACAAAATCGAAGAAGAGATTCGCAAAGCGATGCTCGGTCTGTTGGACGCTACCAAGCATGAAGTCATCACCGGCCACGCCGAAGTGCGTCAGGTCTTCCGTGTGCCGAAGGTCGGACAGATCGCAGGAAGCTACGTTACCGACGGCTCCATTAAGCGCACGACTGCCCGCATACTGCGTGACAACGTGGTGATCTTCGAAGGCAAAATAGAATCTCTGAGAAGATTCAAAGATGACGTCGGCGAGGTGAAACAAGGCTTCGAGTGCGGCATCTCCCTTGAGCGATTCCAGGACATCAAGACAGGCGATGTGATCGAGGCATACACCACGGAATCAGTAGCCCCCACCCACCTGTGATTTCAGAATTGGCTTTCGCGAATCTAAAGGCCGCGAGGTAACTGGCCTCGACAGCGATGCTGAAGGACGGAATCTTGTGATGCTTCTTCGTTCAGCTCGGTTCAACCTCCTCGACAGGTTCGGCGTACTCATCAATCTGATCTGGTGCAAGCCAGTCGCTGTCTGGACGACAGACTAGACGTGCGCTCTTGTATGCCCAATCTAGCGGCATAATCATGTTGCCCAGATATCCCGTGTCAGTCTTTTGCACTGAAAGCGCAACGTCTACTTTATTGTCTTGCAGCATGCACAGAGGCAATAAGAACTCGATCCTTTTGAAACTTGGGAAATAATGAGGAATGGCCGTGCGGAAATTCCATTGAGCACGCTTCTTCACGATATCGATCGCCTGGTCGAGATGCATGGTAAGGATGCGCATTGCCATTGATTCATTCAGGCCTTTGACTTGGTCGAGCAGTTCAGCGGGAAGTCTGTCAATATTGTGTTTTAGGATATGAGTGTAATCCGGATGTAACGGTTTGTCCGGGTCGTAAAGCAGTTCGGCAGTACAATGGAAATACTCCGCTGGCCCTGGTGAGGGATTGAAGTAGCTAGCCAGCAACTTTCCATGGCCTTCTCCAGGAATACAAAAAGCCCTGAATCTCCATTCTTGCGGACGGCCGAGTTCATTCGCTTCAAACAATGCGTAGACAGATTTGTACTTCTGGTCTACGAGTCCGGTATTGAACGCTGCCAGTGGTGGTTGGGTATCGACTCTGATACGAATCTTCTTATCGTCAAGTGGCCTGTGGCGGTCATCATCGTAGCGACCCACTTAACAGTGCGTTCATAATTTCATCTCCGTTTGTATCGATCGTGCCCTCAGAGGCCGAAGGTCTCCAATACCTGCTCATCAGCCTTGTCGCTCGGATGTTCTTATTGTACGCCGGGCCGTCGATTGTTGTATTAAATCACCGGCAGGGTGGTTTCGTTTGCAACTTCGGGGGTTTCCGTTTAGCATACTTAGTTTGATTGTGGCCTCGAAAGCCGACCGGGGGAGTGTATGCCGGGTAGAAGAGCTGAACGGCTCGCCGAACAAGTAAAAGAAGAACTCAGTCTGATAATCGGCGGTGAGGTGGATGACCCCAGAGTTGAGTCCGTTACTGTCACAGCCGCAAAGCTCAGCGCCGATCTGCGAACCGCTAAAATCTACGTCAGCGTGCTCGGCACCGAAGACGAAATAAAAGGCGCGATCGATGCCCTCAAACATGCCCGGGGATTTATCAGGTATCAACTCGGCATCGTGCTGAGGATGAAACATACACCGGAACTGTTCTTTGTTTACGATGACGCCGATGTGAGAGCCGCTAGAATCGAAGAGTTACTCAGTAAGGAGCTGGCGGAGGCGAAGGAACGAGAGAGTGAAGAATTGCGGATTGCGGATCGCGGATTGCGAAATGAATAAAGGAAGAGAATTGCGGATTTCGAAATTCGCAATTCGAAGTTCGGGATTCAATTATGCTCAGTCAAGTTGTACAGCTTATCGAACAGAAACAACGTTTCATGATTACTTCACACGTCCGGCCGGATGGCGACGGGCTGGGTTCAGGTCTCGCCCTGTGCTGGATGCTCAAGGCGCTGAACAAAGAAGCGTACGTAGTTCTGCGCGATCGCGTGCCCCCGGCCTACGAGGTGCTTCCGGGATCGGACCTCGTCATCGTTCAGGATGACGTAACCGACATCTATGACGGGGCTTTCATAATCGAGTGCAGCGACGTCGAACGCCCCGGGCTTCCAAGTCTCGGAAATCAGTTCACGGTAAACATCGACCATCACTCTACGACTATTCCTTTCGGAAATATCAATTGGATCGACTCGACCGCGGCGGCGGTTGGAGAGATGATCTACAATCTCTGCAAAGCGCTGGGCGTCGAAGTAACCAAAGAGATCGCCGAATGCATTTACACCGCATTGCTGACGGACACCGGAAGCTTTCACTTCTCGAACACGACGGAACGAACTCTCAAGATCGCTTCGGAGCTTGTGCGTCGGGGCGTCGAACCCGCTCGAATTTCGCAGGCGCTGTTTTATTCGAATTCCTATTCGAAAATACTGTTGCTGGGCCGGGTCTTGTCTAACATCCAGCGGGACGAGTCGGGACGCATTGCATGGATCACGGTGGATCGGGCACTGATGTACGAGACGGGAGCCGATGAGGAAGACGCGGACGGGATAGTGAATCACGCGCTCTCGATCGACGAAGTTGAGGCAGTTGCATTCTTCAAAGAACTTTCGCCGGGCGCCTACAGAGTGAGTCTCCGCTCGAAGGGCAAACACAATGTGGCGAAGGTCGCGGAGGTGTTTGGTGGCGGAGGTCACCGAAACGCGGCGGGCTGCCGCATCACCGCGGACCTTGAAGAAGTTAAGCACCTCATAATTGAAGGGCTGCAAAACTGCGTCGGGGTCGTTCCGGTTCCGGTCTAGCATTTAGTCCCGATTAAAATTGACTGACCTGTAGGGGCGGCCCTCCGTGGCCGCCCCTCTCTGTTTCGCGCAACATTTTGTTATGGCAAACAGGGGCGGCCACGGTGGGCCGCCCCTACAGGTTACCTGCCTTTCTAACAAAACTATTGATGACGGCCGCTCCTTCTCTTACCCTGTGAAGGTAAGCTTGTCCTTCAAAGCATCGGCCAAACGCCGGTCGAAAATATTGGCTCTTCAACATCAGCGCGAGCTGGGAATAGAACGAAAAGGGTATGCGTGAACGAGTCGCACAGAATCGGGGAGAGTTGGTAAGAGCGCAGCTGGATCTGCATGAGTTGGAAGCGAAACTCGAACACTTGCATGGTTTGCTTGCGGAGCGAAGGAATGAGCGCCTCATTGTCGAGTTGCAAATTCAGGAAACCGCCGCAACCGGTGATATGGACAAGCTAGTGGCGCTTCAGTCGCGGGCAGTGATGGTGGAAAGAAATGTTGCCGAGCTGAGCGCCGCCGAAACCGAGTGCGCGCGGCGTGTGGAATCCGCCAGGCGATATCTCTATACGTTATATGTGAGACTCGAGAGACTGCGGCTGGAGTTCACGCAGCTCATGCAGAGAGTCGCATCAGCCGCTACCGGTGATCTCATTCCGGTGGCGGTGTTGACGAACATCGGGCGACTAAAGATCCAACTGAAGGCAATCACCGGTGAGAACAGCACGGGCCGGTTGTAGAAAGTTCAGAGTTTCGAGTTCAGAGTTCAGGATAAAAGTTCAGAGTTCAGCCTCTAGGCTGCCAATAGCGCGGAGAACACAATCCGGAGCAAGCTAAAGCTTGTACTCTGAACGCTGAACTCTGAACTCTGAACTTTGAACTCCGAACCCTGAACTACATTTGGGCCGCCGCATCACTTGACCGCCGGCTGGGATCGGTGGCCGGATTTGAGACCGGCGCGCTCGCTTCCGTCGACTCTTCCAGATCAGGAAAGCTTCGTATCCAAAGTGAAGGTTCTTCGGTCAGCTCTTCCTGTACGCGATCGCGAAGCCGGCCGGCAAACGCTTGCGCGCCGGTCGAATCCGCATCCGTCAATAGTATTACGAGATCGTTTCGCGGGTTCGTAGACATCAAGTCATTCTCACGCGCGAGCGATCTCACAATATCGAACAACCGCAACGCCACTCGCCCACCGTTCGCGGTCATATTCGGGACACGGCATCCGACTATCGAGAATGGAGCGCCGCTTTCCATGGCCGCCTTTACTCGTTTTTCTACATCGCCGGCAAATTCTTGATAAGGTGTGAAAATCTCCGGCTCGTCAATCACTCGCGACGCTGAACGGTGAGACGACAACTGAGGGCGCTCTGTTGGTGAGGTAGTCATAATCCAAGAGTCGATGCCGCGATAGCGCGCGATCAATTGTCGAGCCTTATGCTTCAGCTCTTTCGTGCTAAACGGCTTCGTGAGGTAATAATCAGCGCCAAGCTCGGACGCCATCACACGGTCCAACGCACGCAGGCGTAAGCCTGAGATGATCACGATGGGCACGTTTAGCGCGGATCTTATCAGCGTCAGAACCTTCGAGCCGTCGATGACCGGGAGATCGAAGTCCAATACGACCAGATCGGGTTTGAATGAAATAAGCTTGGTCAGCCCGCTCACGCCGTCGTGCACAAGCTCCAGCGTGTAGTCGCGGAGCGCCTGAGCCACGAGGTCGGTGATCTCCGCGTCGTCTGAAATGATGAGCACGTTGAAGTCCTTCGCGTGAACTTCCGCGTCGCTGGTTGACGGCGGCTGGGGCTGCTCGTTGTCGATACGTCTCCGCCGTGGTATGGGAGCAGAAGGCGCGGGTTCTGCGTCCAACTCCGGTGGGCGCAACAGAAGCTCTACCGCTCGGGCGGCGATAGCTGAATCGATCTTAAGATCGGAAGCACGCCCATGCCGCGGCGGGCTCGGCTTCGCGGGTTCGCTTGCTTGACGGTTTGAAGCCTCCTCGCTGAGATCGCGGCGCGCGGAACGTTTAGCCTCGCGGGAGGCGGTCGCCAGCTCTTCGAAGATCTCGGCTGTCGTACTGGAGCTCTCGATCCCGGGCGCGGCCTCTTGGGGAGCCTGAGCCTTTGCTGGTTCGACTTCCACGAAATCAAGTTCGAGAGGAAACGCGTTGCCGCTTAGATCGTCGAGGAGGTCCGACAGTTCGTTCAATCCTCCTTCGGTGGATAACGGGTCCGCGGCTGCCTGCGTGGGAGGCGGTGCTACATCAACCGTAAAATCAAATTCGTCGAGAGGCATTGATTGCAACTCGGGCTCATCCCTCGTTTGTAGAATCCGGATCTCTTCTTCAGCACGTGTGAGCCTTTGCGTCTGAAGACTATCGCGCCCCCTGCTTTCGGCGTCGAGGCGTCCGGTATCAGGCACGCGAGACACACGGGAGGGTTGCTCCGGCGTGCCTATCAAGTCGATGTCGTTGAGCGGTTCGGCCTCTTCCTTGTGAATTTGATCACGCACCGAACGAAGCTCTTCCCTGATCGATTCGAGTTCGGCGATTGAGGGAGGTTGAGGCGCTCCTGCGTCGGCGGTTAATGGTTCATAGGCGCGCCCCAGCAGGAATACACCGCGAGATGGATCGACCTCGATGGCTTGATCGGGAATTGCCGGTGAATTCTCGAATGCGATAAGACCGGAAGCCCGGTCGCCGGCTCCCCTCATGTCCAGGCGAAACGATTCAGCGACCAGCGGTTTGAAGCTCTCGATGATTTCCTGATTCGCACCATTATCGATCAACACAACCGTGCCGCCGAACGACCGTGCCCAGTCTGCGAACTCGCGTGCGCGCGCATCGAAACTGCCTTCTGATCCGGCCAGGACGTTGGCTACCGGATCGAATATCAGACGCTCAGGGCTTGTTTCACCCAGCAACCACTCGAGCTCGCGAAGCACCGGAGTAAGCTGCCGGAGCCTTCCCAGTTTCTGAATGATGTCGTCGGAATACTCCAGGATAACCAGACGCCCGCTGTAGACATCGTCCAGGCAGTCGTAGCCAAGCCGCGCGAACCGGCGGACGGCGTCTTCGGGTGAATAGCGAATCACCAGTGCACCGTTCTCGCCCTGTTTGAGGCCTTCAATAAGGAACTTGATGCCGAAGAGGGATTTGCCGGAGCCCTCGCCGTGAACAAGGTAGAGCTGCCCTCGCTCGAGTCCGCCCATCAACTCGTCAATCGGCTCGATTCCGCTTACTATTAGGTTTCCAGATTGTGATTCCATGATTGCGGGGGCTTTGAGGGCCTGGGCTTTACTCTCCTTCCGGATGAAGTTGAAATGCTCGGGGAATCAACCAGAATCCGAAGTTTGGTAATGGCACTCTTCCGGCTAACCTCCAACGACTGACACGAGTCTCTCGCCACTCAATGATTGTGAAATACCAAATGCCTTTCGTTTACCAGCGCCTAACCCGTCTGGGTGAGCGACTCCCTGCGTTGGCGATTGGGGACAACGCGGCTGCGAGCGAGCAGAAGTCTGGTGAGCTAAGGGAGGAGGGTCACGGCGCGCTTCAGCCGCTCTACGGTGCGCTGCCGTCCAAGCGTTACCACGATGTCGAACATCCCGGGGCCGACTGCCTGTCCTGTTAGCGCAGTACGCGCGGCATTGATCAACAATCCTGCCTTAATACCCTTCTCCTCCGAATAGGCTCTGAGAGCCGATTCCGTAGCGTCGTGCGTAAAGTCTTCAACCGAAGCGAGCCGGTCAGCCAGCTCCGGCAACAGTTCCCTCAGGCGCTCATCCTTCAGATTCTTCTTGATCGCGTCGGGATCGTACTCAAATTCATCCGAGAAATACGGCCGTCCCATTATGGCGAAATCCTGGGTCGTACGATAACGCGCACGCAGCAGCTCAACGGTATGCGTTAACCACTCGCGCTCGCTCGAGGCATACTCTTCACGCCAGAGGTTGAATCTCTTCAACTGTTCCGCGACGAGTCCTACGAGTTCGTCGAGCGGCATCGCTCGCAAGTATTCGGCGTTCATCCATAACGCTTTTGGATCGGTCCACTCGCGCGAGTCTTTCTCGCTGAAGTTAAAGATGGCCGACGATTTGTTAACCGCTTCGAGCGAGAAGGTCTCTATCAACTCCGCCCGGGACATTATTTCCTGGTCAGTCCCCGGCGACCAACCAAGCAGCGCGAGGAAATTCACAAGCGCGTCAGGCACAAATCCGCGATCGCGATAAGTCGTAACCGAGACGACTTCGCCGTGCTTGCGCTTCGAAAGCTTCTCTCTTCCTGGCGCCATAATGAGAGGCAGATGCGCGAACCTGGGGACCGGCGCCCCCAACGCCTCGTAGATAAGCACCTGCTTGTGTGTGTTGGTGAGATGGTCCTGGCCGCGAATCACGTGAGTGATTCGCATCTCGATGTCGTCAACTACAACGGAGAGGTTGTAGAGCGGATGCCCGTCCGAGCGTATGAGCACGAGATCTTCAATATCGGAGTGGTCGCGCTCCTGCGTGCCGTAGACAAGGTCGTCGAATCGGGAAACGCCTTCTTTTGAGATCTTGAGTCTGATAGCGGCGGGCTCGCCGGCTTCGACACGGCGAATGGCTTCATCGAATGCCAAGTCGCGATAGGCGTTCTGCTCTCTGGCTGACCCGACCTGGGCTCGCGCGCGATCGATGACCCTCTCCTTTATGGTGCGGTCATCGGACGCTTCTTTAGGGGTGAAGTCGTAGTACGCTTTCCCTTCTTCGACAAGCCTGCGAGCGGCCGCGCGATGCTGCTCTCCGTATGAAGACTGAAAGAAAGGACCTTCATCCGCATCGAGTCCAAGCCAGTGCATGCCATCCAGAATGCCCTGGACCATTGCTTCTGACGAGCGCTGCATGTCGGTGTCTTCAATTCGGAGGATGAAGACACCGCCGTGCTTGCGTGCGAAGAGCCAGTTGAACAGGGCGGTACGAGCGCCACCGACATGCAGGTAGCCGGTGGGCGAAGGCGCAAAGCGAACTCTGACGGTTTCAGTCAAGCTAAGATCATCAGTCGTTTTATCCTCGGCTGCCTTGGCATCGATCGAAGTTCGAGGCGTCCCCAGACGTTTAACGCTCTACCTTGCTTGCCGCATTAGTTCGTCGAAGGTTGGGGCTTTGAGTTGGGCCTCGATCTTAATCTCCAGCTCTCGCCAATCGTCGGCTTTTCCTTCAGACATCGTAGTAATCCGTGGGTTCGCATGGTTACGTTATGGAAGCCTTCCTTCAAGAGCGGTGACTCGTTGGGAAGTTGTGGTGGCGAGGCGAGCCACCTGATTGGCGAGATCGCGGGTGACTTCGTTACTCAGGATTAGCTTATCTATAGCATCTCGCGTCTCGTCAGCCTGAACCTCCAGGCGAGACACACTTTCAGCTAATTCGACTACAGTTCGCGTGAGTGCCGCAATATTAGCGGTGTTTCGGTCCTGAGCCGCGCTCACCTTTGCGTGATGCTCAAGCAGGAACTGAATTGCTCTTTCCATCTCTTCGCCGGTCATTACAAGCCTCCTAAGGTTTGAGGTACCCAGGATTCAACTTGCGATTATCAGCGACCGATGAAAAGAAAGGCAAGCTCGGGGGAGCTTGCCTTTTGTATCGGACGGAAATAAGAGGAAACAGGTCGACTCACTTGTTCGTTAGTGGCGCGATGTAGCGAACCGACTTGAGCTCGGCCAGCTCCGCGAGCTTATCGATCGCCAGGCGGCCTATGATCATCTTCGCCGTCTTCGGATCGAGAACGATTTCGAATCCAAGTTGTTTGAGTTGAGCCAGGACCTCCGGAGACTTCTCGGTCAACCAGATTTGAAGCTCAGCCTTGCCGTTGCGAACAAACTTGATCTCATCGGCGGTCGGCTGCGCGGTATTGTTCTTCAATCGGTCGACTACCGCTGCGATTGAAGGGCTCATCTTTGCCAACATATCCCGGTGCTTTTGTTCCTCGGGCGAGATCGGTGCGGTTGGCCTCGAACCGCCACCAAGAGCCGGATCGCCGCCGCCCCTGTTGGATCCTGAGCCTGGACCAACGCCGGTGCCGCTGCCCGATCCCATGCCTCCACCGCTGCCCGTACCTTTGCCACCACCGCCGCCAGAGCTCCTCCCTGAATCTTTCCTGGACTTTGCATTCGGTGAAGCCGGTCCAGAAGAGCGTGGAGGCGCAGGTGCGCTCGGCCGTGTGGTCACTACGACCGTCTCTGCCACAGCTATACGAGGCCGTTGCAGATTCGACAGTGTTTGCAACTTCTCGAATGGCTGGTCCTTTGTGCCGAACACACCTTCGTGACTTACGCCCTCGGGCATCTCGACCGGCACATCGATCTTTCGCGGCGTGCCGGCATCGGTCACAGTCATCTCTTCGACGGCCACGAATGAAGTGAACTGGGTCATCAATCGAAAGTTCAACCCGAGTTGCGTGATTGCTTCGCGAATGTCTTCCCGAGCATTCCCGTTTTGAATCCCATTGTAGTCCTGGCTCATCAAGTCATCGATGCGAGTGCGCGCCCACAACGTCGCCACTACGTCGTGGCGCGATTCCTTGTCCGGCAACTCAATTGGAATCTCGCGCACAAAGTCGCGGCCCGACATCTTACCCTTCAGCTTGACAACGCCGCGCCCGCCGGCGGTGTAGCGTCCGCTGAGAATTACGGGCTTCGAGCTGAACAAGTCCGGGATGCGCTTCGGATAAACATCTGCAACATTCAAACCGGACCAGTCTATCGAGATATCGGTGAGCAATGGATTGCGAATCCGCTCGTGGAATCGTTTTGCCGCCGCGGAACCGTCATCGCTCAGAGTCACGTACTCGACTTCGCCGCGACCGTGCTCGGCCATCTTGTCGAGCAGGAATCGATTGACTGAGCTGCCGATTCCGAATCCGAACACGCGAGCGTTGGGATGCTTCTGGATTTCAGAGATGATTTCCATGTCGTTGCCGACGTAGCCGTCGGTCATAAAGCACACTATGCGAACGTGGTCCTGAGCGTCCGAGGGGTCGAGCGCGGCGCGAATTGCCTTCATCATCTCGGTCCCTCCGCTGCCTGAGCGCGATGCCAGGAACGCTTGCGCCTTTGCGAGATTCTCGTGCGTCGCCGGGACAGGCTGCGGGAAAAGAATGTGCTCGTCGCCCGAAAACGTAATCAAGTTGAAAGTATCCTGAGGGTACAGGCCATCAAGCGCGAGCTTCATCGTTTCCTTCGCCTTTTCAATCGGGAAACCGGACATCGAGCCCGAAGTGTCGAGGACAAAGACCAGCTCTTTGGGCATCACATCCTGTGCGGTTACGCGCTCAGGCGGTTGGAGGATCATCGTAAAGAATCCATCTCCAGAGTCCGAGCGATGAACGAGGAGGGCCTCTTCTATCTGCCTGCCGGCTGCATCGTATCTGAGGATGAAGTCCCTGTTGGGGATCTCGGCTTTGCCCTTGAGCCGCACGACCGCGCTGTGATTCGTAGGTTGCTCGAGGTCGATTTCGTGGAGAGTCGATTTCAATCCATCGATCGGCACTCCCGCGTCGAGTGCGACTTCGATTGAGATGTCGTGCCCGGCGCGCTTGCCTTGCTGCGCAACAACGGGAGTGATTCGCGAGGCGTCGGGCACGCGATCGGTGTCCGGAGCAAAGCCGCCGCCTTGTTTGCCCGTAGCCGCGCCAGGTATGTAGCGCGGCCCGACAACCATCGGGAAGACAAACTCGTACGAGCCCTCCTCATACTTGAGAACTTCGACGTAGCTGATCGTAACGACTACTTTTTCGCCGGGCATGATATTGGCCACCGACTGAGTGAAGATGTTAGGCCGCTCCTGATCCAGAAGACTTGTGACGTGACCGGCTTCGCGAGCGGCTTCATAAACCGCACGAGCTTCTTCGCGGCGCTTGATCAGGCCTCGCACTGTGCGATCGCCAACAACCAGAGTCAGTTCGTCCACCGCAGCGCTTTGTGGTAAAGGAAAAGTGTAAACAGCCTCGATCTTTTCCTTGAATGGATTCGCAAATTCCTGGGTGACGACCGCGCGCGAAATGAAACCACTTATCTCAGCCTTGACGTCGGTGTGTTTAAGAGGGCATTCGCCAATAATGCCCTTTTCAGAATCGACGATTTGAAGCGCGCCCTGAGAGTGAGAGGTTGACGCTTTGGCTGCGAAAGCTGAGCCCCGAGCCTTCGACACTCGGACCAGCGTAATATAGCCCGCCAGGCAGAGCATACAGATGAAAACAAGAAAGAGAAAAGGTTTGCGTTGCATTGCACCTCCTAAACTGATGCGGTCGCCGCGTGAGTGGAGTTAACGATTGAACCCGGATCCTAAGACGGCGACGACTGCAGACTGCTGCTGAGTTGCTTTTGGGCACGGAGGCGCTCAGGCTTATGTCAATAACTTAGACGTGCGGCTCGGCTTGAGTTCCAAAGCATCTGTTCGATGAAAGAACGCCTCACGAGGTGGCAACTTGCAGTCGAGACCACATCGGCGTCGCCGGATTCTCGCGCTCGCAAGAGTTCCCTGGTTTTGTGGTGCAGTCCTGGTAGGGTGACAGCGTACCAGGGTGTTGCCTCAAAGCCGTCCTCGGCCCTTTAAGTTCTTTCAAGAACAGTGCCGGAATCAACCGCAGAGGAAGCAACGGGATTGCCCTACAACTCCAGGCCGGCGTTTCTTGACTTTCGATTTCTACGGAGCATAATTGTGGAAAAGCGACGGTATCAGTCCCATTCCTCACAAAGTCGCCCGGCGAAGTCTGCCGGAATTTGTGCAAGGCGTGGTTATGACAGCTGTAGCGTCCTCGCAAGCGCCAGATCTCAGACAGGCCATTGAGAGTCTTCTGCCGGAAATCCTGATAGCCGTGCACACATCCTTCCGCCGTTATCACCATAGGAGCGCCAAGGAAGAAATCGACGACTTATGCCAACAGGTGGTTGTTTCGCTGATGGAGGATGACTTCCGCCGCTTGCGCTCGTTTTGCCATGCGAGCTCTCGAAGGACATGGCTGACGGTAGTTGTGAGGAACCATGTGATCAACTATCTGGAAAGACAAAAGCCAACAGTTAGCTTAAACGACTTGCCGGCTGACAGCATGGGGTATCCTCCATTGGAAGAAGAGAGATTGATTGCACGAGAACAAAGGGATGGATTGCGGATGGCTGTAACGAAACTGACTAAACGCGAGATTGAACTATTCGAGCTTTTTTACGTCACCGAGTATAGTACAGCCGAGATCGCGACTAAGATGGGCATCAAACTTCAGTCAGTCCGCCGACGAAAGCACGCGCTTGTGAAAAAGCTGCGACGATTTTTCGACTTGCCGAAGTATCAGACATCGGCATCGGCTTCAAGGCGACGATTAGAGATCAACATTTCGCCGCGAGATGTGTCTAATCATACGGACGCATGTGAGAACCTTCCAAAACAAAACGGCCGCGCAGTAGCTGCCACCGAGAGCAAGGGAACGAGAATCCGAACCTTCTGATGTCATTGCCACCACGCTTATGTTTTGAAGCGTGGCTGGCTGAACATGGTTGTTGCTTGCCCGCCAAACGCTGTTTGTACTCCTCATATTCTTTGCAGAGTTGAACCAAAAACGGTCCAGGGGTGTTCCCTGTTGCCGAAATAGAGATTAGCGGCAAGACATCCGGGCCAGTCGCCAACGTCTGACTCGCCTACCACACAAGTCTCGATGAAAGGAGTGTGTTGCATGTTTACGCTAGACCATGAGCGCAGTCGTAATCTGTCGGCCGCCCCCGGCGCGCGACCCGGGATTCATTCGCACGTCGGGACCGACTCGACCTCCTGCGCAGCCTGTCACAACCAGCCGGCGATCGGCGGCGCGGGCGGCCTCGTCGCCAACGTCTCCGTGCTTGCTCAAACCCTCGCCGCGTTACTGATTCAGAGTCGGCTGAGTTCTCCGACGAGGCGACAGGCTCGGGGTGAACGGCTCGGGCGCTATCGAGATGCTCGCCCGTCAAACGAAAAGCGGTGGCGAGTTTGTACTTGCCACCGCGATCGAGGTTAATGGGTGAGCGCAAATTAGAATTGGAACCGCGCTCCGAATTGCATTTGGAACACCGGGCCAGGGTTGTTAGTGAGTAGCAACTTACCAACTCGCGCTGAGCTCCCGTTGTGATCGATCGACGAGAGGAAGTTGGGATTTGTCGGGCCAACAAATCCGCAGTTTGCAGCACTGCCCGAGCAGTAGGTGGTCGAGGTCCCAGCGTATTGAAGATTCATCAAGTTCAGGAGATTGAACATGTCGACAGTGAAGGTCAACTGTTTGCTTTCCGAGAAGTTGAAGTGTTTCGCACCGTGCACGTCAACAAAGTAAACTGCCGGCTGGCGGAACGCATTACGCGGAAACGGAACGCCCGGTCCGAAGTACGGACGGTCCGGACCACCTCGATCCTCGTTCGGATCGGTGAGACCGGAACTCGCGTCAACCGGTGTTCCAGAGAACATCCTGATTGCCGCCGCAGCATCAAAACCGTGCGGAAGGAAGAAGACCGGATTAGCAACAAACTGATGCCGCCGGTCTAGATTGGAGTCCGCGTATTCCCGTGCCGTGTTGAAGCCATCCTCATAACGGAAGCCCGACGCATCGCGTTCGTTGTCGTCATCGGAGACGTTCTTCGACAGCGTGTAGAACGCGTTGAATTGGCCCCACTTCTTCTGGAATTTGGCGCGCACTGTGAGCGCACGATACAGCGACTTCGCAGTAGACTCTCGGACGGTGATTGAGCCGAGACTTGAAATCGGGCGAGAGCACGATCCAACCGGAGCGGTGCCTGCCGGAGTGGAGGCCGGGGTAGCACAAACGCCTACGCCTGCAGTAGAGCGTAAGCCGAAGAAAGGTCTCTGCGCCGGATCGACGGTCGTCGAGCGCAGGAATGGCAACGGAATGTTCAAGTCACGGTCGCGCTCCAGATTGGTTGTGTGAACGTAAGTGAAGTCCGCCCCCACAGTGAGACTCTGGCTTAGCTGCCTCTCGACACCTATTCCAGCCTGAGTCGCCCTCGGATTCTTGTAGTCTTTCGCGTTCAGGATTGGGTTCGCTCCGAAGAATGGATCGACGGTTAGGCCAAGGGCGCCGGCAACCGAGATGACCTTGTCGGAACTGATGTCTGGAAGTTTATTAAGGGTGAAAGCATTCAGGTCGATACCGATCAGCTTCAACTGGCAATATATCGTGATGCACGTTTTCAAAGGATTACTGTTTGCCAGCGTTGCAGTCGAGAAAGGAAGCGACACGGATAGGTCGCCCGCCGGGAGGCGCCAGTTGTTGCCGGCGCCTGCAAACAACAGCAGCGGCGTCCGCGCAAAATAGAGCCCGGTGTAACCGCGGACAACGGTCTTGCCGTCGCCCCACGGATCCCAGGCGAAGCCCAGACGCGGTCCGAACTGTTTGGTGTTATCGGCTATGACCGTGGGATCGGCGGTGTGACCTGACGGGAAGACGAATCCCTGAACTTTGTTTAGCAGCGTTGGATTGTTCGCTTCAGGAGAGGGATTGTATTGTCCTTCCCAGCGAAGTCCGTAGTTGAGTGTGAAGTTCGGTCGCACGCGCCACGAGTCTTGTGCAAAGAACGCCAGCTCGTTTGTCGAGTACGAAGCCATCAGGTTTCCAATCTGCCTGGCGAACGTGGCGGTGTTCGTACCCGATACGCAAGACCCGTCCGCTGCGTGTTGACAATCGAACCGATTCACAATCCCGGTTGTGATGCTAGGGGTGTAAGACAAGATGTCGAGAATCGTGTTGACGTTTGCGGCCGAACTCGCCGACGTAGAAATATTGAAGGTTCCTTCCTGATTGAAGCCAAAAAGCTGGCTGATGAAGATGTGGTTGAACTCACCTCCGAACTTGATTGTGTGAGCGCCCTTCGACCAGGTCAAGCTATCTGCAGCTTGAGTGCGGCGGTCGAACTCAATGTTCTGACCGAGGAATGAAACCGTGCCGTCGTTGCCGATGCCGGTGCTCAGCAACGGTTGAATCTTGTTGGCCGGTCGCGGACGCTCCTCGCGAACCCACTGGCCGCGGAACTCATTCACCATATTCGTGCTGAAGAAGCTGGTGACTTGTCCTACCACTGAATGGCTGCTGTCCAATTCGGTTCCGTTGTTGGAGAGAGCGCTGATGGTTGTGGGGAACAGCGCGTTCCCAACCGAGTTGGCATTCAGCGCTTCGTTCTTGCTGTAGCCGTAACGAACATTGAAGCGATGATTGGTGCTGATTTCATAATCAAACCGGCCGGTCAGCGCTTTAGCATCGTTGGTTTGGACGAAAGGCGTTTGCAACGACTGGAAATGACTAAACGCCTCTTGCGTGTTTGCCATAGGAGTTGTGAGCCCGAGAGTATCAAAGAAGACGTTCCGATTGTTTCGGAAGCGCTGTTGCTCGTAGGCAACAAAGAAGAATGCCTTGTCTTTCTTCACGGGACCGCCGAATGAACCGCCGTATTGTTGTTGCGTCGGCGCCGGCGTAACCTTGACCGGCGGTCCGGCAGGCAGCTTGGAATTAATGTCCTGCTCAACCTGCTTAAAGAAGTTGTTGGATTTCGCCCATTGCTTGGGGCGGATCACATAAAACCCCGAGCCGTGCCAGGCGTTGCTTCCGGACTTGGTCACAGCATTGACGACCCCTCCAGTTGAGCGGCCAAACTCGGCGCTGTAGCCGGCGGCGACGACCTGAAATTCCTTTATCGATTCCTGAGGGATAGTGAAAGCGTTGTTGGAACGCTCACCACCGCGGATGCCGCCAAAGAAGGGCTGGTTGTAATCGACACCGTCGACGTTGACGTTAGAGTTGATGCCGCGTTGTCCGGCTAATGAGATCTGACCGCGAGACGGGTCAACCTGCGCGGTCGGCGTCAGCGTGACGAAGTCCTGAAAGCGGCGGCCGTTGATCGGAAGATTCTCGATGGCCTTCTGATTCAAAACTGTTTCAGCTTCCGACCGGGTCGTTTGAACCTGAATCGCGCCTGCCGTGACGTTGACGACTTCCTGCACGCCGCTGACGCCGAGGGCGATCTTGACATCGATCGTACGCCCGACGAGAACCTCAACGTTCGTGACGGTAGTCGAAGCAAAGCCGCTTGCCTCCGCCGTCACTTTATAGACGCCGGGCGGCAACAGCACCAGCTTGTACAGGCCGTCGTCAGCGCTTTTCACGGTCTGATCCAAGCCCGTTTGGGTATTAGTAGCCTTGACGGTAGCCCCGGTAATCGCGGCGCCTTGATTGTCGGTGACGGCGCCTGCAATCTGGCCTGTGCTTGCTTGCGATTGCGCCATCGTCGGAACCGCGCTGGAGCAAAGACACAGTGCCAGCAGCACTACGCAAAGTGAGTGGAATGGTTTTGGTTTTGACATTTCCTGCCTCTCCTGATGAAAGATTTGGCCCCTGATTTACGAGTGATCTGTCCTTTCGGAGAGACACTCAATATGTCTGTGCTAAATGCGCGGCTTTATAACGCCGGCCAAAAGAGGTTCGCTGCAAGTTAAACCGAAAGCAACGGTCTCCTCCCTGTTCTCATACACCGATTAGGGCAGCGAGCTTCACAACTGTAAGGCGCAGGCTTCAGATTCGCCCGCCTTCCGTGAACTGATCGCGTTACCAAAAAATAGATCAACCTGAAACGAGCGCCCGCGTAAGATCTCAATCGACTCCCGGGACCGGCAACGCATTACGGACCGCGCACCTGCAGGTCTCTCTGGCCGCTTTTTTCTTGAAAGAATTAAACAACTGCCTCGCGGGTAATGGACAGGCTACTTCAAGCGCGGAGTTCAAGTCAAGGAAAATAGATGTTAATCTGGCGGCCCTGTCACACCCCGAAAGCCAGCCATCAAAGCGCCTTTCGGACACTTGAAAGCTTGCTCATCCCACAACGCGGCGCGACTTAGCGTTGTGATCATTCCCACGGCGGAGCCGCAGTTTGCGGGATGGGTAATCGAACGGACAGCAAAGGCAGCTCTCGGCGCTGCGGCCTACCGCGCGCGTTGCGCCTGAACTTCGATCACAGCCTTGTAAGTCCCCGTGTTGTCGGCGAGATTGCCTTCGTTAACCGACAGAAACAACAAGCCGTCGCGAGCGGCGTTGAACTCGGAACCCCGACCAATGAAAATGAAATCATCGTTGTCCGCGCCGATCACTCCGATGAGCGCTCCGGTCGGCTGGTCAGCTACGAGCTTCTTGGGATCAGGCAGATCGGTTAATCCTTCCGGCCCCGTAGATCGACCGCTCGTGGGATCTAAAATCACGCTGCCGCTTGCGCTGATGCGAATATGGTCGCCGCGCTTTACGATCAGCCCGGTGCTTGTCCAGTCGCGCTTGCCAACAACGTCGACAGTCACAGTCTTTACCGGTCCGTTGGGCTTGCGAGTCAGTCGCTCACCCTCCGCGCTGTCGGATGGCAGCGAAGTTGACGCGGGAGCAGGAGTGGTGACCGGCTTTTCGATCTTTTCGGGTGGGCTGGTTGGCTCGGGATCCTTCGCCGGCGGAGACACGGGCTGTGAATCAGGAGGGCCTACCTCTCGGGGTTGTGGTTCAGAAGGCTGCGTTTTGCTGGATGCTGTTTCGACAGGTGGAGAATTACGGGGCTTTGTTTCGCGTGCCGGATGATCGACGACGCGAGAAGAAATCTCCGCCGGTTGTGTAGCGGTGCTCGCCGCATCAGCCGCGGGAGCGGTGGCGGCGGAATCGAACTCAATTCGGGCGACGTCGCCCATATAGACCGTGGCTTTGCTCAGGAAGCGGCCGGAGCCGGTATCGAGCATCACCGTGAACTGATCGTCGGCAAAGTTCGTGACCTTGCCCTTGAGAACGCTACCGTTCTTTAGATGCAGCGTATCTCCCATCGCCATCGGCACGACGACTAAGGCGGTGATTAGCGATAAGAACAAAACCTTTCGCATCTTAGGCCTCCGGGATTGATGAGTTTCCAAGTTGAATGAATACTTGCAGTGCATGAAACGGCGAACGATTCAAGTAGCGAGAGTTACTACTCGCCCTCCCGATTGACTCGATCATTGTAGTCTTCTGAGGAGGCTGGATCGAGTTCCCACCGTTTCCGGTCGCGCTCTTCTACCTTTTCAGTGCTGTGGAGTGGTTCATTGTCTTCGTAGGTGAGGCCGACGGCCTCGCCCAGTTCGTCGACTACGTCCTGATCTGGCGTCGGAGAGGATCCCCCCACGGTCTCGTCGCCGACGTCGGCCCCGGCCCAATCGGCATCGATGTCGCCGCCCGACAGTTCCGGCGTGCGTGAATGGTGCTCGCGAAGTTCGCGCTTGAGCTGCTCGCCTCCTGAAGCCAGGCGCTGCGCCTCGGCGAACTCTTCCGTCACTTCTTCGTCAGGCTGGAACTGCTCGGTCTCGGCATCGCCCGCGTCTATGAATTCTTCTTTCGTTTTATTTGTCATGAAAGGTTGGCCCCTTTCGTTTGATTGCCTCACTCTTCAAGCAAAAAAAGTCTAGCACAGAACCAAGGCGGGGCAAACTGACGCCCTTCTTCGTTTTGGAATGGCGGTATTCCTGAAGTTGCGTTTGAGTACGGTAGTGGAGTGGAGAGTTGATGAAGAAGGGCGAGTTCGGCTCGGTGCCGGACTCGCCCGGTTATTGCACAGGACTAAACCGCCGCGATTACGCTGGTCGCAGCCAGGCCCTTCGGACCTTGCGTGATTGTAAACTCAACCCGCTGCCCTTCGTTGAGCGTCTTGTATCCGTCGGCCTCGATGGCGGAGTAGTGAACGAACACATCGTCCCCGCCTTCCCGGGTGATAAACCCGTAGCCCTTCGTCGCGTTGAACCACTTAACAGTTCCTGTTTCTCTCAATGCTTTCTTCTCCTTTTCATCTAGAGTGAACTTGCAGAGTGATGATCAGAGCCAAAGCAAAGAGCGTCTGCGGTCAAACTTTCAAACGCGCAAAACCTTAACTTCAACTTCAGTCCTCCTCACACTACTGCTGAACAAAACGCGCCAATCCTACACATCCCGCAAGGGGCTGTCAACTAAATTGTGCAATTACCATCGTCTTGATGGTTCGAGTTGGGACGGCCCTCGAAAACGACCAAGCGCAGCGCCCAGGCTCCGGCTGATCCTGATATAATGATGATGTGCGCAAGGTACTTTTGGGTCTATGCGGATAGACGAGGAGCGGATGCAGTGCGGTATTTGAAGCTTTCGATCATACTCTTCTCGGCGGTGGCCTTTGCAACGGTTTCGCCAGGCGACACAGCCCTTTCACAAAGCGGTCGGGGGAGGCCGAAGGTCCCCCAGCCTTCATCGACACCTTCCACTTCTCAGCCGGTAGTCGTCCCAGCTACGACCCTGGTGATCAAGCAAGAGCAGGCGGGCACCACATCCCGCTTTGTCCTGCATAACGGAATGACCGTGGTCATAAATGAACAGCACGCAACCCCAGAAGTGGCTGCTGTAACCTGTTTCAAGTCATCACAGCTCGAAGATTGGAGGAGCAGGGGCGCGGCGACACTCATCCAGCGTTTGATCCTTAATCGAACCGTGGACCATCCGGGAGAACACGCGCTTATAGAGCTGCGCGCTCTCGGCGCGTCGTTTGGAGCAGATCTCTCACAAAACCTGACCAGCTACTCGATGGTCGTTTCGCCGGGCAAACTTAAGGAAGCTTTGAGCGTTCAAGCGAACGCGCTTCAGAATCCACCACTCGATGAAGAGGCGACGCGCCGAGAACTCTCGACGGTGATCGAAGAAGAGAGACTCGGCACTGCGCGCGACAGTGAACTGCCTTCTTCGGGGGCGTTCACAGGCCGCGCGTTGGCGCCGAAGAGCGAGTATGCTCTCGCTCGACTGCTGAGTCTTGATGATCCCGTGGCCTGTTCGATGAAGCGGCTCATCGACTTGGCATTTGACGATTACGCGGTGAACTCCGCGAGTTCTGATAATAGTGCTGCAAGCACGGTCAGCTCCCGGCCCGAGAGCACCACTAACTCGGCGAGCGCAAATAACCAGGTAAACATGAATGCGTTGCGCTCGATAACCCGCGAACAGGTTTTGGAGTTTTATCGAAGGCGCTATCGGCCCGAGAATCTGATTGTCTCGGTCGTCGGTGACGTCTCGACGTTCGACACGCTGGTGATGATTCAACAACTCTACGGCGCCTTCGGCGAGCCCACGCAAAAGTCCAGCGGGTCCAGCAAGATAGAAGGGCCAAAAAGGATCGGCGGTACCGGTCAGAAGACCCGTCAAGACGCCCCAACGCTCGAGAATCCGAAGTCGAGGACGGAGGCCGTTACGGATCAAGCACAGGAGAACAAAACAGCGTCAGCGGCGGAAGCATCTCAGAATAAGCTGAGGTACGCTGCTGGTCGCGCGGACATCAGCCAGTCGATCATTAGTGTCGGGTTCCATGTGCCTGGCACTGAAACGAAAGACTCGGCTGCGATTGAGGTGCTCGCGTTCTTGTTGGGTCAAGGCAGGGGCTCCCGCTTGAGTCGTTCTCTGATCGATGGGCAGATGGCGGCGAATCGTGTCGAGTGTAACTACCTGGCGCGTCAAAGGACCGGTCTGTTGACGATGCAGATGTGGTCTGCGACGGATGCTCGCGAAGGGGCCTCGATCGACAAAGGTGAAGCCGCGCTTTTCAAAGTCCTGGACAGTGTCCGGCGCGAAATACCAAGTGAAGGACAAATGGCCCGGGCAAAGACGGTGCTTGAAAAGAAATACCTCGATGAGATCGAAACATATGAGGGGCGTGCAAACGCGCTCGCACACGCCGAAGCGGACGGGCGCGGATTTCGCTCGCCTCTCGATTACCGGTCGCGTTTTCGAGGGGTAACCGCGGCGGACGTTCAGCGTGCTGCAGCCGCTCACTTGACGATTGCTAACGCTTCGATTTACGAGTACGAGCCGTTCTCTGCTGCTGCGCGCACATTCGATTCGGATACCTTTGCGAAAACCGTAGTTACGTGGGCGCCGGGATTCGCGCAACCGGTTGAGAGCGGCACGGTTCGGCCGCCTGAAGCCACTGCGTCGCCCGCTCCCGTGCCTCAAGGTTCTGAGCGGCCGGCGGAACAGCGGATCATGATGGAATCAGTTCAGCCGCTGCCGATTCGAGATTACTCTACGCTCAACGGCCCGAAGGCATTCGTTCGCGAAGACCATTCTCAACCGAAAGTTACGATTGCGATTCTGTTTCAAGGAGGGCGAGTAACCGAAGACACATCAACGAGCGGGACTACGGAGCTGATGCTTCAGTCTATTCTTTACGGTACGCCGCGGCGCACCTTTTTACAGGTCAGCGAAGAACTCGAGCAACTTGGAGCCGATGTTCGGATCGTGGTTGAGCCTGACTTCTTTGGGTTTATCGTGAGCGTGCTCACGCGCAATGCCGACCGCGCGCTCAAACTCGTGCGCGATGAGATCGAAGAGCCGGCCTTTAATGATGAAGACGTCGCGCGCGCGCGGCTCGGGCAGATCTCATCGATTCGAGAAGCGCGTGATTTGAGCTTTTCACGTTCGCGTGAATTGCTGCTTCAAGCGCTGTTTCCGGGCCACCCTTATTCACTGCCGCCGCACGGCCGCGAGGAAGCGATTGCTTCGCTCACCAGCGACAAGCTCCGCGAATGGCATTCGCGCGTAGTGAAGCGCCAGCTGCCCATTGCAATAATCGTTGGTGATACGAATGGGTCCGCGCTGGTCTCTTCGCAGATCGCGGAAGGCTTCAAACGAAGGGACGTCGATAATGCGACTCAAATAAAAGTGCCACAAATCGCAAACGCGGAGAAAGTTGAGCAGCGCCGTCGAGAACAGACAACGCTCACCGTCGGGTTCGTGGGACCTAAGGGAGACAGCGGGGATAATACCGTGCTGCAGTTGATTGAAGCGGCGATGAATCTCGAAGGAGGACGTTTGTCATCTGAGTTGATTGCTCGGGAGAGCATCATCTCAGCGGCCGCGTTCGATCACACGGAGATGTTCGTTGCGGGCGTAATCTCTGCTACGGCGATTACGCCTCCTGGCAATGAGCAACGCTCACGAGCTGGGCTCCTTACCCAGCTTGGAGGTCTGGCAAGTGGTGGGATAGCCGCCGGCGATTTAGCGAGCGCGCGAGCGCTTGCGACGACATCGCAGCTTGCCCTTCTCCAATCGCAATCGCAGCACGCGCTCGAGTACGCGCGAGCGATCTTCTATCGGCGCCAGGTCGCTGATGTTGATAACTTCAGCGAGCAATCGTCGAAGGTTTACGCCGATGACATAAAGCGTGTCGCTTCAGCCTATTTCAAAGTGGCCGCCGCATCCGCCGGAGTAATTCGCGGGACCACCTCGGCGGCGACGATTCCTTCACCGCCAAAACAGGATTAAGCATCTCACCGCGAGCCGGCGGCCACACCTTCTTCTCCTACCACGACGATGAGGAAAGCACCCTCTCGAGTCACTCTGTAGCGAGTCATCGCTCTGAGGTCTATCACGATGCGCACGGCGCCGGGCGACGGCTCGCCTACCCTAACTCGCTCAACGAACCCGCCGGCGGCCGGAATTGTCATGCTACCAAGGCTGCTCCGAACGCCGGGAAGATCGATTACAATACGCGACGGTCCGGTCAGCGTGAAGTCTCTGAACTCGACTGTCCCGTCCGTCTCGATTGCAACGCGTAGCGCTCCATCAACTATGCGAGCGCTCACCGAACGCACAAGGCTGGCCGGAGCCAGTGCGCGATCGCTTCGTGCGCCTAGTGTTGCTGAGCTATTGCTGCCGTAGACGGTCGCTGGTTCCGTCTCTCCGACAGGCTCCCCGGGTCTTCTCGTTCGAGAAGGACGAGCCGGCTCTACCTGAGCGGGCAGCTCGTCCGTTATTTCGCGAGGGGCCGATCCGGAACGGCATCGCTTTGCCGCATCGACGTCCGAAAGCGTGGCGCCTTCGGGAAGTATCCAGAACTCGACCCGGCGATTGAGCTGAGCGTCTCCCTTTTCCTGAGGGCAGGTGTCGCCGAAGTTACGCACCGTGATCCTTGCCGAATCTAGGCCCTTCTCAGCAACCAGATAGTCGCGCGCGTTATTTGCGCGACTCAGCGACAGACCGACTCGCTCAGATGAATCACGATGGCCGTCGATGACTACCGCGGCACGCGGGTCCTGTTGCAATGCGAGCGCGATCTGATCCAGACATGCCTTATGTTGGTTGTTGATCCTTGCCGAGTTGAATGGGAAGAAGATCGGCCCGCAAGGCCTGATGATCTCGGGGCGACGCGGAGGAGGGGGGATCTCTCGAACTGTGATAGTTGTGACACAACTACTGCCTGGGCACGGTTGATCACAACGGCGAGCGTCGGTGGTGACCATTGCTCGACAGGTGACGGGACCCGTTATACCGGTCGTGTCTAATGTGACTTCAGTTCCCGTGGTCGACGAGAGCCGTCCGCCGGTGGTTGTCCACGTGCAAGTCGTTCTTCCCGGACCGGTGATCACTGCGCGCAGCGAAACCCGGTCACCTTCAGTCACCGTTGTATGTGACGCTACGATGCTGCATATGACTGCAGGACACGGCGGCTCGGTTACTTCAAAGGTCGAGGCGCAGGTTGATTGTCCGGTCGACACGCAACCGGAGGGATGATCGTCGATGCTCTCTACACTAACCGAGACGGTTACGCTGGCTGAGTACCTCCCGCAGATTAGCTGCGCGGTCGGCAGATCAACTGTTGGTCCGTTGCTGTTAACAGGTACAACACGTCCCTGCGCATCCTTAACTTCCCAACGGTATTGATATCCGACTTTTGAATCGGGGTAACCCGGAGTCGTCGGCTTCACCGTCAGCGTCAAACGATCGCCTCGATTGACCACGCTGGCGGATTCTTCGAGCGTGCAGCTCGGTACGGGTGGTGGAGGGCAACCCTTTCGTGTCCCGATTGAGAAGAAACCTACGAAGCCGTTCCGATCACCCTCGCCGAACTCCATTGTTTTGGGCTTGCACTCAATCTTCGGAGGCGGTGGTGTAGGCGGCGGATAGTACCCGCCGTCTTTGTGAACACCGGTGGTGTGAACGCTGCCGCCATCGTCGTGAGGAGGCTTGACGACCTGAGTGCACTCCAGCACCGAAAGCGTTCGACGCTTTGCAACGTTCAGTGCGTAGCGGTAACCACCGCCAAAAGCGATGGACCCGTCTCTCAGAAAGAAGCGCGCGCCAACGGTCAAATCGAGCGGGTTGATTTGCTCTAGACTGGAGGTCCCGCTCCCAACGTAGACTGTGCTTGCCAATTCGGCGAGCAGCTCGAAGTGCTTGTTGAGCGCAAACGAAGCTCCGCCACTCACCAGAAGCTTGTCGCGCAGATCGAGCACTTTTACGCCGCCCGACTTGATATCGCCAACATGAATGTAGCCAATGTTCTCATAGAAGCGCAGCCGGTGACCTGGCGTCTCCTGCCCGAGAATCAACGTCGGCCCGTACTCATACTCACCGTTCGTGCGGCCACGCGCCCTCGCGCCGTCGTCGCGAGAGATTGGGATCTTAACGTAACCCGCAAGCGCCATGCTGAACCAGTGACGATTCGCATCGATTAAGTTGTACTTCGACCCAATGTAGACATCTCCCGAGCCGTTCGCCGATTCGCGAGTTCCCAACACTGGTCGCCCCAGTCCGTCGAACCCGAGGAAGTCAACGACACCAAAGAATGGCAGATCGTTAAAGAAGTTCGACTGGTTGGAGAGGATTGCCGGGCCGAGCCCCGACACGAGGGCGCCACCAGAGCCGGCGGGCGAAATGGTGCTCACTCCGTTTAGCCCCGCCGGGGTTCCAAAACGTCCTATCGCCGGCAATATGCCACCGCCATCCACGCCGGTTCCGGGAAACACTGCTGCCGATTTCCCGCGACCCCCAACGGGCGGGCCCAGTATCTGAACGGGATCGCCGAATTGTCGCACCGCATTGTATTGATAGCCGCTCAGTAGCAGCGGGTTTTCCGAGGTGGTCTTCTGCCAGGTGACCCAATCAACCCACAACTCCCATCGATTTGTTAGCCCGACGGTGAAGTTGAAAGGCGCTTGATCTATGCGCAGACCGCCGGGGTCGCGGTCGAACCGATTCCAAAACGCGGCGAAGTTGAACTCGCCCTTATAGAGCGTGCGCGTTGAGAATGTAGTAAACATCCCCGTGCCGCCGAGGACGGTGGATGTCCGTTGTTGCTCGGCGACGTTGCCAAACCTATTCTCTTGCGCCAGGACTGAGCCGCTGATGAGGAGCAGCGTTAGAACAAGCGCGCATGTCTTAAGTGTTCGCATCTTTGCCTCTCGCAGCATACGTGCACGATTTAGGGGGCTTCGTAACACCACGCAGCGACATGTATCGCAGGTAGTACGCGACTTAGGAATTTCTTCGGCTGTATCGAGCGAGTCTCGGTCGCGCTCCTATCCCCTTACTCTGGTTGTTTCGAACGAGCGAGCGTATTAATTCGCTTTTCTCACTTCGGCAGCCGCCTTGTCTTGGCGGCTTTGCAGCCTGAGCGCGCGGCCACAGGAAGCCTTTATCGGTGAGTCCAAAAAGCAGAAGCTTATGCGCCACATCGCATTGTCAATCTTTCAACACGAGTGGCGCATGCGCGACTATACACCAAAGATTTGGAGCGTCAATTCCCCGTGCGGGTAAGAGCGGGATTCTGGAAAACCGGCTGAGCAGGCTTGCGGTATCGGGTAGGAGGGAGCCTCGCGGCTCCCGTCCTCCCACACCACCGTACGTACGGTTCCGTATACGGCGGTTCATAAAGTAATCTGGAGCTTTCGCCGTTGATCTTGCAGCGACAGCAGTC